>JABAOH010007035.1_pt2 | contig 20077 bp, 18 predicted proteins | sample 7062181 | NCBI WGS metagenome assembly JABAOH01 (sample SAMN14538630, study PRJNA623070) | marine sediment metagenome | biome: marine biome [ENVO:00000428]; feature: marine pelagic biome [ENVO:01000023]; material: deep marine sediment [ENVO:00002113]; isolation source: pool of 5 deep marine... | reverse complement strand
CCTCTGTCCAGATTCCAAAATACTAACTTAAAACCTGGACTCGTTTAAGGGGGTCAGGTCAACGAGATCCGGTTTGTTGCTCTGGAAAAAACGGAAAGCGCTGGCTTTGTCTGCCGCCTCGATCACCTCAAAGCCATGCTGACGTAAAAGCACTTTTACGTCCTCTCTCAACCTCTCATCGCCTTCAGTGACCAAGATTGCCGGCTTCATAGAGCATCACCCGAGGCAACTGATGTTACGATGATGTCAGACCTTAAACCATTCCCGCTCTTCCTACCCTACAAAAAACCGGGCTGCCCTTTCACTTCGGCAACCCGGCTGTCTGGCGATTTTCCGAAAGTAGATCTTGGAAGCTTCAGGGCTTCTCTGTACTAGATCCCTGTTTCCCCCGCTCGCTTAAGCACTTCATACTACAAATAAATAAAAAACAAAAACTCTGTTTAAGTCGATTATCGAAAATTGTATCTGTGCCTATCTGTATAAATGTATTTTACAAACAAAATCAAGTATTTACGACGTATAAAACCGTATATCACATTTCTAATCGAAAAATCCTCATCAAATCGTAGATTTTCTTGGAATATCTTAAATTTTTCACACTTTTCACAAAGTCCATTTCAGATGGATTTGAAGGCGGGTTTATTAAAACTATAAAGAAATGAGGGAACCTGAGGACTGGGAAGGCTTAGAAGCTGAGGGAGAGAGTGCTCCCCGGCTTCTATTCGCCCCCGGGCGGATTCGAACCACCAACCTACTCATTACCAACCAAAAACAAGAATAGTCAGCCGCTTCATCTCTTTGATTTCCCTTGAATTTTCGGTTGACATCACAGAAATTTCAAGGAATCCTTACCACCCCACCCATACCGACGTGGTCGGCTTGCCGGATTTCGAGGGCGGCGCCGGCTGCACGAAAGTACGAGTGTCCCCTGACCTTCCATACCAAAAACCTGGATCCGGGGACAACTCAATCAGACTTCTTGCGGAGCAACGCGTGACAATCGGGTTGAGCATTGAATCATCGGAAAAACATGGGGGCAAGTGCGGTCAGGATCCTTGCTTTTGAAGACTAAAACTCCGCGTTATCACCCTATTCGAGTGGGTAAATCCGCGACATCCCGGAGCGGCCAGACCATTATCTTCTCATCAACACGATAGGCGTGCTGCCCGGGGTAGATGATCCACAGGTGATCCAGACTAAGGTCCTTCACGGCGATACGCATTGACCTCGTAACTTTTGGTGCCTCATTAAATTTGACTTCAACCCCATAGCGGCCTCCTTTGAAAAGAAAAAAGAGGTCAATCTCTGTTCCGTTATGGGTGGCCCAGAAGAAAGCCTCGGGCGGGTCGATAGACCGCAGGACCTGCTCCACAGCAAAGCCCTCCCAGGAGGCGCCCACCCGCGGGTAACCGGAAAGGGTATGAAGGTCAGGGATGTTGAGGAGTCCATGAAGGATCCCGGAATCTCGAAGATATATTTTCGGCGCTTTGACCTGACGCTTACTGAGGTTCTCATACCATGGCTGAAGCTGTCGAACCATGAAGGTTCCTGTGAGAATATCGAGATAGGAGCTGACCGTCTTATCCGAGAGTCCCATGGATCGGGCCAGTTCAGAGGCATTCCAGGTCTGCCCGTGATAATGGGCCAGCATCGTCCAGAATCGCCGCATGGCAGCAGAGGGGACAGTGATTCCGAGTTGGGGAATGTCACGTTCAAGGAATGTCCGGATGAATCCCTCACGCCACGCCAAGCTATCCTCATCCGATTCCGCGAGGAAGGAACGGGGAAATCCGCCGCGCAGCCAGAGGGTCTGCCAGGAATCGGCTCCGGTCTCTCGCACGTCAAATCCCCCTAATTCGACGAATTCGACACGCCCGGCGAGCGTTTCGGAAACAGTCTTGATGATGCCTGGGGACGCACTGCCAAGAATGAGGAAATGGGCCTGATTAGTAACGCGATCAACCAGCACGCGCAGAACATTGAAAAGCTCAGGCACCACCTGGATCTCATCAAGAATCACGAGGCCTTTGAGGGACCCGAGCATGAGTTCAGGATTCTGAAGACGTTGCAGATCGGGCTGCGATTCGAGATCGAAATGGATCGCCTGTTTGCCTGCTCCGAACATGCGAGCCAGGGTGGTTTTACCGCATTGCCGGGGGCCAAGCAGAGCGGTAACCGGTGAACGCTTTACGGCTGTTGATAGCTTTTCAATATAGAAGGGTCTATCAATCACGATGAACATTTTATCATGAAAATTCGGAATGTCAATCCGAATTTTCCGGAATAGTGGAAGGAAGCCCCTCTTTATCCTTTCTTATCCAACTCTAGAATCGAGAAATGGATGATNNAAACTATTTTACCGTTACACAGGTACAGTCAGCCAGATGGCAGACCCTGTGGGAGACGCTTCCGAGCATGATCGTTTCAATCATACCCGCTCCACGGCTTCCCATAATTATCATATCGACGTTATTATCTCTCGCAAACTCTATGATCTCTTGCGCCGGGTTACCTTGAAGTATGGTCGATTGATATTCCTCGACGCCCTTCTTCTTCATCTCCTTTTCGGCCCCCTCAATGATTTCCTTGGCAACCTTTTGTTGGTGATCTTCTATTTGGTGATCAACATATCCTTCGGGCACACTGTGCAGCGGTGCGATCACGTGGATCAGATGAACCGTAGCCTTGTACTTTGAGGCAAAGTCGGACGCATACTCAACGGCCTTTCTCGCATGAGTCGAGCCATCCGTTGGAACAAGGATTTTCTTAATCATGGAACTATCCTCCTCTTCTGAAATTCTGGTCGTTGATCCTCTAGGATCTCACACGCGTAACCCTCAAACAACGGGACCAACCGGTTGAAACATTTCCACCTAAGTAACACCCTGACTAAATTATACATCAATACTATCAGAGATTGCTTTTTAAACAAATGAGCAGATTGAATCGCCATGGCCTCTACTCGAATTTGTGCCTGAGGATAGCCCCCTTATCCGCGGATTCCGCGATGCGGGCGTATAGCGCCAGATAACCCTTTTTGAATTTCGGTTCGGGGCGTTGCCACCTGGCAAGGCGGGTCTCAATTTCCTCTTCCGAGATGTCCAAGTGCAAATTTCGGTTCGGGATATCAATGGTGATCAGGTCACCGTCCTCCACGATGGCAATGGGACCACCCTCGGCCGCCTCCGGTGAGATGTGACCAACGAAGCAGCCGTTATTGGTACCGGAAAAACGGCCGTCCGTCACAAGCGCCGTCGTGAGGGCGAGCCCTCTGCCATAGAGCAACTTCATGGCTTTATACATCTCGCGCATGCCGGGGCCGCCCTTGGGGCCCTCGTAACGAATGACGACCACATCCCCTTCTTTCACCTTACCCCCCAAGATGGCCTCATTGGCCACCTCCTCGGAGTTGAAGCATCGGGCCTTACCCGTGAAGGTGTGCATCTCGGGCACGATCGCAGCTGGTTTGGTGATGGCGGTATTGGGGGCCAGGTTTCCGCGCAGAACGGCGAGGCCGCCTTCTCTGCTCCAGGGATTCGACATGGTCTTAATGACACCGCTGTCTTGAATCTCCGCCTTGGCCACATTCTCCGCAACTGTTTTACCGGTAACGGTCAGGGCATCTCCATGTAAGATCGGGAGAATCTCCTTCATAACAGCGGGAATGCCTCCGGCGTGGTGGAAGTCAGGAACATTGGGCGCTGCTGCCGGGTTCATCTTAGCGATGTGCGGCGTGCTGCGACACAGTTCTTCCAAGAGGTCCATGGTGACCTCGCAGTCCGCCTCATAGCCGATCGCCGGTATGTGCAGGGCGACATTGGTAGATCCCCCGATGGCCGTGCTGATGCGGATGCCGTTTTCAATGCCGTTGCTGTTTATAATTTGGCGCGCTGTAATGCCGCTTTTCAACAGTCCGACAATCCGGCGCCCGGATTCCTGCGCCGAGCGCAGACGGTCGGCGTGCGTCGCCGGGATGGTCGCACTTCCCGGAAGGCACATGCCCATGGCCTCAGCCACACAGCACATCGTGTTGGCGGTTCCGAGGAAAGAACACGATCCACAGGACGGGGCCGCATAGTCCTCCAACTTACGGTATGTCGCCTCGTCGATCTTGCCAGCCTTGAGCATGCCGAGTCCTTCGGTAACTGAGGTGGCGTCGGCGGCGCGGTTGTCGAACTCACACCCCCCTTCCATGGGGCCTCCCACAACGAGGATAGCCGGGATGTCGAGGCGTGCAGCGGCCATTAGCATTCCCGGGACGATCTTGTCACATGAGCCGAGGAGCATTACGGCGTCGAGGCGGTGGGCCTGGATCATCATCTCTATGTCATTGGCGATCAGGTCGCGGGTGGGCAGGATGTAGTGCATCCCATTGTGTCCCTGGGCAATTCCGTCGCAGGCGGCGATGACTCCAAATTCAACGGGGGTGCCCCCTGCCTGACGGATCCCCTGTTTAGCATAATCAGAGACCAGGTTCAGATTGTAATGACCCGGGACTACGCGGTTCCAGGAGTTGGCGACGCCGATCAAGGGCCGCTCCAGATCATAATCACTGTACCCCATGGACTTGTAGAAAGCCCGTTGAAAGGACCACTCGGGGCGCTTCAGGATATCCTTGCTACGCCAGCTCATGGCAATTCCTCCTTCAAAGGTGATTTCTTTCCTCTAAATACCACTAACATGGTGAAAGTCAAGAAGGGGTTATACCTCGGTGCCTCTACCCCTCAGCAGGTCTAGGCTGAGAGGTTGGAAGAGAGAGACTAAGGCCAAGGTTAAGGTCAAGAGCAAAGATCTTAGGGCGAAGACCCCCCACGAAGCCTGGGCATCTTCGTCCAGCAGATTAAGCCCAGGGACAACAGAGTCCCCCCAGAAAGTCTGGAAATTCCGCTTTAAGATTTTTTCATTTTTTTCTTGACAAAGGTAACTATTTGTGGTTTGATTAATATTCACATTCAGCCGGAGCGAAGGGAAACTCAATAAATGATGGGCGGAAAGGTCATTTTCAAGAACTGCTCTAGCTTTTATTTTAGCTTTTACTATTTTTGGTCACCGGTCTGCCCATCGCTTAGGAGGATAGAACCGTAAAGGGAAATACATAGTTTAACTAAGCCATGGGTGGATTGAGATGCTGCCCATGGCTTTTTTATTTGCTTACCGGGCCATGGGGGCACAGCTCACCATGGCCCTTCTTTTTGGAGGTGGGTGAGAAATGGTTATCGTGCTACGGAAAAACGCCACGGAGTCCGAAATAGAGGATGTCATCAAGTGGATTGAGTCGGTAGGCTACAAGGCGCACCCCTCCCGCGGCGTCGAACGAACCATCATCGGTGTCGTGGGAGACGATCGGGGCAAGGCCCAACTAAAGTCTGCCGAGTCCCTTCCGGGAGTTGAAAAAATCGTGCCCATCCTGAAGCCTTATAAACTGGCCAGCCGGGAGGCTAAGGAGGAAAACACGATCATCCGGATTGACGATCTGGAAATCGGTGGGCCTGCCTTTATCGTCATGGCCGGTCCCTGCTCCGTTGAAAGTGAAGAACAACTCATGGAAAGCGCCTTTGTTGCCAAAAAGGGAGGAGCCCACATCCTCAGAGGCGGTGCCTTCAAGCCGAGAACATCGCCATACAGCTTTCAAGGTCTGGAAGAGGAAGGTTTGAGACTCCTAAAAAAGGCTCGGGAAAAAACGGGCATGCCCGTTGTCACCGAGGTCCTCAATCCAATGGATGTGGACTTGGTAGAAGAGTACGGCGATATTCTCCAGATCGGTGCACGGAATATCCAGAACTTCGCCCTTCTGAAAAAGGTCGGGCATGCGCGGAAACCGGTTCTCTTGAAACGTGGAATGATGACGACGATAGAGGAACTCCTCATGTCGGCGGAATACATCATCTCTTCCGGTAACGATGAGGTCATTCTCTGTGAGAGGGGAATTCGGACTTTTGAAACGGCAACGCGGAACACGCTGGATATCAGTGCCGTACCGGTTCTCAAGGAACTAACGCATCTACCCATCGTCGTTGATCCCAGCCACGCCACCGGCCATTGGAAATATGTCACCCCCCTGGCCAGAAGCGCCGTAGCGGTTGGGGCGGACGGACTCCTCGTCGAAGTCCATCCTGAACCGGAAAAGGCCTTTTCCGACGGCATACAATCGCTCAAACCGGAAAAGTTTTACCAACTCATGGACGAAGTGAGGACTCTCGAAAAGATAATGAGAAGGGAGATAGAGGCGCTCCAATGAACAGAATAAAGGTAACCCTCGACAAAAAAACATCAGCGTCTTATGAGATCTATATTGGGGAGAACATCCTGGATCGCATGGGCTTAATCCTCGCCAAGAATAACTGGGCATCTCGCTACATTATGATAACGGATTCCAATATCTCTGCCCAATATGGAGAGAGGGTCCAGGCGACCCTCAGGGAGATGGAACTGAAGATCGACGCGATCGATTTCCCAGCGGGGGAGGCCGCGAAGAATTTCGAAACGGGCCTCCATATCATCGAGGGGATGATCGACCTTGGCGCCGACAGAACATCGGCCCTGATCGCATTGGGCGGTGGCGTCGTAGGTGATATCACCGGTTTCATAGCCTCTATCTACATGAGGGGCATCCCCTATATTCAGGTCCCCACAACGCTGTTGGCCCAGGTTGACAGCAGCATCGGGGGAAAGACGGGAATTGACCTCCCTCACGGGAAGAACCTCTTGGGGACCTTCTGCCAGCCGAAAGGGGTCTTCATCGACCTGGCATTCCTGAACACCCTGACGCCTCGTGAATTTGGATCCGGCCTCGCGGAAATCGTCAAGTACGGGATCATTGATGACCCCGAACTCTTCAGTTCTCTTGAAGTTGAGGCGGAGGACATCAGGATCCGGGATATGAACCTCCTCAAAAAGATCATTACGAGGTCATGTCGGATCAAGAAGGGATTCGTTGAAATCGATGAAATGGAAAAAGGGGTCCGCCGTATTCTCAATTTCGGCCATACAATCGGCCACGCAATCGAAGCAGAATCCCGTTACTCCATCTCCCATGGAGAAGCCATATCGATGGGCATGGTGGCGGTGGCCCTCATATCCGAGAGATTAAAATACCTGCGCTCTGAAGACCGAGAAAGGATCATATCCCTCATCAGGGTGCTCGGTCTCCCCGACCGTATCCCCAGAACGCTCAACCCAGATGGGATAATATCCCGGATTAAAAGGGATAAGAAGAAGGAGGGGGATACGATTCACTTTGTCCTGCTGAAAAAGATAGGGATTCCCTTTGTCAATGGCAGTGTTCCGGAACCCCTCATCGGAGAAGTAATCGAGGCATTAAAGGAATGAAGAAATCCTCTCTAGAAACCCTCAGGGAGAAATTGAGGAAGAAAGACCGGGAGATCGCCAAGCTCCTCAATGAACGGGCAAAGTTGTCTATCGAGGTTGGCAAGGTAAAAGATGTCAAAGGATGGGAGGCCTATGATCCCTCACAGGAAAGCAGGGTGTATGACCACCTCAGGCGAATCAACAACGGCCCCCTGTCCGCCAACGCCTTGAAGAATATTTTCGGTGAGATCATCTCCTCCTCCCGCGCCCTCCAGGCACCGACAACCGTCGCCTATCTGGGACCCGAGGCATCATTCAGCTATCTGGCTGCCCAATCTCACTTCGGCAAAAGTGCCCAATACTCGCCTCAAACAAAGATCTCCGAAGTCTTTGACGAGGTGGAAAAGGAAAAGGTCTCCTGGGGAGTGGTCCCGGGGGAGAATTCCGCCGAAGGATCCGTCAAGGCAACACTTGACAGGTTGATCTCAACTCCCTTACATATCCGGGCGGAGATCTTTCTCAGGATCTCTCATTGTTTGATCTCCACCCGCGAAAGGATGGAGGAGATAAAGCGGGTCTATTCCCATCCCCAAGCACTCGCCCAATGCCAGGGCTGGTTGAAGAAAACCCTCCCCCATTGCCCAGTCCTTGAACTCGACAGCACAGCAATTGCCGCCAAGAGGGTTGTGGAGGATACGGAGGGCGCTGCCATCGGAAGCCACCTCGCCGCAGACACATACGGGCTGAAGATTCTTGCAGGGGGAATCGAAGACAGTGCTTGGAACACGACGCGATTCTTCGTTATCGGAAAGGGTGAAAGCACGCGAACGGGAAGGGATAAGACCTCAATGCTCTTCGGAACACCTCACGTACCGGGTGCCCTGCATCACGCCCTCGAACCCTTTGCCAGAGGGCATCTCAATCTAACGCGGATCGAATCGTACCCCATGAAGGACAGGATGTGGGAGTATCTGTTCTTCGTGGATTTTGCGGGTCATGTAGAAGAGGAGAAGAGCAAAAAATGCCTGTCGGATATGGAGAAAGTCACGACCTTCATCAAGGTTCTTGGCTCCTACCCCAGGGGAGATGAGCCGTGATGATCTGCATTCCCATTATGGCGAGAACCCAGAGCACGGCCTTGATGCAGATGGAAAGAGGATTTCCTCTGGCCGACATCCTGGAGTTGAGAATCGATCAAATCAACGGCCTTGATCTGGAAGCATTGATGAGCGGGAAGCAGGGCAAAATTCTGGTCACGAATCGCCGGAGGGATGAGGGAGGGGGATTTTCCGGGACCGAGCGTGAAAGGGTGGAACTCCTGAAGGAAGCCGTGGCGCTTGGAGCTGATTACGTGGATGTGGAGGTCCGGACGGAAGAGGCATTGATCGAAGAACTGTCGGCAGAGATAAGGAATCACCATGCCCGCACGAAATGGATCATCTCTCATCACGATTTCAGCGGAACACCCTCGGTGCGGGCCCTGAGAAGGAGACTGGATGAATGTAGACGTACCGGGGCCGATATCATTAAGATCGTCACGTATGCCCATACGATGGAGGATAATCTGAGGGCCCTCGGACTCATTCCCCATGCACGGGGAAAGGATGTCGAAATCATTGCCTTTTGTATGGGAGAAATGGGACGAATCAGCAGGGTCATGGCAGCCCTTTTGGGCTCCTATTTTAGCTATGCTTCCTTGGAGAAAGGAACGGAATCTGCCCCGGGGCAACTGACCGTGGAAGAGATGAAAGGGATCTCAAGGATATTGAATGTAGTGGGCTTAACGAAACGATAGGTGAATATGGCTCCAACAACCAAAGGTATAGATACAGTGCGAAATCCTTCAGAAATCTTTGCCCTGTTCGGCAACCCGGTCGGACACAGCCTCTCTCCGCTCATGCATAACGCCACGTTCACAGAGATGAAGGTCGATGCCCACTATGTCCCCTTTTGCGTGGAAAACCTGGAGGATGCAGTCAGGGGCATCAGGGGATTTAATATTCGGGGGGTGAGCGTCACCATTCCCTTCAAAACCGCGGTGATGCCCTATCTGGATGCATTAGATGAAAGTTCCCTTGAGATAGGGGCCGTCAATACGATTTTGAATGATAGTAACGGTGGGCTCAAGGGTTACAATACCGACTGGCTCGGGCTTATTCGTGACCTGGAAGAATCCCTGGAGATTAGAGGCAAAACCTTCGCCATCCTTGGGGCCGGCGGCGCAGCGAGGGCCGCCGTGTTCGGCCTCCTGAGGGAAGGGGGCATCCCCATCATTGTCAACCGTACCATCGAAAAAGGCCAGGAGATGGCCCGCGAATTCGGCTGCCAATTCTCCCCCCTTTCAGAGATCGAGAAGATTAAGGCGGACTGCCTGATCAACACCACCCCCGTCGGTATGGCACCGGATAGGGAAAAATCACCCCTTGGGAGAGAGAGCCTGGTAAATTTCAGATGGGTCATGGATATCATCTATAACCCCCTTAAGACAAGACTCTTGAGGGATGCCGAAGAGGCGGGATGTAGCGTCCTGACCGGTGTCGGGATGTTTGTCCACCAGGGGGCAGAACAGATTAAGATATGGACGGGGAGGGAACCCCCCAGAGCGTTCATGAAGGGAATTGTTCTGGAGAGGCTGAAAGAGCGTGATGGAGATTAAGCCGATCAAACATCTCAATGCCATGGTGGAAATCCCCGGGTCCAAGAGCTACACCCAGAGGGCCCTGATCATCGGCGCCCTTGCAGATGGGAAATCTTTCCTGGAAAACGCCCTGCTCGCCGAGGATACGGAATACCTGATTGAGGCCCTCAGATCCCTCGGCTCGGAGATCTCGATTGAAGGTGAGAATACGGTCATCGCCGGAACCGGCGGCAATATTATGAACCCACGGAGGGAAATCTACCTGGGAAATAATGGAACCGCCATGAGATTTCTCACGGGCCTGGTATCCCTGGGAAAGGGGACCTTCACCCTCACGGGTAATCGTCGACTCAGGAAGAGGCCCATCAAACCCCTTCTGGATGCGCTAAGAATACTGGGAGTCGATGCCCGCAGTAAAAACGAAAGGGGTTATCCCCCCGTGGTCGTTCACGCCAAAGGCCTTCGGGGCGGCAGGGTCACCATGACGGATATCGACAGCAGCCAGTACGTCTCCTCCCTTCTGATCTGCGCCCCCTTTGCCGAGGAAGACACCGTAATAGAGCTTCAGGGCCACATTCCTTCTCTGCCATACGTTAACATAACCATGGAGGTGATGAATGAATTCGGGGTGGAGGTGATCAGCGAAACCTCGAATCGATATTCCATAAAGAGCTATCAGCGGTATGAAGGAAAAAGATACCGCGTCGAAGGGGATGTCTCCAGCGCCTCCTATTTCTTCCTGGCCGCGGCCCTTTGTCGGGGAAGGGTTCGTGTCGGGAATATCAATCCCCAGACCTCACAGGGAGATATCAAGCTCCTCCCGATCATGGAGAGGCTCGGTTGTGGCGTTGTAAGGGGAGATCATTGGATCGAGGTGACCGGAGGTGAGTTGACCCCTGGTGAACACATCTTTGATCTGGGAGATATGCCCGATATGGTCCCTACCCTATCGGTATTGGCCGCCATTCGGCCAGGCCGAACCATCATCAAGAACGTATCCCACCTCAGGAAAAAGGAGAGCAACCGATTGGAGGCATTGGTCATCGAATTGAGGAAAGCGGGGGTGGGGGCAGAAGAGAGGGATGACGGCATCATGATCAATGGGGGTAAGCCTCATGGCGCTGAGATAGAAACGTACAATGATCACCGGATCGCCATGAGCTTCGCCGTCCTGGGACTGAGGACGCCCGACATAAGGATCAAGGACAAAAACTGCGTCAATAAATCCTTCCCGGGCTTTTGGGAGGAGATGCAAAAACTCTATTGAGCTATGAACATTGTCTTGATCGGATACCGCTGTACGGGAAAAACATCGGTGGGTAAAAAGCTATCGGAGAGGTTTCACATTCCCTTCTATGATACGGACGAGCTCATACAAAAGCATACCGGCAAAACGATCAGGGAAATCGTCGAGGAGAAGGGGTGGGAGTCCTTCCGCAAAGAGGAGAAGGCGGTCATCAGACGACTCTCCTCTCTGGCCCATACGGTCATTGCAGCAGGAGGAGGTGCGGTTGTGGATGCCGAAAACAGGGAGGCCCTGGGACGAAACGGACTTTTCATCTGGCTCACCGCCGATGTGCGGTCGATCGTCGAGAGGATGAAAAACGACACGGCGGGCGGTGAACAGAGGCCACCCCTCTCAAGCGAAGGCATGGAAGGGGAGACCTCGAAGATCCTGAAAAAGAGGACGCCGATCTACCACGGATTAGCCGATCTCACGGTCGATACTTCCGAAAAAGGGATCGATGCGATCGCAGAAGAGGTCTCGAACCTTCTCGCCCGTAGAGATCCACGTTTTGACTGGAAGGGATTTCGTGTAACCTGACTATTTTGTCTTACTGATCGCAGCGCGATGTAAGGAAAGGAGTACTATGTCGGGCAATTCCATAGGGGTCCTCTTCAGGGTCACTACTTNNGTCACTACTTGGGGAGAGTCGCACGGGAAGGCCGTCGGTGTGGTGGTGGATGGATGCCCACCCCGCATCGCCCTGACGGAATCGGACATCCAAGAAGAGCTGAAGAGGAGAAAACCGGGCCAGATCCCCTCGGCCTCACCCAGGAAGGAGGAGGACCTGGTAGAAATCCTCTCCGGCACCTTTGAAGGCAGGACCACGGGAACCCCCATCTCCCTGATCATCAAAAACCGAGATGTTGACAGCGCGGCCTATGAGGAACTGAGGGATATCTTCAGGCCAGGGCAGGGTGATTTCACCTATTACAAGAAATATGGCATCAGGGACCACCGCGGGGGCGGCCGTGCCTCTGCACGGGAAACCGCGGGGCGTGTGGCTGCCGGAGCCATAGCAAAAAAGGTGATCGCCTCCGAGGGAATCGAGGTTATCGCCTATACGAAGGAGTTAGGTGGTATCGCAGCAGAACGGATTTCACTCTCGGAGATTCACCAGAACAACCTCCGGTGCCCCGACCTGAAAACAGCCCGAGCAATGGCGGAAAAGCTGGAGGAGGCGAAGAAGAATGGGGACTCCCTCGGGGGGATCGTGGAGATCCTCGTTAAGGGTTGCCCGCCGGGTCTTGGGGAACCCGTTTTCGACAAAATCGATGCCGATCTCGCCAAGGCCCTCATGAGTATCGGAGCAGTCAAAGGCCTGGAGATCGGCGCCGGGTTTCAAGCCGCAAGAATGACCGGCGCTGAGTGCAATGATCCCATCATGCCGGGGGGTTTTTCAACAAATCATGCCGGTGGAATTTTGGCGGGAATCACCAATGGCGAGGAAATCCTCATCAGGGTGGCCTGTAAACCCATTCCATCCATCGGAAGGGCTCAAAAAACCATCGATATTCATGGAAAGCCACGGGAGGTATCGATCAAGGGGAGACATGATGTATCCGCCATACCCCGCATAATTTCCGTTTGCGAGGCCATGGTCAGTATGGTCCTGGCAGATCATCTGTTAAGACAGAGGGCTAAGGCGGTCAATGATCCTGGGCCGTGAGATAGAGCCACTGCCGTTATGCGGTGCTGCAGTGCTGCGGTTTGAAGGATGGAATTACGCTCGTGGACAAGGGTGTTCTCCAGAAATCCGGGAAACTTCAAAAAAATAAGCTTGACAAAGCCTTCAATCTCTGTTATAAACGTGCGAAATCTCTGAAAGACGGGAAAAGATGAGACGGATAGTATCCGCAGTAAACAACTGGTGGTGGTGGAATCCAAGGGAGGGGTTCGTCCACCGCTAAGTTTCCCAATGGAATAAGGAAAAGCCGTGGAGAGCCTCTTCTGGGCTCCACGGCTTTTTTGTTTTCCCTTAACGACAAAAAGGCCGTGATGATTCACGGCCTTTTCTTTTTCTCAAACGAGAGGAGCCTTAGCCCATGCACTATCCCGCCTTTGAGACGTTTGAAGAATTGGCAAAACGGGGAAGCCTGATTCCCATCTACAAGGAGATCCTGGCTGACACGGAGACTCCGGTATCGACCCTCATGAAGCTGCGCTCCAAACCCCACCTGTTTCTTCTGGAGAGCGTAGAGGGGGGAGAGAAATGGGGACGGTACACCTTCCTCGGATTTGACTCGCATGTGGTTTTCTCGGTGAGGAGGGAGGATGTCTTGATCCGGGAAAATGGAGAGGTTCGTCACCACAAGCACGGTGGAGACCCATTGAGATTCCTAAAGGACTTACTAGGCCTCTACCACCCCGTTCCCGTGGATGGGCTTCCGCGGTTTTACGGAGGAGCCGTGGGATTTCTCGGTTATGATATGGTCCGCTATTTTGAAAAGCTCCCCGCCGCGGCCGAACAAGATATCGAGACTGATGATGCGACTTTCCTCATTACCGACACCCTGATGATCTTCGACAATGTGAGACACACGATCAAGGTGGTGGCCTGTGCTTTTACCGAAGGGAAGGAAGATCTTCGACGGGTATACGAACAGGCGACCGGCAAGATCGATGATATGATCGTGTTGTTGCAGGTCCCCGTCGAAAAGAGAGACCTTCCAGGGGAAGCAGAGGGGGATGCATCATTTCAATCCAATATGAGCCCGGAAGACTTCAAGGCCATGGTGAGAAAGGCCAAGGATTACATTGTCTCAGGCGATGTAATCCAGGTCGTCATCTCCCAGCGATTTCAAAAGGAGAATCACATGGATTCCATTGATCTTTACCGAGCACTTCGCTACATCAACCCATCTCCCTATCTCTTTTTCCTCAAATTCGAGGACCTCACTCTCATCGGTTCATCCCCGGAGGTCATGGTCCGTCTTGAAGAAGGCGTCGTCGAATTACGACCCATTGCCGGGACAAGAAGAAGGGGAAAAACCGAACAGGAGGACAGGCGGCTTTCGGACGAGCTCCTGCAGGACCCGAAAGAAAGGGCCGAACATGTCATGCTCGTTGATCTAGGAAGGAATGACCTTGGAAGGATTGCCCGGATCGGCAGTGTGCAGGTCAACCAGTTCATGGTGGTGGAGCTGTATTCCCATGTCATGCATCTCGTCTCTCATATCCAGGCACAACTGTCCAGTGGCAAAGATGCGTTCGACGTCCTGAAAGCCACCTTTCCAGCGGGCACCCTCAGCGGTGCACCGAAGGTTAGGGCGATGGAAATCATCGATGAACTGGAGCCCTCCCGACGGGGTCCCTACGGGGGGGCAGTAGGGTATTTCAGTTTCACGGGGAATATGGATTTCTGCATTACCATTCGAACCATGATGATCAAAGATGGAAGGATTTTTATCCAGGCGGGCGCCGGGATTGTGGCCGATTCCGACCCTGACGCAGAGCATCAGGAATGCCTCAATAAGGCCATGGGGATGATGCAGGCCATCCGGATGGCCGAATCGGGACTCGAAATAACCAAAACCGGTGGGTAATCAACCATGGAGGGGTAGAGATGATTTTGATGATCGATAATTACGATTCCTTTACGTACAACCTCGTCCAATATATCGGTCAGCTCGGCGAGAACGTGGTGGTTCATCGAAATGACGAGATATCCATTGATGAAATCGGGGAATTAACACCCGATGCCATCTTCCTTTCCCCCGGCCCATGCACGCCCAAGAAGGCGGGAATCACCGTTGATGTGGTTAGGCAATTCGACAAGACCATTCCCACCATGGGAGTCTGTCTGGGACACCAGGCAATCGCTTATGCCTTTGGTGCCGAAGTAGTAAGGGCTGAAAGGATCATGCACGGAAAGACCTCCAAAATCATCAACGATGGGCGGACGATTTTCAAGGGTCTCCCCAATCCCTTCGTCGCGGGCCGTTATCACTCCCTGATACTGAGGAGAGAATCCCTTCCCGCCTGCTTGGAGATCAGTGCCGAAACGGAGGAGGGGGAGATCATGGGTGTCAGGCATAGGGAATATCCGGTGGAAGGCGTACAGTTTCATCCCGAATCAGTGCTCACACCAAATGGAAAGCGGATCATAAAGAATTTCTTGAGAATGATCCATGGAATACAAGACCCAGCCATTTCGGGGCATGAGAAAGGAGTTTGAGCCATGATCAAGGAAGCCATTGAAAACGTTGTCGCCAATGAAAACCTGAGGGAATCAGAGATGATGGAGGTTATGGACGAAGTGATGGAGGGAAAGGCAACGCCGGCTCAGATCGCTTCCTTCATCACTGCCCTGCGGATGAAGGGCGAAACGGTTGAAGAGGTCGCCGGCGCGGCCCGAATCATGAGACAAAAGGCGACCAGGATCGACGCGCGCTCACCGATTATCGTGGACGCCGTGGGGACCGGAGGAGACGGGATGAATACTTTCAACATCTCCACAACGACGGCCTTTGTGGTGGCCGCAGCGGGAATTACCGTGGCGAAACACGGAAATCGCGCAGTCTCCAGTAGTTGTGGAAGTGCCGATGTCCTGGAGGCCCTCGGAGTGAACATCAGTGCCGGACAGGAGATCGTGGAGGAATGTATCCAGCAGATCGGTATTGGCTTTCTCTTCGCCCCCCGCCTCCACGGGGCCATGAAGTACGCCATCGGGCCGCGAAGGGAGATCGGCATCAGGACGATATTCAACATGTTGGGGCCCTTGACAAACCCCGCCGGGGCTACATCCCTGCTCATCGGCGTCTATGATCCCAGGCTGACGGAGATGTTCGCCGGGGTTCTGAAAAGCCTCGGAGCAAAAAGGGCCTTTGTGGTTCACGGCTCCGACGGCATCGATGAGGCCACGGTGACGGGAGAAACACGAGTCTCCGAATTGAAGGACGGACTCATCACAACCTATAATATCAACGCCATCGACATCTTCGGCGAGGCATACCGCGGGGAGGAAATCACTGGCGGGGACCCCTCGCTCAACGCGAAAATCACAATGGATGTCCTGACGGGTAAGGACGGAGCCTGCCGAAAGATCGTTCTCCTCAATGCTGCCCTGGCTATCATGGCAGGGGAAAAGGCCAAAGACATCCGGGAAGGCATTGCGAGGGCCGAGGAGTGCATCGACAGCCGGGCGGCCATCAAGAAACTGCAGGCCCTAATTGAGCTGAGCAATAGCTGAGATGAAGCGATGATCTTAGAAAAGATTATAGAAGCGAAACGGAAAGAGGTTGCTTCCCTGAAGGTGGAGAGGCCCCTTCCCCGGTTGGAAGATACTGTGAGGAATCTACCCCCTCCCCGCGATTTCAAAAGGGCGATCACCCGCTCCCCCTGCTCCATCATTGCCGAGGTGAAGAGGCGTTCACCATCCAAAGGGACGATCAGAGAGGATTTTGACCCAATCAAGATTGCCGCCGTTTTCGGGGAAAATGGGGCGGCAGCTGTCTCGGTTCTCACCGATGAGGAATTCTTCGAGGGGAGTAAGATATATCTATCAAGCATTGGGAAAACGGTCGATCTTCCCATCCTGAGGAAGGACTTTATCATCGATCCTTATCAGATCTATGAGACCAGGATCCTCGGGGGGGATGCCCTCCTTCTCATCGCATGCCTGCTGGAAGAGGAACAATTGAGGGAGTATATCCGTCTCACGGAGGCGCTGAGTCTCTCAGCCCTCGTCGAGGTCCACACCCGGGAAGAACTGGATAAGGCCCTTGCCGCAGGAGCCGACATAATTGGAATTAACAACAGAGACCTGAGGACATTTTCGGTGGATCTTGGAGTAACGCTCGATCTGGCCCCATATATTCCCGGGGATAGGATCATTGTCAGTGAAAGCGGCATCAATACCAGAGAGGATATTGAGACTTTGATGAGAGCGGGAATCCATTCCTTCTTGGTAGGCGAGGCATTGATGCGAGCTGACGATATCGGGGGGAAATTGAGAGAACTCTTAGGAGTGGGAGACTAGAACAATGACGGAGATAAAGGTCTGCGGGATCACCAATCTTATGGACGCCTCTTATGCAGCCGAATGTGGGGCGGATGCCCTGGGTTTTATCTTCTATTCGAAGAGTCCCAGGTACGTAGACCCGGCAAGCGCGAAACAAATCATCCAAGAAATCCCGGAGGGGATCACCAAGGTCGGTGTCTTCGTAAGCCACGACGCCCGGGAGGTCAAGAAAACGGTCGAATTCTGCGGTCTCGACCTGGTTCAGCTTCACGGAGATGAGTCCCCCGAGTACTGCCGCCAATTCCCGGCGTCCATTTTGATCAAGGCCTTTTCTCCCCGCAGGGAGGGGGATCTCCGAACAGTGCGCGGTTACCCGGTAAGGGCCGTCCTTGTGGATACGTACGATCCCCTGCGTTACGGAGGCACGGGGAAAAGATCCGATTGGACGCTAGCCGCCAAGGTCAAGGAGACGCACCCCCTCATTCTCTCTGGCGGCTTACATGCAGGCAATATTCGGGAAGCCGTCGAGATCGTCTCGCCTCACGCCGTAGACATCAATAGCGGTGTGGAGAGCTCACCGGGGAGGAAGGACCCCGAGAAGGTCGGGACGATCTTCCGGATCATTCGCGGTATGGGTAGAAAGGAAACAGGGGTATTTCAACGGCGAAATCAAACGGGTCCCAGGTGAAACCATGCGAAAAACTCTCCCAGACAAAAACGGACATTTCGGCATCTTTGGCGGCCGCTACGCAGCCGAGACATTGATGTCAGCACTCATTGAACTCGAAGAGGCGTACCTTCATGCACGGAGGGATAAGGGGTTTCAGGAAGAGTTGGCCACTTATCTCCGGGAATATGCGGGGAGGGAGACACCTCTTTATTATGCCAGGCGTCTCACGGAGAAACTCGAAGGGGCTAAAATCTATTTGAAACGGGAAGATCTCGCCCATACGGGTGCTCACAAGATAAACAACACCCTTGGACAGGGGTTGCTCGCGAAACGGATGGGAAAAAAGAGGGTTATCGCGGAGACAGGGGCCGGTCAACACGGCGTAGCGGTGGCCACGGTTGCCGCCCTTTTCGGAATGGCATGTCAGATATTCATGGGCCAGGAGGATATAAAAAGACAGTCTCCCAATGTATTACGGATGAAGATTCTGGATTCAGAGGTTGTACCCGTGACTTCCGGAACGGCAACCCTCAAAGACGCCATGAACGAGGCAATGCGGCACTGGGTGGCGACGGTTAGAGACACCTTTTACGTCATTGGCTCCACGGCAGGACCGCATCCTTATCCGATGATGGTCCGAGATTTTCAGAGCGTCATCGGTAAGGAAACGAAAAGACAGATCCTGAAAAGGGAGGGAAGACTCCCGGATTTCCTCATCGCCTGTGTGGGCGGGGGGAGCAACGCCATGGGGCTCTTTTATCCCTTCAAGGACGATCCCGGGGTCACCATGATCGGTGTGGAGGCTGCAGGAAAGGGGATCAATACAGGGATGCATGCGGCAAGCATATCAGCGGGGAGGATCGGAATCCTCCACGGAAATAAGACCTATCTTCTTCAGGATGAGAACGGTCAGGTTCGTGATGCCCATTCTATTGCGGCTGGTCTCGATTACCCAGGCGTTGGACCGGAACATAGCTATTTTCGCGAAACGGGGCGAGCGCAATATGTAACAATAGACGATCAAGAGGCCATCCGCGTCTTTATCTCCCTCGCCAGATATGAGGGAATCATCCCCGCCTTGGAGAGCGCCCATGCCGTGGCTTATGCCATGAAGCTGGCCCCCTCCCTGGATAAGGAGAGGATCATCGTTGTCAACCTTTCCGGCAGGGGAGATAAGGATGTTGGAATTATCGCCGAAAGGATGGAGGCGTAGGAATCATGGGTCGAATCAAGGGGAAGTTCAGTGCCTTAAGAGGCAGGGGAGAAAAGGCCTTGATTGTCTATTTCACGGCGGGGGATCCAAGTTTGGAACATACGAAAGAGATTATCCTTGCCCTAGATGCCACAGGCGCGGATGTCGTCGAGGTCGGGGTGCCCTTTTCAGACCCAACAGCCGATGGACCCATTATTCAGGCCGCCTCCCAGAGGGCCCTGCAAAACGGCGTAACCCTTTCCGATATCCTTGATATGATCGAATCCCTCCGAAAGGTCTCCGAGATCCCCATCGTCCTCTTTGGGTATTATAACCCCATCTTTACTTATGGAAGCGAACAATTTGCAGAAAGGGCAAAGGAAGTGGGGGTGGACGGCATCTTGGTTGTTGACCTTCCCCTCGAGGAGAGCACTGAACTCAGAGAGTACACGGATCGATCGGGGATCGATTTCATCTCCCTGATTGCCCCGACAACCAGTACGGACCGGATCAGGAGGATATCGAGGGACGCTACGGGATTTCTCTACTACATCTCGATCACGGGGGTCACGGGGACTGCGAGGCCTCGGGTTGCTGACATCAAAAGAGATGCGGAGAGAATAAGGAAGATAACGGCTCTGCCTCTCGCGGTGGGTTTTGGTATATCCACCCCCCAACAGGCTCGCAAGATCGCCCCATATGTCGATGGGATCGTCATCGGAAGTGCCTTTGTCCGGTTGATCGAAGAGAATCGTGACAGAGGTGATATGATCCATATCGTTTCTGATTATGTCAAGAAGATCAAGAGATCAACCGGAGCATCTCCTCTTCGGTAATAACCATCATGCACGGTGCCGTTCTAGGTCTTCACCAATACCACCGCCTTCCCCATTGACCCCTGGAAGTTTCAATCGTCGAGATTGTTATCGTTGCGCTCCGGCTGCCCGATGAACAGCGATCATCGTAATGTCATCGAACTGTTGAGCGTTGTCAACGTGAACGAACAAATTGGTCTTGATGCG
>JABAOH010000337.1_pt1 | contig 20086 bp, 26 predicted proteins | sample 7062181 | NCBI WGS metagenome assembly JABAOH01 (sample SAMN14538630, study PRJNA623070) | marine sediment metagenome | biome: marine biome [ENVO:00000428]; feature: marine pelagic biome [ENVO:01000023]; material: deep marine sediment [ENVO:00002113]; isolation source: pool of 5 deep marine... | reverse complement strand
GACACTATGGCCTGTGCCTCCACCGGGAACCTGGCCAACAGCGTCGCCGCTCACGCCGCTCGGGCTGGCATGGATGCGTTCGTCTTCGTCCCCGCTGACCTGGAGCAGGGGAAGATCGTTGGCTCGGCCGTGTACGGGCCCACCCTCGTGGCGGTGGATGGCAGCTATGACGAGGTGAACCGCCTGTGCTCCGAGCTGTCCGACAAGTACCCCTGGGCGTTCGTCAACATCAACGTGCGGCCCTACTACTCCGAGGGTAGCAAGACCCTCGCCTACGAGGTCTGTGAACAACTGGGCTGGCGGGCCCCTGACCACTGTCTCGTTCCCATGGCCAGCGGCTCCCTGTACACGAAGATATATAAAGGTCTAAAGGAGCTGGCCTGGCTCGGGCTGGTGGAGTGGCGGGGGACGCGGATGAGCGGTGCCCAGGCCTTGGGCTGCTCACCGATCGTGGAGGCCTGGGAGGGCCAGACCTTCAACATAAGGCCTCAGAGGCCCAACACGATCGCCAAGTCTTTGGCCATCGGCAACCCTGCCGACGGTTACTACGCCCTCAAGGCGATGGCGCAGTCGGGCGGGCACGGCGTCGCTGTCAGCGACGGCGAGGTCGTGGAGGGCATCAAACTCCTGGCGGAAACGGAAGGGATCTTCGCGGAGACGGCGGGCGGCGTGGTCATCGCCGCCCTGAAGCGGCTGGCGGAGAACGGCCATCTCGGCTCGCAGGAGTTAGTCGTGGCGTTCATCACTGGTGCCGGTCTCAAGACCCAGGAGGCCGTCGCCTCCCGCCTGCGGCCGGCACTGGCCGTCCAGCCCTCCATTGGCTCCTTCGAAGAGGCGCTTAGTGAGCGGGCCGGCGCCCTGCCGGCGACGCGGAAGTAGGAGACTGCATTGGCCAAGCAACGAGTCAAGTTCACCTTCCCCCAGGAGCTCATCAAGGAGCCGGTCATCTGGCGGCTTGGCCGGGACTTCCAGCTCGTGACCAATATCCGTCGCGCCGACGTAACCGAAGACCGCGGCTGGGTGGTCCTGGAGCTTGAGGGTGAGATGGAGGAGATCGAGAGAGGGGTGCATTGGGTGGTGGATTTCGGCGTTCGGGTGGACCCTGTGGCTGGAGACATCGTGGAGGGATAGAGAAAGAAAATGAGTGTGACCGTACGCATTCCGACACCGCTGCGCAAGCTGACCAACAGCCTGGACGTGGTCACCGGCGGCGGTGGTACCCTATTGGCCTGCATCGATTCCCTGGAGCAGCAGTACCCGGGGCTCAAGGAGCGCCTGTGTGACGAGGCCGGCGAGCTGCGTCGGTTCGTCAACGTCTACGTCAACGGCGAGGACGTTCGCTTCCAGGCTGGGCTGGAGACGTCCCTCAAGCCCGGAGACGAGGTCAGCATCGTGCCGGCGGTGGCGGGAGGCTGATCGCCTCAGCCAACGGCGCTCCAGGGGCCGGCCTGAGAATACGCAGGCTTCGATGCGCCTCTCGGCTCGCTTCCGCCGGGAGTGCGTAAGGGACTAGGCCTATCCACAACCTGCCAACACCTCTCATATCCGTTACCCACAAATCGAAACGGCCATTGCTTGACATTTTTATGGCTTTATGCTAACTCTGAATGTGATGAAGATTGTACCGACGTCCGTGCTGGAGGCCGAGGAGGCGACCGGCGTCGAGGAGTTGGTTCTGGCCCGTGCCCTTGAGAAGTGTCTCGAAGCGCTGGAGCGGGGCGACACGGACCTGGCCAGGCTGTCCGGCCGATACCCCGAAGCCAGGGACAACATCCAGCCCCTGTTGGAGATCGCGCAGCAGTTGAGGCGACACCGCGGCCTCAGTGCTCCTCTGTCGTTGGAGTTCCAGGAGCAGTTGCGCGAGCGGTTGGCTCGGCACGGCGAGGTCTAGAAGGAAAAGCACGCGCCAAGGAGCCCCGCCCATGCGGCGGGGCTCCTTCGTATTCCCGGCCGGGCAGGATTGACAACGCCGTATTCTTCGAGTATCATGTGGACTTACTCAGTCGGGAAAGTAGACTTATTCGCTGTACGGTCCAGACAGGTGGTGTGCCGATGCGAGTTGAGGAGAAGAAAGCGGATTGCCGCTGGGCTCATCCCGCCGTGCCCAGCGATCTCCACCCTGGCCGTGTCTTGGTGACCCTGGAGGAGGAGATCGATAACTTCGACCGGGAGAGCCGCCGCTTCCGTAGGGACGAAGAGGGGCTCATGGGGGAGTTCCGCCCCTTCCGTCTGATGCAGGGCGTCTATGGCCAGCGCCAGGAGAAAACGCACATGGTGCGCATCAAGCTCCCCTACGGGGGCGTCTCGGCCGATCAGATGGACACTTGCGCGGTGATCGCCGACAGGTACGCCGGACATCGGCGCGGCCACATCACTACGCGCCAGAACTTCCAGTTCCATTTCGTCAGCCTGGAGGATGTCCCCAAGGTCCTGCGGCTGCTGGGCGATGTCGGTATCACCACCCGCGAGGCGGCCGGGAACACAGTCCGAAATGTCACCGGTTGCCCCTACGCCGGGACGTGCCCTGATGAGGTGTTCGACGCCACGCCGTACCTTGCCGCCTACGCCCGTGTCATGCTGCGCAACCCCGTCAGCCAGCGGTTGCCCCGCAAGTGGAAGACCGCCTTCTCTAGCTGCGCCAGCGACTGCGCCGGTACCCCGTTCCATGACCTCGGCTTCATCGCCAAGGTGAAGCGGGAGAACGGCCGCAAGGTACGTGGATTCGAGGTCCGCGTCGGCGGTGGGCTCTCTACCATGCCTCGCCAAGCGGATGTCATCTACGACTTCGTGCGGGCGGAGCGCGGCGAGTACATTCGCGTGGCGGAGGCGATGATCCGGGTGTTCGACAGGGAGGGCGGCCTGCCCAACTTCCTGCGCAGGAACGCGAACAAGGCCCGCGTCAAGTTCCTTATTGAGAAGATCGGAGTGGATGAGTTCCGACGAAAGGTGGAGGGCGAGCTGGCCCAGCCTTGGGCCAGCTCCCCTCTGGACATGGAGGCCCTCACCCAACTCGCTCCTGAGGGGCCGACGCCCGGTGAGCCGCCCCGCAACGGGGTCCGGCCGGGGCCGGCGTTCCAGCGCTGGCGCCAGACCAACGTGCGCCGCCAGCGGCAGCAAGGCTACGTCGCGGTCGTCGTCACGGTGCCCATGGGTAATCTGTCCCCCGAGCAGTTCCGTGGCCTGGCTGAGATCATGCGGCGGTTCAGCGGCGGCACCGCCCGCACCGAGCAGAACCAGAACCTTGTCCTGCGCTGGGTGCGAGAGGACAGCCTGCCCGCCCTTCACGCCGAGCTAACCGCTCTGGACCTCGGTGCCGCTGAGGCCGGGCTCATCGCGGATGTCGTGGCCTGCCCGGGCACCGACACCTGCTCCCTCGCCATCACCTCCTCCCAACGGCTCGGCTACGCCCTTCGCGACGCCATGCTGGAGATGAGCGTCGATGATCCCCTTGTGCAGAAGATCCCTATCAAGGTCAGCGGCTGTCCCAACGGTTGCGGCCTGCACCACCTGGGCGGCATCGGCCTTCAGGGGTCCTCCCTCAAGGCTGGCCTGACGGAGATCCCCTGCTACGACGTCTTCCTGGGAGGCGATAACTGCATCGGCGGTGGCAAGTATGGTGCCCGCGTCGCTCGCGTCCCCGCCAAGCGTGTACCTGAAGCGATTACCGAGATCATCCGCGACTATCGGGAGCAGCGTGAGGCCGGGGAGAGCTTCCTCCACTTCATCGAGCGCGTGGGGCCCAAGTACTTCGACCCTATCCTTGCTGAGTTCAGGGAAGTGGGCCCGATTCACGAGGACATCGATGCGTACATGGACTGGGGCAGGGAGGAGCTGTTCAAGGTCGTCCGCGGCGAGGCCGAGTGCGCGATGTAGCCTGGCCGCGGCAGTGGTCTCGTGCAAGAGATTCGAAGAGGTACGGATAGGTGATCAGTGAAGTCACAGCGGCGAGCTACAGCCCAGATGAGATAGAGGCGATCAACCAGCAGCTCAAAGGGAAGCCCGCCGAGGAGGTCCTACGCTGGGCGAACGATACCTTCGGTTTGGAGATCGCCTGCGCCAGCAGCTTCGGGGCGGAGGACGTAGTGCTCATCGATATGATAGCCAAGGTCGCTCCGGGCATCCGCATCTTCACCCTGGACACCGGCCGTCTCCACGACGAGACCTACGAGGTCATGGAGCGGGTGCGGGTCCGCTACGGCCTGACCATCCACAGCTACTTTCCGGATCGCAAGGCAGTAGAGCGTCTGCAGCGGGAGAAGGGGCTTTATTCTTTCCGCGAGAGCATCGAGAACCGCAATGAGTGCTGCGGCGTCCGCAAGTTGGAGCCGCTGCGCCGCGCCCTGGCCGGTATGAGGGCCTGGGTGACCGGTCTCCGCCGCGCCCAGTCGGTGACCAGGACGGATATGGAGGTTCTGGAGCGGCACGCAGGGAACGGCTTGGCCAAGGTGACCCCCCTTATTGATTGGAGCCATGGGCAGGTGTGGGAATATATCCGCGTCAACAATGTACCCTTCAATGCCCTCCATGACCGCGGCTTCCCCAGCATCGGCTGTGCGCCCTGCACCCGCGCCGTCAAGCCGGGCGAGGACATACGGGCCGGCCGCTGGTGGTGGGAGAGCCCGGAGAACAAGGAGTGCGGCCTGCACAGCCCACGGTGGTCCATATAGAGGTCACGCAGAGAGGGGGCATTAAGCGTGGGCCGCCTGACGCGGCTCGTATTCTTGGAGGACAGGACGTTTCGGTGAGCGACACGATCCCTGCTCACGGGGGCCAGCTCGCGGGCCGTGCTCTCGCCGTCGGCTGCCCGCGTTGCGGACGCAAGACAGGGCATGCTAACATTGTTGAGGAGTTTACTCCACTTTTTCGCCATTCGAGATCGAGCATGAAGATATCCACCAAGGGCGACTATGGGATACGCGCCATGATCGAGTTGGCGCACCACTACGGTGAACCCAAGCCGACTCAGAGCGGTGACATCGCCGCTCGTCAGGGCATTCCCGAGTCCTATCTTGAGCAGCTTCTGACCACCCTGCGCCGCGCTGGCTTCGTCCGCAGCGTGCGCGGCCCTCAGGGGGGCCACGTCCTCGTCCGCGACCCCCACGCCCTGAGGCTGAGCGAGGTTATCGAGGCCCTAGAGGGTTCTATCCTGCCCATCGACTGCCTGGAAGACTCCAGCACCTGCTCCAAGGCCGGGGGCTGCGCCCAGCGCGAGATGTGGCAGGCTGTGCGGGACGCTATCCTCGGCGTGCTCGAGACCACCACCGTCGCTGATCTCGCGGCCAAGGACCGCGCTCTCGCCCCTGGCGGCACCCGCTACGTCATCTGAGAGGGAAATCATGGCAAGAGACGCTGACATCGCCGAGACAGTACTCGACCTCATAGGCGGCACCCCTATGGTGCGGCTCCACCGTGTCGTCAAGGAGGGCTGGGCCGAGGTCATGGCCAAGGTGGAGTCGTTCAACCCCGCTGGCAGCGTCAAGGACCGCATCGCCCTGAGCATGATCGAGGCGGCGGAGCGCGAAGGCAGGCTCAAGCCGGGCGCGACGATCGTGGAGCCTACCAGCGGCAACACCGGCATCGGCCTGGCCATGGTGGCGGCGGTGAAGGGGTATCGCCTCATCGTCACCATGCCGGAGGACATGAGCTTGGCCCGCCGCGACCTGCTCGCTCGCTATGGGGCAGAGGTGGTCCTCACCCCCGGTATCGAGGGGATGACCGGGGCTGTCTACGCTGCCCAAGAGCTGGTCAAGGATAACCCCCGGTACTTCATGCCGCAGCAGTTTGAGAACGCTGCCAACCCCGAGGCGCACCGCCGTACCACGGCCCAGGAGATCCTGGCCGCCACCGGTGGCAACATCGATGCCTTCGTGGCCGGGGTCGGCACCGGCGGCACCATAACCGGCGTGGGCGAGGCGCTTAAGGAGCGGGATCCGGATACCCTCGTGGTCGCTGTGGAGCCCGCCCGTTCGCCGGTCCTTGAGGGTGGCCGGGGCGGCGTCCACGCCATCCAGGGTATCGGTGCCAGTTTCGTCCCCGGCATCCTCAACAGGGACGTCGTGGACGAGATCATCTCCGTGGGCGATGAGGACGCCATCGCCATGTCGCGCCGGCTGACCCACGAGGAAGGGCTGCTGGCGGGCATCTCGGCGGGGGCCAACGTGTTCGCTGCCCTCAAAGTGGCGAAACGGCTTGGCCCGGGCAAGCGTGTGGTCACTGTCCTGCCCGACACAGGTGAACGCTACCTCAGCATGGAGCTCTAGCGATGTCGGCTGGGAGGAGGAGAAATCGAATGTCAGTCACGGTCTACATCCCGACGCCCTTCCGCCGGCTGACTGGGAACCAGGTGTACGTCCGCACGGAGGGGAGCACGGTGGCGCAGGTGCTGGACAACCTGGGCAATGAGTATCCGGAGCTGCGGCACATGGTCTTCGATGAATCTGACGAGGTGCCCGGGCACATCAACATCTACGTCAACAGCCAGGAGATTCACTCCCTGAAGGGCAAGGACACGCCTCTTAAGGATGGCGATGAGGTGGCGGTCATCCCCGCCATCGCCGGTGGCCAGGTCCTGACGGAGGAGCAAGTCAATCGCTACTCTCGGCACATCATCATGCCCCAGGTAGGGCCCCTCGGCCAGCGCAAGCTGATGGCGGCCAAGGTGCTGGTCATCGGCGCCGGCGGGCTCGGCTCGCCGTCCGCCCTCTATCTGGCCCTGGCCGGCGTGGGCACCATCGGCATCGTCGACTTCGATGTGGTGGACTTGTCGAACCTGCAGCGGCAGATCCTCCACCAAAACGACGATGTGGGACGGCCCAAGACCCAGTCCGCCAAGGAGACCCTCCTCTCCTACAACCCGGACGTCAACGTGGTCATCCACGACGGCCCCCTGACCTCCGAGAACGCTGCGGAGATCATCTCCCAGTACGACATCGTCATCAACGGGGCCGACAACTTCACCACCCGTTACCTGATAAACGACGCCTGCTACTTCGCGGGGAAGCCGCTGGTGGACGGCAGCGTCCTCCTGTTCGACGGCCAGGCTACGGTGTTCTTCCCCGGCAAGGGGTGCTACCGCTGCCTGTTTCCCGCGCCGCCGCCGCCCGGGCTCGTCCCCAGTTGCGCCGAGGCCGGCGTCCTCGGCGCTCTCCCCGCCGTCATCGGCTCTATTCAGGCGATCGAGGCGCTCAAGCTGATCCTGGAGATCGGGGAGCCGCTCGCCAGCCGCCTTCTCCTGTTCGATGCCCTGTCTATGGAGTTCCGGGTCGTGAAGCTGCGGCGCGATCCCAAGTGCCCCCTGTGCGGCGACGAACCCACCATCCACGAGCTTATCGACTACGAGGGCTTCTGCGGCGCTCCCTTCCCCGGACACGACGGAGACTAGATGGCCTCCGATGGCGGTTGAAGTGGGGGCAACCGTCGGAGCGATGGGACGGCCCCGGCTCCTGTCTGTGACCGAAGGCGCCTCGTGAGAACGAAGGCGGTTGTTGCCTGGAGCGGCGGCAAGGACAGCGCCGTCGCCCTCTGGCGCCTGCAGCGGGACCCGCGCCTCGATGTGGTCGGGCTGCTCACCACCCTCACCTCGGGCTACGACCGCATCAGCATGCAGGGGGTGCGCCGGACGCTGTTGGAGGCCCAGGCACAGACGCTGGGCCTGAAGGTCTACCCCGTCTGGATCCCGCCGCGCTGCAGCAATCAAGTGTACGAAGCCGAAATGTCCCGCGTCGTGGACGCTATTCAGCGCCAAGGCGTGCAGGCGGTGGCCTTCGGCGATGTGTTCCTGGAGGATGTCCGGGCCTATCGCGAGAGGATGCTCGCTCCCACGGGGTTGCGGCCGCTGTTCCCTATGTGGGGTGAGGATACGCATGCACTGGCGCGCTGGTTTATCGCCAACGCCTTCAGGGCCACCCTGACCTGCGTTGACCCACGCCTCCTGTCGCCGGACTTCGTTGGCCGAGCCTACGACGCGACGCTGCTCGCCGAACTGTCGCCGGAGGTCGATCCCTGCGGCGAGAACGGAGAGTTCCACACCTTCGTGCACGACGCGCCAAACTTCCGCCAGCCGATTCCCATCACCGTAGGCGAGCGAGTTGAACGCGACGGTTTCTTCTTCGCGGACCTGCTGCCCGCCGCGACAGCGAGCCACACGGGCTAGAACAGCAGGCGTCTACAGCGGCGGTGCCCGCTTGTGCCAGTCCGTCGCCTGCTGGTAGGCGTGGGCCGCCCCCAGCACCGTCCCTTCCTCGAACCAGCGTCCGACAAACTGAAGGCCGACGGGCAGGCCGGTGCCAGTGAAGCCGCATGGGACGGAGACCGCCGGTACACCGACGAGGTTGAAGGGGTTGGTGAACCGCACAAGGGTTAGGGTGGCCTGAAGGTCAGACTCCTCCAGGCTGGGCGCGGACACGGGCGTTGTGGGGACCGCCAGCAGGTCCACCCGGTCGAACACCTGCTCTCGCCACTCCGCCACGATGAGGGAGCGCAGCCGCTGCGCTTCAATGTAGCTCACAGCGGGATAGAGGAGCCCCATCTCCAGTCGCTGGCGAACGTCCTCGCCGTAGTCCTGAGGTCGTTCCGCCAGCCAGCGGCGGTGGTAGGCCAGCGCCTCGGTGAGCATGATCGTGTTCACGGCGGCCGGGGCCTCGTCGATGTGGGGCAGGGAGACCTCGCTCACCTCTGACCCCAGATGTTCGAACGCGGATATCGCTCCCCGAACCGCCGTCGCAACCTCGGCGTCCACGTTGTCGAAGAAGTACTCGCGGGGCACGCCGACGCGCAGCCCCTTGAGGCTGCGCCCTTCCAGCAGCTTCGCGTAGTCGGGCACGGGCTCCTCGCTGCTCGTCTCGTCGCCGGGGTCGTGGCCGGCGATGGCCTTGAGGATGATGGCGGCGTCGGCGGCGCTGCGGGCCATCGGCCCGACGTGGTCCAGGGCCCAGCTCAGGGGGACCACGCCGCGGCGGCTCACGCGGCCGTAGGTTGGCTTGAGGCCGGTTATGCCGCACAGGGCGGACGGGATGCGGACGGAGCCGCCCGTGTCTGTGCCCAGTGCGCCCAGGGCCATCCCGGCCGCCACGGCGGCGCCGGACCCGGAGCTGGAGCCGCCGCTGATGCGAGTCGGGTCCCAGGGGTTGAGGGTGGCACCGTAATGCGGGTTCACGCCCGTGGCCCCGTAAGCGAACTCGTGCATGTTCAGCTTGCCCAGGATGACGGCCCCGGCGGCCTTGAGGCGTGCCGTGACCTCCGCATCCTCCGCGGGCACCCGGTCGGCCATGATCTTCGATCCGGCAGTGGTGCGAACGCCGGCGGTGTCGAACAGGTCCTTGAGGGCCAGGGGGATGCCGTGCAGCGGCCCCTTGTAGTTGCCACGGGCGATGGCGCTGGCCGCTTGCTGGGCGGTGGCTAGCGCCTCATCGCGGGTCACGGTGATGAACGCCCGGAGACGGGCGTCCACGCTCCCGACGCGCTGGAGGCAGGCCTCCGCAAGCTCCACGGGGGAGAGCTTCTTCCTGCGAATGAGGTTCGCTGCCTCGGCGATGGAGAGGCGGGTGAGTTCGGCGGAGGTCATCGCGGTGCCTCGGTGTGGGGGCGGAACCGGCCCCAGGGCTCCGCCTCGCGGTAGTCCACTTCGGCTAGGCGGGCGACCTGGGCCTGGACGAAGGGCAGAGTGGTCGCCAGCGCAGCGATGCGTTCCTCGGACAGCGGAACACGGGCGATCGCGGCCAGGCGGCGGATGGTCTCGCGCGGGTCCTCCTCCATGACTCCTCCAAGCGATGCTGCGACTGGTGATACTGTAGCAGTGGCCGGGCACATGTGAATAGACAGCGCGGAGATGATATTAGCTGATTATGTGCGTAGGCGGCTTGACAAAAGTCCCCTAACCCACTAACTTTCAGGCGAAATAGCGAGGAGGAATGCCATGCCTACGCAACAGATCATCGACCGGATCAGACGGGCCCTCTCCCTGGATCAGGCGGCCTTCGAGGAGGCTCGGGACGACACCGCGTTTACGCCTGTCGTTGTGGGTCTGGCCGCGGCGGCCGTCGTGCTGGCCGCACTGGGTGCCTGGCTGTTCGGCGAAACAGTTCTGGACTTCACGCCCGATGGCTGGTTCGTCGACACGTTTGTGTTGGGCAGTATCTTCACCGTCCTGCTCTTCGTGGCCGGGGTCGCTGTCACCTATGTTGTCCTCACGCAGGTCTACCGCGAGGCGATCACACCAGACGCGTTGGTCAGGATTGCTGCCCTCGGCTACTTGCCCTTTGCCCTTGGATTGCTGGTGTTCATACCGGAGATCGGTTTCGGATTCGGGATCCTGTCGATAGCGGCTATGTTCTTCTACACGGTCTTCGGATTGCGGGCAGCTTATCCGGCCGTCGAACCTCTGCGCGTCGTGGTCGCCGTGCTACTTGGCTTTGCTGTCTGGGGGATGATTCTCCCCCTGGTTGGCGAATTGCCCAATGACAACTTCGCTACGGGTGTCTTTGTATTCGGCCTTATCGCCTAGTCCGGGCGAACGCTGAGAGCGGACCCTAGGCTGTGGCCAACTCCTCTTCGTCGACCGCGCCGTCCACGATGCGGAAGGCCCGTGTCACCGGGCTCTGCGGATCCTGGAGGGAGACCAGCACGTAGTAGGCCTCCGGCCAGAAGGCCAGGCGAACGTCGGTGGGGGAGGGATAAGCCTCGCTGGCTGTGTGCGAGTGGTATATCGCCAGGAAGCTCCAGCCGTTGCCGTCGCACTCCCGGTGTATGCGGAACAGGTCTTCGGGGTCCACGTTGTAGCGGTAGGGGCTGGCCTCGGAGTTCCTACCTCGAAACAGCTTCACGGCCCGCCCGTCCTGCCCGGCGATGATGCCGCAGCACTCGTTGGGCGCCTCCTCCCGGGCGTGCTCGATCATCTCGTCGATGAACTTCTGGGGGAGCGTCAGCATCTCGCTAGGTAGGAATCGGTGTTTCGACGCTGGGAGCCACCGCCGGGGAACCGCAATCGGCACTCCGGTTCCCCATGTTACGTTCCACAGCTCTCACCACCACACTTTGCCCTCTATCTCCTCCGGCACCAGCTCCTCTTGCGCCTTCGTCCACAGGCGAGTCGACAGATACTTCCAGCCGCCGTCGGCCAGCAGAACCACGACGTTCCCCCGCTCCATCCGCTCAGCCACCTTCTGGGCGGCGAGCATGACCGCACCGGAGGATATGCCAGCGAAGATCCCTTCCCTTTCCATCAGTTTCTTGGTGGCCGCGAAGGCGGGGCCGGAGCGCACCAGGATGCGATCGTCCAGTACGGATTCGTCCAGGACGGATGGCAGGAACCCTTCCTCCAGGCTGCGCAGCCCCTGCACCGGATCGCCCGGGCAGGGAACTGCCGCCACCACCTTGATATCCGGGTTGTGCTCCTTGAGCCGGCGGCCAGCCCCAGTTAGGGTGCCGCCCGTTCCCTGGCCTGCCACGAAGGTGTCCACCTGGGGAAGGTCTCGCACGATCTCCACTCCTGTGGTCATGTAGTGGGCGCGGGGATTCGCTTCGTTCCCGAACTGGTCCGGCATGTAGTACTTGTCGGGCTCTTCTTGGAGCATTCGCTGGGCCATGTAGATGGCGTTGTTGGTGGAGCGGGCGTTCTTGGCGTAGACCACTTCGGCCCCAAACGCCCGCAGCAATTGCTCCCGCTCCGGCGTGACGAAGTCGGGGAGGACGCTGAGCAGCGAGTAACCCCTGACGCGGGCCACCATGGCCAGGCTGATGCCGGTGTTGCCGCTGGTGGCCTCAAGGATCGTCCTGTCTGGCGTCAGCTCGCCCTTCTCCTCCGCGGCGTCAATCATGTATAGGGCGATGCGGTCCTTGACCGAGCCCGTGGGGTTGTGGCCCTCCAGCTTGGCGTAGATGTGAACGCTGGGATTGGGGCTGGAGTGCTTCAGCCGCACCAGTGGCGTGTTACCGATGGCGTGCAGGATATTCTGATAGAGCATGGCTGTTTCGCGACGGCCGGCAGCAGGAAGTGGACGCAAAAGCTACGCAGTTCTATTAGTGAGTATAGCGGATTGGAGACATGCAGTCATTCCTTGCGTCCGGTTGGGAGTGCCTCTAGGTTCTCATTCGCGATATAATGCGCTGCACTTGCCGTACCGGAGGTGAAGATGACCGAGATCGCGCAGCCCCAGGCGATGACCATCGGCGGACGAGAGTTCATTTGGGGCCGCCGTACCTACGTCATGGGCGTCGTCAACGTCACGCCGGACTCCTTCTCCGGTGATGGACTCGCTTACGACGTGGCGGCCGCCGTGAACCAAGGCGTCCGCATGTGCCGGGATGGCGCCGACATTATCGACGTCGGCGGCGAGTCCACCCGCCCCGGTTTCCAGTCCGTACCACCCGGTGAGGAGATCGAGCGCACCGTCCCGGTCATCGAGAGGCTGGCGGGCGAAGTGGACATCCCTGTGAGCATCGACACCTACAAGGCGGACGTGGCCCGGGCGGCGCTGGATGCGGGGGCGTCCCTGGTGAACGNNAGCCGGAGGTCGCGGCCGTGGCCGCCGAGTTCGGCGTGCCGGCGGTGGCGATGCACAATCAACGCGATCGCGAGTTCCACGACGTGATTGGGGACATAACCGTGGGGCTCGTGGAGAGCCTGTGCATCGCCCGCGAGCGGGCATTGCCTGATGAGCGTGTCATCGTCGACCCCGGATTCAACTTCGGCTGGACGGAGGAGCAGGCGCTCGAGATGCTACGGCGCCTGGGCGAGCTGCGAACGCTGGGACGCCCGCTGCTCGTCGGGACCTCCCGCAAGTCCACCATCGGCGTGGTGTTGGGGCTGCCGGTGGAGGAACGTCTCGAGGGGACGGCGGCGACGGTGGCCCTGGCCATCGCCAACGGGGCGGACATCGTGCGCGTCCACGACGTCAAGGAGATGGCCCGCGTGGCGCGCATGGCCGACGCCGTGGTACGCGGCTGGACGAAGTCGGAGGCGTGCACATAGTGGGCGGGCACCACTGGAGCGGCTGATGGCGATTGTATACCTGGGGCTGGGCTCCAATCTCGGGAACCGGGAAGCGAACCTCCGCGCGGCGCTGCGCGGCCTGTGCCGGATGGGACGGCTGACCGCCGTGTCGCCGCTGTATGAGACGGAGCCGGACGGCGGCCCCGTCCAGCCCTCGTTCTACAATGCCGCCTCCCGCCTTGAGACTGGGTTGGAGCCGCTGCCGCTGCTGCGCTTCCTCCAGGGGCTGGAGCACGAGCTGGGCCGGCGGCCGGGCGAGGAGCGTGGGGGCCCGCGGCCCATCGACCTGGACATACTGCTGTACCAAGACCTCGTCGTGGATGAAGAGGGGCTGGTTATCCCCCATCCCCGGCTGGCGGCGCGATCGTTCGTGCTCGTGCCGCTGGCGGAGATCGCGGCGGATGTCAGCCTCCCTGGCGACGGCCGCACGGTGGCGGAACTGCTCGCGGCGGCTGGGACGGAAGGCGTACGGGCATTGGCGGAGACAGGGTGGGACGGGCTGGAGGGGATGGCGGCCGAGAAGCTGTCGCTCTAGGGCTGGGGCGGGCCGCCGGGGACCTCTTCCAGGGCCGCCTCCAGCTCCTCCTCTTCCTCCTCCGTGGCGGTGAACATCGTCCAGCCGATCCAGAAGGCGAGGGCGTTGAGGGCACCGAGGATCATGGTGATGGGTAGGGCCACGGCCAGGTAGCTGCGGCGGGACACCGCCCACAGGAACACGACCATCTCTAGGACACTGGCCAGCATGATGATCGCGCCTAGGCGCTGGGAGCCTTCCATCAGGCGGTTCTCATCTCCGGGGGAAGCAGGTTGGGAATACGATCCTCGATGGGATAGCGCTCAGAGCACTTGTTGCAGGTGAGGTGGCCGCTGATCACCTCTTCGCCCGACTCCTCTTCAACGGTGAGTTCCAGGGGGCTCTTGCAGATGGGACAGGCTAGGATCTCGACCAGGTCCTTGCGCATGACGTGTTGCCTCGTCGGTAATTGTAGGCCGGTGCTGCCAAGGCGTCAAACCGGTGGGCGCGGGCACTCCGAGCTGGACCGCGCTGCGAGGCTGGCCCTTCGACTTCACCGATGATGGGCCTACAATGGATGCGTTGGCATGGCGACGGCAGTGAGACGCATCCCTTTGGACCGGCGTGTGTGCATCATCCGGGAAGGCCGGATCGATGTGCGAGCGGAGCGGGCCGCCCTCGTCGGGCCCCTCGTGGGCCTGGCGATCAGCCTCGGGCTGTTTGTGGCGGTGGGCATATTCAGCGGCGACCTCTCGGCCCTGGCCCTTGCTGCGATGCTCGTCCCCGGCCTCATTCTCGGCCCTTTCTCCGCTATGGCGCTCGTCAATTCGCTCCTCGGCGCCAACGTGGTCATCGACGCCAAGAAGCAGTCGGCCACCTTCCAGCAGGGCGTGCTGGGCCTGGGGCTGGCGACGGCGGAGTTGGTGCCGTTCTGGAAGATCGAGCGGCTGGAGGTGCAGGACTTGCCCTTGGGCGGGGTGGAGGCCAAGAGGTCGCCGTTCCCCCTGGACTTGCGGGGCTGGGATGTCGTGCTGGTGAAGACCGGCGGCAAACGGCACTCCGTCGGCCAGGTGATCGCGCCCAGCAGCCCCGACTTGATCGATGAGGGGTTCGATCGCGCCGTGGACGTGGCCGAGGCGGTGGGCGCGTTGGTGGGCAGGCCAGTGGTCATCACCGCCGCCGTCGAAGAGCCTGCTGAGGAGGCCGCCACGGAGACGGTCGAAGGTGAGACCGAGGATCATGTGGTCGAGCCAGCGGAGGGCTCTCAGCAGGCGTGAGCGTGGAAGCGGAGATCCTCCGCAAGTACCGCACCGTGGCGGTGGTAGGTGTCTCGTCGCGTGAGGATCGGCCCAGCTATCGCGTGGCCCGCTACCTCAAGGAGCACGGCTACCGCGTCGTCCCCGTCAATCCCCGCGAAACGGAGGTGCTGGGTGAGCGGTGCTACCCGGACCTCTGCTCCCTGCCCGAGCCGGTGGAGGTGGTGGATGTGTTTCGTCGGCCGGGACAGGTGCCGCGGGTGGTCGCGGAGGCAATTCAGATCGGGGCCAAAGCGATCTGGATGCAGGAGGGGATCGTGCACGAGGCGGCGGCCCGCCGCGGCCGAAAGGCAGGCCTGGAGGTGGTGATGGATCGCTGCATGATGGCGGAGCATCGAAGGCTTACAGGAGGGTAGATCATGACCCAGCAGGAGGATCGAGAGGAGTTCCTAAAGCAGGCGAACGTGGCCGTCCTGGCCACTGTCGGGCCCCGCGGCCGGGCTCACGCCGCTCCCATCTGGTATCTTTACGAAGACGGCGTCTTCCTTATGAGCACCGGTCGTGGCTCCCAGAAGCACCGCAACGTCGAGCGGCATCCGGAGGTCACCCTCGTCGTGGATGACCGAACGGTGCCGTACTACGCGGTGATGGCGCAGGGCACCGCGGAGATCGGGCCCCGCCTGTCCGACGACGCCCGTCTGAGGATGGCGGTGCGCTACCTGGGGGAGCAGTTGGGCCGGGCCTACATCGCGCGCGTCTCCGGCGAGGACTCGGTGACCGTCCGGCTGCGGCCCCACAACTTCATCGAATACCGCGGCAGGGCCGGGCGGGCGGAGAGCGGGTGAAGCAGCAATTTTCCGCTTGCCCCACGTTTGTTCCCCGTGCTACAATGCGTTCGCTCAGTGGAAGCGAGGGCCAATAGCTTTTCGGTGCAGGGACACTACTCTTTGGAGACCCTTCTGACCTGTCTTCCTCCGGGCAGGGATCTTCGTGCACCCTAACTGGCGAGAAAAATGCGGCGTCTTCGGCGTGTTCGCGCCGGACGAAGACGTTGCACGCATCACCTTCTACGGCATCTACGCCCTCCAGCACCGCGGCCAGGAGAGCGCTGGCATCGCCTCAGGCAACGGACGCCGCATCCACATTCGTACCGGAATGGGCTTGGTGTCCCAGGTGTTCGATGAGAACGACCTACCGTTCCTACCCGGCTTCGTCGCCATCGGACACAACCGCTACTCCACTACCGGCTCCACCCGCATCGAGAACGCCCAGCCGGTGTACGTCGAAGGTGAGCACGGACAACTGGCCCTTTGCCACAACGGAAACCTGATCAACGCCGAGATCCTTCGCAACGGCCTCGAGGATCACGGCTACGACTTCAACTCCTCCTCGGACACCGAGGTGGTTGCCCAGATGCTGGCCTCCGCCCCCGGCGCGGACTGGCACCAGCGGGTCACCAATGTCATGCGGGCCATCCAGGGTGCGTACTGCCTCGTGGCCCTGACGCCCCGCCAGCTCATCGCCATGCGCGATCCCTATGGAGTGCGCCCTCTCTGCTTGGGCAGGCTCAACAGCACCGGCTGGGTGGTGGCCTCCGAGACCTGCGCCCTGGACCACCTGGGCGCCGACTTCGTGCGTGAGATCGCCCCCGGTGAGGCCGTGATCATTGACCACAGCGGAGTCGACACCTTCCAGGCCGTGGAGGCCCCCCGTGCCGCCCTCTGCGTCTTCGAGTACATCTACTTCGCCCGGCCCGACACCGTCCTGCGCGACAAACTCCTCTACCCCGCGCGCATGGGCATGGGCCGCGAGTTGGCCCGACAGACACCCGTGGAGGCCGATCTGGTCCTCGGCGTGCCCGACTCCGCCATTGCCGCCGCCATCGGCTACTCCCGCGAGTCCGGTATCGCCTACGGCGAGGGCCTCGTCAAGAACCGCTACGTCGGTCGCACCTTTATCCAGCCCGACCAGCGCCTGCGCGACCAGGGGGTCTACCTCAAGTTCAACCCAATGAAGCAGGTGATATCCGGAAAGCGGCTCGTGGTGGTGGACGACTCCATCGTCCGCGGCACCACCACCCCCAAGGTGGTGGAGATGCTGCGCAGGGCGGGCGCCAGCGAGGTGCACATGCGCATCTGCTCGCCGCCCATCCGGCACCCCTGCTACTTCGGCGTCGATATGGCTACCCAGTGGGAGCTCATCGCCTCCAGCAAGAGCGTCGAGGAGATCAGGAGCTACATCGGAGCCGATTCCCTGGACTACCTGAGCATCGAAGGGCTCATGCGCGCCGTCGAACAGCCCCGCGGTTCCTTCTGCACCGCCTGCTTCACCGGCGACTACCCGATGCCGGTGCAGCTCCAGATGGACAAGCTCGTGTTCGAACGCGTGGGCCGCGGCGGCCGCCGGGAGCCCGTCGGTGCCGCCTGGACTTGGGAGGACGACCGCCACTAGAAGCGGATGCGTCGCTCATCCTGGGCCTCTCGAACCACAAGCGGCTGAGAAAGGCATGAGCCGACACAAGACGCCCCGCAGTACTTCCTACGCCGACGCCGGTGTCGACATCGACGCCGCCGAACGCCTCGTCTCCCGTTTCGCTGACCTGGCTCGCGCCACCCGCCGACCGGAGGTCATCGCCGCTGTCGGCCCCTTCGGCGGCCTCTTCCGCCTCGGCTCCTACCGCGATCCCGTATTGGTGGCCAGCACCGACAGCGTGGGCACCAAGGTCAAGCTGGCCGCCGTCCTGGGGCGCTACGAGGGGCTGGGCCACGACCTCGTGAACCACTGCGTGAACGATATCCTCACCGCTGGCGCCGAGCCGCTGTTCTTCCTCGACTACATCGGCGGCACCGATGTGACCGACGAGGCCAAGCTCGCCATGGTGGCCGGCGTCGCCGATGCCTGCCGCGAGGCCGGTTGCGCCCTCCTCGGCGGCGAGACGGCCGACATGCCCGGCCTCTACGCCGGGGGCGACTTCGACCTGGTGGGCTTCGTGGTCGGCGTCGTGGAGAGCGACGCCATCATCGACGGCTCGCGCATCCGCGAGGGGGATGTCCTCCTGGGCCTGCCCTCGAGTGGCCTGCACACCAACGGCTACTCGCTGGTGCGGAAGCTGTTCGACGTCGGCGCGGGCGGCGATCCGGACGCGGAGCGGGAGCGACTCGAGCGCACGTACCCCGGCCTCGATGGCACCCTGGGTCAGGCGCTCCTCACGCCGCATCGCTGCTACTACCGGGAGATCGAGCCCGTGTTGCCGTCGCTGAAGGGCATCGCCCACATCACCGGCGGTGGCCTACCCGGCAACGTCCCCCGCATGCTCCCCGATGGCCTGGGCGCCCGCGTCGATAAGGCCGCCTGGGAGCCGCAGCCCATCTTCCGCCTCATCCAGGAGCGCGGTAACGTTGCCGAGGAAGAGATGTACCGCACGTTCAATATGGGCATCGGCATTGTGCTGGCCGTCGCGCCCGAGGACGTCAAGACCGTGCGCTCGCACGTGCCGGACTCGCTTGTCGTGGGCGAGGTCATACAGGGCCAAGGGCTGGAGTGGGCGTAGGCTCGTAATGCATCACGGAAAGCGGAAATCCAGAACGAGCGAATCGGCCCCCGCGACGACCGGCCGCACCATAAGGTACTGGGCTCGTTTCTACGATGCCTTCTCCTGGCTGCTGTCGCTGGGGCGGGTGCCGGTAATCCGCAGTACGACCGTCGACCTGGCCGAGGTGGCGCCCGGCGAGAAGGTGCTCGATGTGGGATGTGGCACGGGAAGCCTGGCCATTGCCGCCAAGGGCAAGGCCGGCCCGGCGGCCGAGGTGCACGGCATAGACGCCGCCCCGGAGATGATCGAGGTCGCCCGGCAGAAGGCCGTCAGGAAGCGAGTGGATGTCGGCTTCCACGTCGGCCTGATCGAGGACATCCCCTTTCCCGACGCTCACTTCGACCTCGCCCTGAACAGTTTTGTGCTCCACCATCTGCCCCACGACCTGAAGCGCAGTGGGTTGGCGGAGATCCGCCGCGTCCTCAAGCCGGGCGGGCGCTTCCTGGCCGTCGACTTCGCGCCGCGGAGCGATTCGCTGATCGGGCGCCTGATGTCGCTGCACAGCGGCCACCGCATGATACACAGCGATGTGTCGGAGCTAACGGCGATGATGGAAGACGCCGGCTTCACGGACGTCGAAGACATCAAGACGGAACACAAGCACGTCCTCTTCGTCCACGGGAAGGCCGGGAAGAGCGCCGGTACCTCCAAGGCCTAACTTCCATGCCCACCTACCGCGTCTACTACGCCGAGCGCATGCCCTACGGCGCCCGCGACTGGATGCGCGTATACGGTTTGCGTCGCGCCGGTGCCGGCCTGGAGGAGATTCGGCATCGAGAGATAGAGTGGGAGGAGGAGATCGAGGCCGCCGACCCCGCGCGGGCGCTGGACGCCTTCTTCCGCGAGCACGTGACGGATCGCTCGCAAGTCATGTGGGTCGACGACGCCGGCGCGAGCCACGAGCTCCAGGGCCTGGAGGACTACGACCCTGACAAGACCTACATCTGGATCGAGGATGACAAGCTGATGGAGTTCCAGGGCGTGGGCGAGGCGACCCCCGGCATGGTCACCTGCCCCCTCTGCGGCGGCGAGGGCGAGGTCGTGGCTGAGGTCGCGGAGGAGTTCACCGTCGAGGAGGAAGAGGAGGGCTGGTCGTGATCGCCTTCATCTCGGTATCGGACAAGACCGGCGTCCAGGAGTTCGCCCGCGGTCTGGCCGAGTTGGGGTTCAATATTTACTCCACCGGCGGCACCGAGCGGGCCCTTGCCGAGGCCAAAGTCCCGGTCCGCAGCGTCTCTTCCCTCACCGGCTTCCCGGAGATCCTGGACGGCCGCGTCAAGACCCTCCACCCCATGGTGCACGGCGGCATCCTGGCCCGCCGCGATGTGCCCGCGCACATGGAGGAGCTGGCCCGCAGCGACATCCCGGCCGTCGATCTCGTCTGCGTGAACCTCTACCCCTTCGTGGAGACGGTATCGAAGGCGGACGTCTCCCTGGACGAGGCGCTGGAGAACATCGATATCGGCGGCCCCACCATGGTCCGCGCCGCCGCCAAGAACCACCCCTTCGTCCTCGTCCTCGTCGACCCGGCCGACTACGCCGAGGCGCTGGACTGCCTGCGCACGGCGGAGGGCGACCCGGCCGGCGTGCCCCTGGAGTTCCGCCGCCGCCTGGCCCAGAAGGCGTTCCAGCACACCGCTCATTACGACACCGCCATCGCCCAGTACCTGCGCGCCGAGGAGGGCTTCCCCGAGCGCATGACCGTGGCCCTGGACAAGGCGCTGGACCTCCGCTAC
>JABAOH010031715.1_pt1 | contig 20090 bp, 16 predicted proteins | sample 7062181 | NCBI WGS metagenome assembly JABAOH01 (sample SAMN14538630, study PRJNA623070) | marine sediment metagenome | biome: marine biome [ENVO:00000428]; feature: marine pelagic biome [ENVO:01000023]; material: deep marine sediment [ENVO:00002113]; isolation source: pool of 5 deep marine... | reverse complement strand
ATCCTTGTACAATCCGTAAGATCCGAAAAGGTATCGCCACGAATTCCTCCCAAGAAGCACGTCACCAATCTCTCAAAGGCTTGGACAATACCCTCCATATATTTATCCCATAAATAAAAAAACGGGGCAAGAAAGGTATTTCTTGCCCCCATATAGATATCGCGCCGTCTTCAACGGATCGTTCCGTGATACTTGGTGGTGAGCTGTCTCTTTCTGACTTCTGGATTGGAATAGTCAGGAAGAAGCATCGGTGAGATCCGGTCGGTCTGAATGCCCGAACGCTCGAGCTCTTTGTGATACCTTCTTACGTGATCGAGATTCAGTCTCCCATCTCTCGCGCGATCTTTGGCATAGCGTGCCGCATTCTTTCCTGCAATCCTCCCGAAGACGGTGATGTCGAGCAATGAATTGCCCATGAGTCGATTCTCACCGTGGATGCCTCCGCCAACCTCCCCAGCAATGTAGAGCCCGGGTATGGTGGTCTCACACTCAGACGTGAATTCCAGCCCCCCATTCTGATAGTGGAGCGTGGGATATACAAGCATCGGTTCTTCAGAAATATCAATCCCATAGCGCTTGAAGAGAATGAATTTACCAGGGAACTCCTTCTCAACCGTACCTGGTCCCTTGAGAAGATCGATCATGGGTGAATCAAGCCATACACCGACTTTACCTGTTGGCGTCGACACCCCTTTCCCAAGCTCGCTGCACTCTCGGATAAGGGAGGCTGACTCCACATCGCGGGGTTCTCGCTCATTCACAAACTGCTCTCCATCGATATTGATGACATTGGCACCGGCCCCTCGAAACTTCTCGGTGATCAGAAGCCCTTCAGCCTGCTCAGGGAAGACTGCCCCCGTCGGATGGTACTGTACGGTGTGAAGGAAGTTTAATTTCACGCCAACCCGATATCCAAGGATCAGGCCGTCGCCAGTCGCACCATAGTGGTTGGTCGTCATGAACCCCTGGATGTGAAGCCTGCCGGAGCCACCGGTGGCCATGATCACTGCTTTTGCCTTGACGAGCAGGTACTCTTCTGTTTCCAAATTATATAGGACGGCTCCTGCGCAATGGCCATGTTCGTTCAGGATCAACTCAACGGCGGGGACAAACTCCAAGACAGTAATACTCGCTCCCCGGTTTCGGGCCTCGTCCCTCAGGGTGCGCATGATTTCTGCCCCTGTGATGTCGGCAGCGTAATGCATCCGTCTCCGGCAGGTCCCTCCACCGTGAAGACTTCTCAAACGCCCATCCTCAGATTTGGTGAACATGCATCCCAGATCCTCTAGCCAGGCCAATACCCTAGGGCCATCCATGACCAGTGTCCTCGCCAGTTCGGGAATGTTCTTGAAATGGCCGCCTCCCAACACGTCGAGATAGTGAAAATAGGGAGAATCCTTTGTTCCTTTAGAGGCAGCCTGGATTCCGCCTTCAGCCATCATGGTGTTTGCATCGCCGTGTCTTAACTTGGTCGCGAGTATCACCTGTGCACCGCACTCTTGAGCAATAAGAGCCGCAGATGTCCCTGCACCGCCTGCTCCCAAGATAAGGACGTCTGCCTCGTGATCAATTCGAGAAAGATCGATCTTGTCAGGATCCACCCGACTCCGGGCTTCAAGAAGGTCAACGATTTCTGGAGAGATTGCATAGCCCTTGCTCGGTCCAACTCGGATCTCTTGTCGGGCCCCCTCGACGAAGTCCGGGTGATACTTTTCGAGACGTTCTTCTCGCTCTTTCAGCGGAATCATGGGAAACTCTTCACCCCGTTTCTTCCGCTCGACCCGGACCGAACGGGTTGCCTCCACTTTCTTGATTAATTGCTTCAGTTCCTCTGTGTAGGGCATTCAGAAACCTCCAGATTAACCGACGTGACCCCTCAAAGTTTTGAGCCGTCTTCAGGGACCCACGCCTCATCAGCCTCTTCAGGCTCCATCTCTCTCTCTGTATAGAGCTTCCTCAATTTGTCCTCACTGGCCTGCGTGAGATCCTTCATTATTCGGTCGTAATGACCGCCTTCTATCTGCCCAACCATCTCCCTGAGGTGGTCGGCCTTCGGGGCGATAAACTTTCCGTAAAGCCGTCTGGCCAGAATCGCAATATTGTACTGGCAGATCTCTGCAGGACAACGAGACGTACAGAGACCGCACATGACACAGTCAAAAGAGAGTTCAGCCACTCTTGCGATGTCGCCACGCATGGCGGCCGCCATATAATCCATGACTTGAATATCCATGGGACAGGATTTGGTGCACACGTTGCACTGGAGGCATCGCAACGTCTCAGGATAGAGCTTGATAAGAGTTTCGAGGCTGGCTGTGAGTTTCTCCAGCTCGTAGTGCTTTTTGACGGCTGGGAAGAAAGGGATCTGAGTAATGTACATGTTGGGCTGGACCACCGTCTGACAGGCCAGGCCGACCTCGATCTTGTAACTATCCGGGAATCTGTAGACGGTGCCGCAAGCTCCGCAAATACCCCCTCGGCACCCACAGCCACGAATCCATTGGTATCCCGCATACTCCATTGCCTTCTGGATGGTCAGGGATTGAGGCACGTCATACTTCTTCCCAAGAACAAATATCGGGATGTGTTCGGAACGGTTTGTCTTCTCTTCCTTCTTGCTTGCCCCTTTCATTGAGTTCCTCCAAATACCTTATTCACCACCGAGGCATAGAGGCCAGAGAGGGTCACTTTCATTTTCCCACCGGGAGACTTCGATGGGCAAAACAAATGACCTCTGGAAAAACGGCTTTAACCCTACCTGACAAGAGTTGAGATTTTTTGTTTGTCGCCCTCTCCCGGCAAACAATCCCGCAAAGCGGGACTCCGTGCTCTCCATGTCTCTGTGGTGAACACATACTCAATCCTTTGCACCCGTTTCGATCTGAAGTTCGTCCTCCCTAAATGTTGCCACAGGAGGGTTCTCATCTGGATTCCGACCCGGGACATAGTCAAACAAGGCTTGCACCCCATGGCCCACCGTTCTGAAAAGAGTCGTCACGGGTAACTCGTTTGGGCAGGCGCTATCACAGAGCCCACAACCCACACAGGAGGTTGCCATATGGGCCATCCGGGTTAGATGAAATATCAAGGTGTCCGTGGGCATCTGGATACCACCCTTACGACCAGCCCATCGGAGGAACTGGTCAGATTGATGTTCAAAAGTAGGCGTCCGAAACACACACTCCTTGCAGTAGCAGATGGGGCAGGCCACCATACAGTTGTGGCATCGGATACAGGTGGACAGCGTATTTGCCAGGGCCTGGAGATCCGTCACCTTCTCCTTGAATTCATGAAAAACCTGGTCCCTTTGCTGCGTCCGCTGCTCGATCAACTCGGCGACCACCTTCTCTCTATCGCTAGGCTGGATCGGTGAGAGTTCGAGGATTCCGCTCTGCTCAACATCCGCCTCTATCCTGTCACCAATAATCACCTCGATTTCCTTTGTCGGATCATGTCCGAATAGTCCGACCGTTATGTCGGCGTTGAGGGGAACCGGATACTCACATATACGGCAAGCGAGACGAAGGTCCATACCTTCCTGAGATTCTATCTGTCCCTTTTTGGCTCCCTTTAGGAGTCCCTCGGTGACGACGTCTCCTCCACCCTTGCCCTCGACGATCCGGGCATAGTCTTTCACCTCATATGTGCCAAGGCAGTCGACACCAATCGTGATCAGATGTTCCGATTCCACCTGGAGGAACTTGGCCAGTTCCACCACAGCTCGTAATTCGCAGGATTTGATAACAGCCCCAATCCGACCGCCCGGTTGACCGAGGGTAAGATGTGACGCGATCCGCCCTGACTGAACCGGCATCGTCGGTGCCAGGGGATGAGCATCTCCGAGCATCTCGGGATCCTTGATGAGGGTTTGGACATAACCACTCCCCGTCGGATGAGCTTTTGGGACGAGAATGGCGTCTACCAATTTGCTTTCGAGAACGCGCCTTAGGAATCCCCTCAACGTCTCAAGGGGGTCGCCCTTTTCAACACGAAAGATCGAAGCCTTCATGGAATCTCCTCATTGATCACACGGTCCACATACTTTTGACTGGATTGGGGCCTTTCTGTTTCAGTTCTTCAACCATGTTGGTCACAGTGTCGGCAAAGAGCTTCCCTTCACTGGCACTGATCCAGCGGAGCCAGATCCGTTCTGGATCGTATCCGAGCTGGGAGAGGATACTCTGGATGATCGCCACCCTCCTCCGAGCTTTGTAATTCCCCGTCTGGTAGTGGCAATCTCCTGGGTGGCAACCTCCAATAAGAACTCCATCTGCTCCATCAATGAGCGCCTTCAACACATAGATAGTGTCTACCGCTCCGGAACACATGAGATGGATAATCCGGACATTGGGAGGATACTGTTGTCGGGTGGTCCCAGCCAGATCAGCTCCAGTGTAAGTGCACCAATGGCAGAGAAATGCTACGATTCTGGGTTCGAAATCACTCATAAGAAATCCCCCAAGAATTCAGTTGTCAGGTGTCGGTTTTCAGCCAAACCATCTCCACTCATCCATGCTGACCCCTGTTTGATTCAGCTTTCAGGTGCCAGGGATCGGTTTTCAGCCAAAGCCTTCTAAACTCGTTTTTCTTTTAGGCCGTTGCTGACCCCTGTCAACTGATCCCTGTCCCCTGTATCTAATCTAGTGCTGCATCCACTGTGGCGAGAACCGTTGCCTTTTCGTAGTTCACCTGTTGGCACGCTCCGTTCCGACACGCTATGACGCAATTCCCGCAACCCTGGCACAGATCTTCAAAGACGTGAGCTTTCCAGGTTTCTTCATCAAGGACCCTGGCTCCATAAGGGCATGTCGTCACGCAGAGACCACACCCACAGCAGAGTCTTTCAATCACATAGGCCAGGTAAGGTTTGTATTCTACCCGCTGTTTTACGAGGAGTACCGCCGCCCGAATCGCGGCTCCATTGGCCTGAGAAATAGCATCTTCAATATGATTGGGAGAATGGCAAAGCCCACAAAAGAACTTGCCCCGATCTACAGAATCGAGGGGGGCACTCTTCGGATTGGCCTCCTGGAAAAATCCATCGCTGTTGGCCTCGACGCCGACCATGTCTGCCAATTCTCTATTGTCATTCGATTCGATGCCGGTACTTAGAACAAGGAGGTCCAAGGCCAGATCGATATCTTCACCCACAGCTGGATCCATAAAGCGGATTGTCAAACTGCCGTCTTCTGAGGCGACCCGCGGTTTCTGTTCCGGCTCATACCGAACAAAAATCACCCCTCGATTCCTCGCCTCCAGGTAGTATGCCTCATAGAAACCGTAGGTTCGGATGTCACGGTGAAGGACCACAATCGATACATCTGGATTCATCTCTGTCAACTTCAAAGCATTCTTGATGGCATGGCCGCAACAGATCCTGCTGCAGTAGGGATGTTCCTCATCCCTGGAACCAACACACTGAATCATCGCCACGGCTTTCAAACCATCGACGCGGCCGTCCCCATCATGTATCATTCGCTCAAGCTCCCTCTGGGTGACGACCCTCGAATCTTTTCCATAGAGATACTCTTTAGGCGGCGTCTCATGACCCCCGGTCGCCAGAATGACCGAGCCGTGAGTCAACTCCCGCCTCCCTCCGTCAACGGAGACAGTGGTGCGAAAGTCTCCCCAGTGGCCGGTGAATGATTCTATCTCTGCCTTCTTCCAGACATCGATTCGGGAGTGCCCTTCCACCTTTGAGACCAGGTCGTCGAGGAGAACCTGGGGATTAGACCCGTTGAGCGTAAAGAAAGAATGGCGAGCATTCCCCCCAAGATCGTTCTCCCTTTCGATGAGTGTCACATCGATCCCCTGTTCGGCGAGTCTCAGAGAAGCAGAGAGGCCGCTCACTCCTCCCCCGACCACCAAGGCATTCCCACGAACCTCTTTCTCTCCCCCCTTTGAGGGTCTCAACCACCTCGCCCTAGCGACAGCACTCCGGATCAGAACCTTCGACTTTTCCGTTGCCAGACGAGGATCATTCGAATGGACGTACGCGCACTGTTCTGCAACATTCACATGCTCAAAAACATGGGGACTGAAACCGGCCGCCCGGGCCATCTCCTCGACGGCTTTCCGAAATTCCGCGAGGGGGCTTCCCGCGATCACCACCCGGTTGATCCCCTTCTCACCTATCGCCTTCCGCATCTCGGCCAAGCCTTCATCGAGAGAGGTGGTGGAGATTTCTTCCACATGAACCACATCCCTCTCTGCCCGAATGGCCTCGGTAATCTCATTCACAGCAAGTATCTCCCCAAGGTCCTCTCCACCCGTCCAGAGGAAAACTCCAATCTTGGGAATAACCCATTCCAGTTCCCCCAGTTTAGGATAGGGATGGTCGCTCGTTCTTTTCCGCTCTAATTGCTTGAGTAAGCGGGCTGCACTGGCCGCTGCACTCGACCCCTCAACGACCGTTTCTGGGATATCCCTGGGCGATCTAAAAGCACCGGCCACAAAAATGCCGGGTCTTGAGGTGGCCGCAGGGTCAAATTCCTCGGTCTTGCAGAAACCGGAATCGCTCACTTCGATGCCGAGTCGATCTGCGAGTTGTTGGGCTCCTTTCGGTGCTGTAAAACCTACCGAAAGGACCACCATATCGAACTCCTCTTCCCTCAGGGTTCCATCATCGAGCCCGTAGGCTATGAGAAGATTCTTGGTTTGCTGAAGCTCGCGAACTGCAGAAATCGCACTTTTTTGATATCGGATTCCGTACCGCCCTTTGGCCATCTCGTAGTACCGCTCATAGTCCTTGCCCATGGGACGGATGTCCATGTAAAAGACCGTTGTTCCCAGATCTTTGGCTCGGTCTTTAGAGACCACTGCCTGTTTGGTGGCATACATGCAGCAGATAGTAGAACACTGAGGCTGGCCGCAGGACACATCACGAGATCCCACACACTGGATAAAGGCGATTCTCCTCGGAATCCTTCCATCCGAGATCCTGGAGGGGATCCCTCTCGTCGGGCCGGAAAAGCTCAACATCCTTTCATATTGAATGCTCGTCAGCACGTTGGCATATCGACCCCATCCATACTCTCCCTTGAGTTCTGCTCGAAAGGGTTCAAAACCCAAGGCAAGAATTATGCTGGCCACGCTGAATTTCTTCCTCACCGGCTTCTCATCCAGATCGATGGCCTCGGCTCCACACACCTTGACACATTCCCCACACCGCGTACAGGTATCTGGGTCGATTACATAGGATCGAGGAACCGCCTGAGGAACCGGTAGATATATGGCCTTTCTTGACTCCAACCCGCCACCGAATTCAGAGGGAACCTCAACGGGACAAACTTCGGTACAACGATCGCAGTGGGTGCATTTTGCACCGTCCACGAAACGTGGCCTTTGAGTAATAGCGGCCTCAAAACCCCCGGCGTCTCCCTTGACTGTCTCAAAATCGCAGTTGGGCATGAGTTCTATATTCTCATGGAGCTCACTTTCGTAGATCGGACATAAGGCGGGTGGGGTCGGGGTCATAAAACAGACACCGCAGGAGTTGGTTGGAAAAGTGCGATCGAGCAGGGGAAAGTAACCGCCGATCGATGGGGCAGAATCGAGAATGGCAACACGATATCCCATCTCGGCAAGGAGTAGGGACGACTGCATCCCTGCGATGCCCCCACCAACCACCAGAACGTCTTTATCCTCGGTGCCTTTCACGGATTTCCTTTACCCCGTTATATCAAGTTGAGGTTTCGCAGGGGTGGTCTTGGATCGATCATATGTTTCTTCCACCACTTGTCTTCGCCTTTCAACCCCATGGCCACACCCATGAGCTCCGTAAAGTAGAAAACCGGAAGCCCCTTTTTCTCGTCTTTCTGCCTCATTTCAAGATTCGCCTGGCAGAGCCCGCAAGAACAGGTGATGCAATCGGCCCCTGCCTCCCGGGCCATTTGGACAATGCGATTCACCATCTCCACGACCGTATCTCCGTGGGTGAGGGCCAAATCTGCCCCACAACATTCGGTTTTGTAAGACCATTCCACAGGAGACGCTCCCAACACCTCGATCACGCGATCCATGTACTTGGGATTCTCCGCATCATCGAGTTGCGTGATTTTGGGGTTTCGAACCAATGCACAGCCATAGTAACTGGCGACTTTTAACCCTGATAAGGGTCTTGTCACCTTTTCTTTGACACGCTCCAGGCCGATGCGATTGACTACCACGTCAATCAGGGCAAGTATTTCCGTATCGGGACGATACGTGAACCCGACTATTTCTTCGACCTTGTCAGCCAATTCTCCTCCCTTTCTTAGGGCGTTTTCGGCTCCCTTCAGATTATTAAAACACCCCGCACAGGGGACAACCAAAGGAAGGCCCTTCTCTTGCATCTTCGCAATATTCCTCGCTGGCAGGCAGAGCGAGAGAAGCCGATTCAGACTATGGGCAGCCGCGGCACCGCAACAGTTCCAGTCTTCTATCTCCAGGAGTTCAACGCCAAGAGCCTTCAGCACGGACTCGCTGGACATGCTGTATTCAACTGAAGTCGAGTGGCTTGTGCAGCCTGGATAGTACGAGAATTGCATATAAACCTCTCTTCCGGTTGTCAGGGGTCAGTTTTCAGTTTCCGGTAAAGGATCATAGACTCAAACCCAAAAGCAAAAAGTTAAAGGCAATACCTCTCTTCTGAACTCCTCCTCGTCCTCCCTTCTTCCTGTCATCTTTTCCCTTTTTCCTTTCACCTCTTATTCTTTGCCCGGCATTTAGATCTTCATGTGGGCATACGTCTTTTCAAAGATATTCCGAATTTCCTCGATTCCTTTCACCCGTGAGGGAAACAAAGGAATCTTTCCCTTGAGAAAGAGCTTCATCCCCGGCCCCAAATCTGTTGTGAAATCGCGGCTTTTCAGTTTATAGGAGGCAAGGATGGTCGCCTCATGGACCCGTCCCATTCGGCGAATCGATTCGACAAACTCCTGATGGAAAAGGACAATTTTCCGATCTGCCACAACCCCTTCTTCAATGGCCGTCTCCCGGAGGGTATCCATTATCACCCCCATGTCGATTTCATTGGGGCATCTGGTCCCACAGGTCCAGCACGACACACAGAGCCAAATGGCCTGACTCTTCAAAACCTTTTCCTTCTGTCCGTACTGAATCAGTCGAATCAGAGTGTTCAGGTTGTAGTCCATGATCGTCCCGGTAGGGCACCCCACAGAACACTTCAGACACTGATAGCAGAGCTGCAGATTCTGGCCGCTTCTTTCTTGGACCTCCTCCGCAAAGGATCTATCCATTGCCATGTTTTCGCTCTCCTCTCGGGCCTTTCAATCGATAAAGATTCCGATCATCCTTCCGACCTGGACAGAAGTGGAGTTTTTTAACTCACAGGCGTTATTGGGACACGCGGCCACACAGGCGCCGCACCCTTGGCACAGGGCCTCGTGAACCCTCGCTATTCTCACGTACGGATCTATTTCCCGGGCCTCATACGGACAAACTTCGACGCAGATCCCGCACCCGCTGCAGGTATTCTCATCGACAAAGGCCACGAGAGGATCCTGGACGAGCCTATCAGCCGATAGAAGGGCCTGAATCTTACCGGAAACTGCCCCGGCTTGGCCAACACTGTCTGTGATGTCTTTGGGGCCCTGGCCGCATCCAGCCAGGTAGATCCCGCGAGTGGCACTCTCAACCGGATAGAGCTTGATGTGGGCCTCAGTCAGAAACCCGTGCTTATCCGTGGTTGCTCTGACACTCGTGGCCAAGTCCTTGGCTCCGCTGCTGGAAACCAGGGCTGTTGCGAGGACCACCATGTCAGCCTCGAGCTCTATCTTATGGTTGGAAAGGGTATCGGTTCCCCAGAGCTTGATCATCTCCCCGTCCCGAAAAATCCGAGCTACCCTCCCTCGTAGATAGACTGGGTTGTCCTCCTCCATGGTTTCCTGAAAGAACTCCTCATAGTTCTTGCTGTCTGTCCGAATGTCCATGTAAAAAACAAAAGCCTGCCCGTCTTTGACTTTCTCTTTGTAAAGCTTGGCCTGCTTGGCCGTCTGCATGCAGCAAACCCTTGAGCAGTAGGGCATATACCGATCAGGATCCCTCGATGCCACACACTTGATGAACGCCACGGTTCGGGGGATCTTCCCATCCGATGGTCTCCGAATCTCGCCATTCGTAGGGCCTGTGGGACTCAGCATCCGCTCGAAGGCAAGTCCGTCAATCACGTCAGGGATCTTTCCGTAACCGTATTCTCCAATTTCCTCCAGCGGAAAAAGATCATAGCCCGTCGCCATGACAATAGCCCCGACCTGATCTTCGAGAACCGTAACCTCCTGATCAAATCGAATGGCCTTTTCGGGGCATGTGTCCGCACATGCTTGACAGTTCTTTCCCTCGAAGTATTGACAGATCTCCCTGTCGATCACTGGCTTTCCAGAGCATCCATTATTGCCCCAGAAATATATGGCTTTTCGTTTTGAAAGCCTCCGATCAAAAGCCGAGGGAGTATCGACTGGGCACGCATCCACGCATTCACCACATCCTGTGCAACTTCCTAGATCTACTGAACGGGGTTTTCTCTTTATTCGAACATCAAAATTTCCCACGTATCCCTTCGCTTCCTCTACTTCAGCATAAGTCTCGACCCGGATGTTGGGATGTTTTTCGATTTCAGCCAGTCTCGGCCCAAGGATATGGGCAGCATCTTCCAAATAGGGAAACGTCCTCGATAGCTGCAGGAGGCGTCCACCGATGGATGGAAGGCGATCCACCACTATGACCGGATATCCTCCATCGGCAAGATCTAGAGCGGCAGTTATTCCGGCAACACCGGCTCCCACGACGAGTACCTTCTTGTGGATCGGAACCCCTATTGCCTCAAGGTCTTGGTTCTCCCTTATTTTTTGTAAAACCGATCGTATGATCTCTTTTGCCTTCCCTGTCGCTTTCTCTTTCTCTTTCTGGTGAACCCAGCTACACTGTTCCCGGATGTTCGCAATCTCGCATTGATAAGGATTGAGGCCCTCCAGCTGAACCGCTTTTCGAAAGGTATTCTCGTGCATGTTCGGTGAACAACAGGCCACAATGACTCCCTCGAGCCTTTTCTCCCGGACCGCGTCTTTGATTAGCTGCTGCCCAGGATCCGAACACATATAGATATAGTCCACGCTGTGAACCACATCCTCCTCTGCCCCCATATCCTGAGCGACTTTCGTGACGTCGACAATCCCAGCTATATTCACCCCACAGTGACAGACGAAAATTCCGATTTTTTTCATCCTCTCCGCTGGCCCCTCACACCCCTATCCTTTTCAAACAGGATGAGAATTTTGACCCACTCTCCCTTCGAGGATCGCTCTGCTTGAGGATTGAGGCTTCCATTCTTGAGCTCTTGACCTTTCTCCTCGTGCCCTCCGCCGTGCACCTCCAGCCTCTGACCGATCACGTCTCTCCCCAGATCCCTTGTCCGCGCCGTTCCGATGCTGTGCAAACAAGGACTGAACCTTACTGGCCGCAGCACTTCCCTGAGCCACCGTGTCCGCAATGTCCTTCGCTCCCTGATTGCACCCCGCGAAATAGATCCCCTCAGTGCCACTGTCTACGGGGTATAGTTTCCAGTGGACTTCGGTAAAGAATCCATGAACGTCCGTTTCGACACCGGGGAGCAAATGGGCCAAATCCCTGGCCCCTTCACTTGGTACCATAGCCGTCGCCAGCACAACCATATCAGCGGCGATTTCGACTTTTTTCCCTGTCAGCGTATCGACCCCCCAGACGATCACCTGATCTCCATCTTGAAAGACCCGGGAAACTCTGCCCCGGAGGTAACAGGTCCCCTCTTCTTCCATCCCCTGCTGAATAAACTCTTCATAGCCCTTTCCCGCCGATCGGATGTCCATGTAGAACACGTATGCCCGGCCATCGGGAACCTTATGTTTATAAAGCTTTGCATGTTTTGCCGTGTACATGCAGCACACCCGGGAACAGTAAGGCATGTAACGCTCTGGATCTCGGGAAGCGGTACATTGAATGAATACCAACTCCTTGGGAACTCTTCCATCAGAGGGACGCCGGATTTCCCCATTTGTGGGGCCAGATGCTGACAGGAGCCTTTCGAAAGCCAGTCCATCGATCACGTCAGCAATCTTCCCAGATCCATACTCTCCGATTCTGCTCAGTGGGTAGAGCTCAAACCCCGTGGCCACGATAAGGGCCCCGACTTCTTCCTCGAAAAATGTGTCCTTCTGCTCATAATCGATCGCGTCCGCAGGGCAGACTTTCTCACAGACCTTGCATTTTCCCTCTTGCAGATACCGGCACGTCTCGGCGTTGATCGCAGGCTTGTTTGGGACCGCCTGAGGGGACAGCGTATAAATCGCCTTGCCCAACCCCATACCCCGATCAAACCCCGACGGTGTCTTCTTGGGACACTTTTCCTGGCACAGTCCACAACCCGTGCACTTGTCCCAATCCACGTAGGCGGCCTTTCGTCGGAGGGTCACAACGAAACGGCCCACATCACCATCGATTCTTTCAACCTCACAGTAGGTCCTGAGTCTGATCCTCGGATGCTGACCCGTCTCAACGGTTTTAGGTGTCAGTGTACATTGAGCACAGTCGAGGGTAGGAAAAGTCTCGGAGAGCTGAAGCATGCGTCCCCCGATAGAGGGAAGTCGATCGACCAGAATCGTTTCATACCCAGCATTTCCCAAATCGATAGCCGCCGTCATCCCTGCGATCCCTCCACCAATGACCATCGCCCGTTCTACAAACGGTTTTGCCGGCCCGTGCCTCTTCGTTTCTCTCAAATCGTTCAGCGACCTCCTGATGATCTCGACCGTTTTCTTCTCTTCAGATGGGTTTTGGATCAGAGATCCCAACCCAACAAGCTTTGCCGTCACGTCACCCTGGAACTCTCTCCCTATCGTTTTTTTGATGGTCGGTCCTACCGACCTCGGCGCTACACACACGATGACGAGCCCTTCCAGTTCTTCCTCCTGAATCGCTCCTGTCAGAAAGTCGAGTCCCTCCGTGGTGCACAGGTCTGGGTGGGAGGACGACCAGATGAGACCCGGATCTTCTCTAAGGGCATCCAGAACTCCTTTGGATACGTCACGAACGGCGTATCCCAATCTGTCACAGAGACAAAAAACGACTCCTAGCCGATCCATCAATCCATCCAATCCTAAAGCAGGCCTTTCCCCTCCAAGAGTGGTCGGGGATCCATATCATTTCTCTCAAAACCCAGTGTGTCCGTGGGGAGATCGAAGGAGATTCCCATAAGCTGAGAAAAATAGAGTACGGGAAGCGTCTTAAAGTCAGAATATTTCTCTTTGATGTCCTTCTGTTTTGTGTCGAGGTTAAACTGGCAAAGGGGACAGGTCGACACCACGGCCTCTGCCCCATTCTTGACGGCAGATCTGAGAATGGCGTGACCGCAATCTATCGCCACATCGGGTGCCCCCACCGACTGGAAGGAGCCGCAGCATTCGATCTTGTATGGGAAATCAACCGGCTCGCATCCAATGCTGTCGAGAAAACTCTCTATTATCGTCGGACTCTCCTTATCATCAAACTCCATCTCCTCGGAGGGACGAAGGAGGAGGCAGCCGTAATAGGGCGCCACCTTGAGCCCCTTCAGGTCGCGCTTTACCTTCTCCTTTAAGCTTTCAAAGCCAATTTCATCTCTTAATATCTCGAGATAATGGGGAACACGAAGTCCATCCCGATACTCCATCTCGATAAAATCGAATATCTTCTCACGTTTTTCTGGGTCTGACTTAAGAAGATGGGAAGTTCTCCTCAAAACATTGAAGCAGACAGAGCACAGCGTGGTCAGGTCCCCACCTTCTTTCATGGCCGTCCCGAGTATTCGCGAAGGAGGCAAGAGGGCCATAATATTGTCCGTCGTCAGCGGAAAGGTCGCTCCACAGCAGGNNAAACCCATGAGCTTCGCGCACTCTCGGGCAGCGACATCCAGATTCTTTGCTTTTGTGTAGAGGGTGCAACCGGGAAAGTAGAGATAATCCATAAGCTACGGGTATCGGCTGTCAGCGGTCATTTGGCCGAAGGAATCACGCTCAACGGACCGCGGATATGACCTGCTCACTGCTCCCTTTCCGAGTTTTTCAGGCATCTCTTCTCACCAACTTGCAAAATGACATTCCGATCAAGACAAAAACTTACGGAAACCGCTGATAAAGGCAATTTGAGGAGTGCGATCGATGATCTCATCGGTCAGATCTTCTACATTGATGTGATCCAGTCGCTCCTTCTTCCGCAAAACGACTGTTCTGACAGCCTCCATGATCCTGGCAATATCCAGCCCTTTCGGACACCTCGAGGTACATTGTAGGCAAGAGGCACATATCCACGGCGTATTCGAGTCCAGAACCTCTGGTTCGAGGCCCAGCAGGGTGAACCGAATGACCTGGTGAGGACCCAAGTCCATCGCGAAAGAAACCGGACAGCCGGCCGTGCAGTTTCCACACTGATAACATCCGAAGAGATTCTGCTCGCTAATTGACTCAACGGACCGTGCGAACTCATTATGGACCCTTTTTCCGGAAATCTCTATTTTCATCGCGCTCCTCTTGCTCTTTCACAGGGTCGAAGAATTGCTAAACTATATCATTCCCACCTGAGGAATCTCAATATTCTCCGTAAGGAAAAACGAACCTAAAACCGTAAGTATTTGAAAGTATACATATATTTTTTGCGAAAACGTTTTCGCAAATCTGACCTCTCTTTATTCCAGTAGGTCAGTCAAACGGTCGATATCGCTCTCGGCGAGACCCAGGAAACCTTCCGTGCTCGTGGATTTTTGTCCATGGTCCGAAACAACTGACGACTGATAGCGGACAATTGACAGGACCTGAGGATACTCTTGACTGGCACAGCCAATACCCTTTCTGGTTTCGCCGCTTTAGTTCACCCCGCAGGTCTGCGATACTTCTTTGCTCCCTCGTCGTACAGATCATTCCCTCGGATGTCATTCACCAGGATGACAGGGAACTCTTCGACCTCCAGTTTCCGAATGGCTTCAGTCCCCAAATCCTCATAGGCAACGACCTCAGCCTTTTTGATCCGTCTTGACAGCAAAGCCCCTGCGCCTCCCACCGCTGCCATATAGATACACCGGTACTGCTTCATAGCCTCGATCACGTCTTTGGAGCGCATTCCTTTTCCAATCATACCCTTCAGTCCCAGTGCCATGAGGCGGGGGCTGTAAGCATCCATCCGATAGCTGGTTGTTGGTCCGGCAGATCCGATAGGATACCCGGGCCTCGGGGGAGTCGGCCCGACATAATAGATCACCTGTCCCCGAATATCGAAAGGGAGTTCTCCTCCCTGGTCGAGCAGATCGACCATTCGCTTATGGGCTGAATCCCTCCCGGTGTATAGCGTGCCACTAATAAGGATACTATCCCCGATCTTTAGGTTTTCCACATCGTCATCGTTGAGCGGCGTTGTCAGTCGAACTGGTTCAGACACGAAACTATCCTCTCTCGCAGCCATTATAGAAGCGAACACCGTCGTTTCTCTGCTCTGAGGCTTCTACGGTGATCGTTTCGGTGTTCGAATCCATGAATTGACCTCTCTATATCCTCTCGATCCTTCCTTCTCGCGGTCACTCTCTTGGCGCCGTTGGCGGGACAGGTAAAAAAAAAGGATATAGGTCAAAGGACAAAGGAAAAAGGCGAAAAACCAAGAAGTCCGAATGGATTATTCTTTAACCTTTCGCCTTAACCTCGTCCCCGTAACGGTCGTGCATTCATGAGAGCCAAAGATAGCCAGACAACGCCAGAGCGTTTTGGCATAACCGCTTCTGCGGACATCCCTCAGAGACATGAGCGTCCACAGAATCAAGGAAACTTCTCATCATTTATCTCTTAGCCTTTCGCCTTCAACCTTGTGCTCCCAACTCTGGCGAACTCAAGGACCCTTGAGCCCTTAGAGGGTTATCTCCTTGTGTCTGTGGGCATGGCACTGAATGTTGACCGCCACTGGCAGACTCGCGATATGACAGGGCATCACATTCACGTGAACGGCTAGAGACGTCGTTCTTCCCCCAAGCCCCTGGGGGCCGATCCCAAGGCTGTTGACTCGCTTCAGCAGATCGTCCTCTAGGTCGGCTAACTCCGGATCGTCGTTTCGGTCCCCGAGAGGCCTGAGAAGGGCTTTCTTGGCGAGCAACGCTGCTTGTTCGAAAGTCCCACCGATCCCGACTCCAACGATCGTCGGTGGGCAAGGATTGGAGCCCGCTTCTCTCACTCGCCCCACCACGTAGTCTTTGACCCCTTCAATACCTACCGCGGGCGTCAGCATATCAACCCGACTCATGTTCTCACTTCCACCTCCTTTTGGGGCCGCGATGATTCGGATCTGGTCTCCCGGCACCATCTCAAGATGGATGATCGCCGGTGTATTATCGCCGGTATTCACGCGGGTAAAGGGATGACAAACAGACTTCCTCAGGTAACCCTCCTGGTACCCGTTGCGGACTCCATCTTGAATTGCGCTGTTCAGGTCACCTCCTATCAGGCGCACTTCCTGCCCAAGCTCCACAAAGACGACTGTGTATCCAGTGTCCTGACAGATGGGGATGCTTTCTTCTCTTGCAATTCGAGCATTCTCTTTGAGTTGCTTAAGTATATCGATCGCAACAGTTGAGTCCTCCTGACCAATGGCCCGGTCAAAGGCCTGAAGAACGTCGGCTCCCAGATCATAGTTGGCATCCATGCAGAGGTTCCTCACCGCATCTCTCAGTCCAGCCACATCGAATTCTCTCACAGATACCTCCTTTCCAATGCCTCACAACTTGAGTCCCAGAATACTCTTCCTGACGCTCTCGGCCGATTTCATGACCAGTTCCTTCTCGGAGTCATCTAAGTCGAGCTCAATAATTGATTCGATTCCCTCTGCCCCCAATTTCACGGGAACCCCGAAACAGATGTCTTCGAGTCCATATTCTCCCTCTAAGTAAGCACAGCATGGAAGAATTCTCTTTTTGTCCCTGAGAATGGCCTCGACCATCTGAACAACTGCGGTGGCTGGTGCATAGTAGGCGCTGGCGGTTTTCAATAGGGAAACGATCTCTCCGCCCCCTTTCCGTGTCCGTTCGATCAGGCGGTCAATTGTGGCTTGAGGTAGGAACTGGGTTAGGGGAATACCACCCACATTCGTATATCGAGGAAGGGGAACCATCTCGTCTCCGTGACCTCCCAGGAGAACAGCTTGAATCTCTTCAACCGACACATCCAGTTCCATGGCAATGAAAGCTTTGAATCGTGCCGTATCGAGGATTCCAGCCATCCCCATCACCTTATTCCTCGGAAACCCACTCCTCTTCAGGGCAAGATAGGTCATGGTGTCCAGCGGATTTGTGACCAGAATCAGAATCGTCTGAGGCGATTTGGCGACCACCTGATCCACCACCGACTCGATGATCCTCTTGTTGGTCTCGAGGAGATCCTCTCTGCTCATTCCGGGTTTCCTAGGCACTCCCGAAGTGATAACGACGATATCCGATTCGGCAGTCTCTTCATAGCTGTTCGAACCTATAAGCCTACAATCAAAACCCTCCACAGGGCCGGATTCCTGAAGATCGAGGCCCTTTCCCTGGGGAAGACCCTCAATAATATCGACAAGGACAACGTCTCCCAGCTCCTTGCCCACGATATGTTGGGCTGTTGTCGACCCCACATTTCCAGCGCCAACAACCGTTACTCTGTTTCTTCTCATGCCCCTCACCTCCCTGAGACACAAAGGCCCTCACAGCTGAAGATCCACTTCATGGCCCATCCGGTTGTGGTTCACCCTCTTTTGGATGTCCTCCTTATACCCCTTGTCCTCGTATCCGCATGATTCACGGACAATCAATTCTGGCTCCAGGATGATCTGCTTGATCACCCCGTGGCCCTCTCCCTCAATTCTCTCCACCAACGTCTTCACCGCAATCGATCCCATTTCATAGGTTTTCTGACCAATTGTCGTGAGCCCGATGTTCTTCATCCGACTGATTTCGATGTCATTGAACCCAACCAAAGCGACGTCGCGGGGAATTTCAAAGCCCTGCTCAGTGAATCCCTCGATTGCTCCGAGGGCCATGTAGTCATTTACACCAAAAACCGCCGTGGGACGATCTCTCATCGCGGAGAATTTCCTGGCTGCCTCAATCCCAGAGGGCATGAGAAAATCTCCCTGGAAAACCAAATCGGGCTCAAATTGGAGTCCATAATCGGCGAGTGCCTTCCTCGCTCCTTTTAAGCGCTCCACAGAGGCCGAAGACTGGGAAAGCCCTAAAACGACACCAATTCTCTTGTGCCCCATCCGGATCAAGTGTTCGGTAGCAACAAATCCCCCCTGGACGTTATCGACGACCACATAGTCCACGCGGTTAATCACCGACTCATCATGGATCTTTCGGTTCACGAGAATGAGTGGGAACTTCTCATTTATCAAACCCTCGATGTTTGGATCATGCCTATGGGTAGAGGTAAAAATGATCCCGTCAACGCCCTTCCCTCTAAGCATGTCAATGTACTGCCTTTCGAGAGTGATATCATAGTTCGTCGAGCACAGGATGATGTTGTATCCCATCTCCCTCGCAGTATTCTCTATGGCCTGAGCGAGCTCTGGATAGAATGGGTTGATGATTGTGGTGATCACCAGGCCCAGGGTTTTCGTCCGTCGAATTTTCAGGCTCCTGGCCGCCACATTGGGTTGATAGTTCAACCGCTTCGCGATGGCCAGGATTCGATTCTGGGTCTTCGGACTAATTCGGGGTTTATTGTTCAGGGCCCTGGAAACCGTTGTGTGAGAGACTCGTGCAAGGCGAGCGATGTCTTTTATGGTCGGTGTCCGCTCCATTTGCGTTCACGTTAACACAAATCGATCCATGAGTCAACAGTAACCTGATAGGGTCTACTCCAAAAACTGGGATGGCGTTCCACACCAGTTGAAACTGAATTGATCTTCGTGATGGCTGCTAGCCGGACGAAACAAATCGTGCTGCGCGAGGAGCGCAAATACCGAGGACTCACAGGAGGAGCCTTGATGGCATGCGGCACGAAAACACGCGCTTACACGCCGTCGGCCCCGACCTGGGCTACAAGACAATGAGCTTGCCATCCTCCGCCCATTCGATGTCAAGGTCATGCAGCCTTTGCAACAAGTCGTCGCTCATGTGAGTCAGCATGAGCCTGCGACATCCGAGCTGAGTCCGGTGGTCTTTCAGGGTTAGGTAGTCAAGGTGGTACTTGATCTTCTTGTCGAAGAAGTAAGCTTCGCAAACGAAGAGGTCCGCTCCCTCTGCGACGTGAATCAAGGCCTCGCTCCATTCCGTATCACCGGAGTACCCGATAACCTTTCCCCCAAAATCAACTCGTAAGGCATAAGAAGGGGCGCCACTCGCGTGTATGACTCGATGTGGGGTAACAACAAGCGGCCCGATTGTCGTTGCATCTCCGTCCGTGAGTTCGACGAAGTTGAGAGAAAATTTCTGTCGGACGTGCGAGGATCCGGGAAAGAGGACCTCCATGGCATCGCGGATCCTGGACTCAAGACCCGGCGGTCCCGCCACGACAAGCGGCCTGGTGCGCCGTGAGATCAGCTGCGCGTCCAACACGTAAAAAGGAAGCCCACCGAAATGGTCGCCGTGGAGGTGCGTCAGCAAGATGATATCGATGAGTGAGGGGTTTACTCCCCAGCGCTTCATTGCCATCAGCGACGAGGCCCCACAGTCTAAAAGGAAGCGCACGGTGCCGTTGTCGACGTAGATGCACGGCTGAAACCGGCCTCCACTTCCGAAGGCGTCACCGCTTCCCAGAAACTGAAGATTCACATGGCTCATGATTGATCCCTTCTCGAGGCTGGTGTGGTGCGACAATCAATCGTATGTGCCGAATTCCTTGGCCGCCTCAAACATCGTCACGATATTCTCAGGTTTCACATCGTCTTGAATATTGTGGACGGCTGCCAGAACGTAACCACCTCCTTGCCCCAAGATTTCGATCTGTCTCTTAACCTCCTCTCTCACATCACCCGGAGATCCCCGAGAGAGTACCCGGTGAGTATCAATTCCACCCCAGAAACAGAGCCGATCCCCGAATTCCTTTTTCAGTGTGGGAGTATCCATACCCTGT
>JABAOH010000392.1_pt1 | contig 20096 bp, 19 predicted proteins | sample 7062181 | NCBI WGS metagenome assembly JABAOH01 (sample SAMN14538630, study PRJNA623070) | marine sediment metagenome | biome: marine biome [ENVO:00000428]; feature: marine pelagic biome [ENVO:01000023]; material: deep marine sediment [ENVO:00002113]; isolation source: pool of 5 deep marine... | reverse complement strand
GGTACTTTAAAATGGAAAACAGGTGTAGGTGCTGTGACAACACCTGTAATAGGTGGTGATGGCACTATTTATGTGGGTAGTGATAAGCTTTCAGCGGTCAATCCAAATGATGGTTCCATTAAATGGCAGTTAAACGTCCCTGGAAGTATTAGAGGTGGTAATCCATGTATTTCAGCGGATGGTATAATTTATTGTGGAACTATAGACCCTGGATATATTGTTGCTGTGAATCCAGATGGCACAGAGCGCTGGAGAGAATACATCGGAAGATGTCTTTTTGCCCCTATTATCGGAGAGGACGGCACTGTATATATTGGTACATCTGTACAGGAAGAAAAACGACCAGGAGTATATGATTTAGTCGGTTATCTCCGTGCTTTTAATGAAATAGACCCCAGTGCTCCATCTGCTCCAGAAATTGAAGGTCCTGCTAATGGTAATTCTAAAGCTAAAATTGATTATGCCTTTAAATCAACATCACCCCTTGGTAATGATGTCTTTTATTATATTGATTGGGGTGATGGTGACTGGAGAAAGGATTGGTGGCTTGGGCCATATGACTCTGGTAAAAAAGCAGTAATTAGCCATACCTGGTCTAAACCTGGAACGTATACTATTAGAACCAGATGTAAGGATAGTGATAATCTTTGGAGTGATTGGAGCGAGTTTAAGGTGACTATTCCCAGGAACAGAGCATCTATTGGTTCCTATTGGTTGAGATTATTAGAAGGATTTCCACTATTGAAGGAGGTCATCCTACGGCTAATAAGATAGCCTTGTCAGTTGGAATCATATCTCTTTTCATCTCGTCAGCAATTGCACCAATGAGTCTGGGGTATGATGTAAAAGAATCAAAAGTGACTTTGGATAGACATCTGTATCCTGAGTTTTATGATGCTTATAGTGTTGAAGAAATCTATGGTCATAGGTTAAGAGATGAAGTAGAGGTTGAACCAAGTTATATGAACATAGAATCAAAAGAGGTAGAATCATTTAAGCAACTTACAGAACCACCGGGTGGTCCTATGGATAGTGCTTGGCCTATGTATTGTCATGATACAAGGCATACCGGGAGAAGTCCATATAATACAGCGAGTAATCCTGGTTTTGAAAAATGGTGGTTTAAAACTTGGAAAGGATTTGTTGAAGGTTCAGGCGCTATTGACAATGATGAGGTAATATATTTTGGTAGTTGGAATCATGGAAAAGATAATTTTTTTGCTTTGTATCCAAATGGCACGTTAAAATGGAAATATAATATAAGAGGAAGTGTTGAATCCACTGGTCCAGCTATTGATGAAAACGGTATTATTTACGTTGGAACTGCTCACAACACTGCTAATGGTGACCGTTTATTTGCTTTTTACCCAAATGGAACAGTTAAATGGACATATTTTACTGGTGAGTGGATATATGGCTCACCTGTTATTGGAAACGATAGTACAATTTATTTTGGTTCTGCAGGAGGTTATCCCTGGTATGGATATATTTATGCTTTATATCCTAATGGTACACTGAAATGGAGATATAAAACAAATGATGTTCTTCGTTCAGATCCAGCAATTGGATTTGATGGCACCATTTATTGTGGTTGTCATGACGGCAAACTCTACGCATTATATCCTAATAATGGTACATTAAAATGGAAGTTTGATACTGGTGATTGGGTGGCAAGAGGCCCTTGTATCGCTGATGATGGGACGATAATTTTTGGTTCATGGGATGGACATCTTTATGCTTGTTATCCGAATGGGACATTGAAATGGAAAACAGGAGTTTTAGCTAGTACAACTCCTGTGATAGGAAACGATGGTACTATTTATGTAGGTGAGGATTATTTATCTGCTATTAATCCTGATGATGGTTCAATTAAATGGCAGTATACTCCTCCTGGTGTTATCAGAGGTGGTAATCCGTGTGTTTCAGCTGATGGTATTATTTATTGTGGAACTGATGGTCCTGGTTATCTGGTTGCTGTGAATCCTGATGGTTCTGAGCGTTGGAGAAAATATATCAGAGATTGTCGTTTTGCTCCTATTATTGGTGAGGATGGTACTGTTTATGTTGGTTCTTCTAATCAAGAATTTAATGGATGGGGATATATATTAGTTGGTTATCTTCATGCTTTTAATGATTTAGAATCTGATGCTCCTTCAGCCCCAAGTATTAATGGTCCTGATGAAGGTAAACCTGATACAGAATATGAATTTACATTCAGTGCAACTTCACCTCTCGTTAGTGATTTATTATATTTTGTTGACTGGGGTGATAGGAGTAATAGTGGTTGGATTGGTCCTTATAATTCTAGTGATGAGGTTAAATTATCACACTCTTGGAAAAAAGAAGATGGATTTATTGTTCGATGTAAGGTAAAAGATATAAACGATTTATGGGGTCCTTGGAGTGATTTTAGTATTAACATCAAACCAAGAACCAGAGCAACCATTAATTCCTATTGGTTGAGATTTTTTGATATGTTTCCAATACTGCAAAAAATACTTTGTTATATCTTATAAATTGGACTTTAGGAGCAAAACTCGTATTTTAAGAGCAAAACTGACTTTAAGAGCAAACCCATAATACATTGTACTTTTTTATACAAAAAAATTTTAACTATTAAGATAAAGCCATTAATATGAATTATATAAATGAATAACTATTGTGTTTTAAAAAAAGGATTTTTTAAATACGAGTTTAAAAATTAAAAAGACGTAAAATATAGGGGGATTGGGATGAGGAGGTGCATTACACTACCTGAAAAATGCAAAAAACTATCCCCCTACTTTTATATTTCACGTCCTAATTAACAATTGTTAATTCAAGTTTATATAGTTTTCGTTTTAAGGTCATATTATTGAAATAAGTATATATAAAATTTATAAAAAAATATAAAATTTTATAAAATGATTTATGCTACCTACCTTAAAAAACTTGGAGTTGTAGAGCCCTTTATAAAGGTGGGTGAGGAGAGAAGGGATGGATGGGATGCTTAAAAATTATAGCGCCTTCTCGAACTCTACAACCCCAATATATTACTAGAGATATGAATATTTAAATTTTTCGATTAAATAATAATTTTTCTTCTAAAAAAAACATTAAAAATTACAAAAATATTATTTCTAAAATTGAAAACTAAATTTTAAAACAAAAAGCAATTAACATTATTTATTATCATATTTGATATACAAAACCTTAATATTATAAATTAAAAGGGTAGAAAAAATGAAGCCCTACCTGATACTAATACGACCGTATGGCATGCTGTTTTTAGGTTTTACACCTGTTTTTGGTGCGATTGCAAATGGTGAATTTCAAATTACGCATTTACTTATACTTCTAATAATAGGAATGTTAGCCCATATTTTTACATTTGTCCAGAATGATTATTATGATGTTGATGTAGACAGCAAATCAAAATATGTATCAAACAGGCCAATTGTTACTGGACTTGTTACTCAAAAAACAGCCTTTGTGATATTTTCATTTTCTTTAATTATTTCTTTGATCCTTACAATTTTATTTTTTTTTACATTATATTCAATTATTGTTTTATTATTAGCTCATCTGTTTATATCCTTATATAATAAATATAGTAAGCGCTTTTTTGGAATGGAATATATACTTGGAATTGGTATTTTTTCTTACGGAATATTTGGAGCATTAACTGTTTCAGAAAATATCTCCAACCTAGCAATAATAATTGCACTAATGGGATTTTTACAATGGTTATTCAGTGTTGGTATATCTGCAAATTTAAAAGATGTAGAGTTTGATTCAAAATTAAAAATTAAAACAACTCCAACTGTATTTGGAGTTCATATTTCAGAAAAAAAATTGAAAATTCCTGTATTTTTTATTTTATATGCATTTATCATAAAATTTATACATATTTTAATTGCATTATTTGCATTTATTTTAGGATATATTTCAATATCAATATATAAAATTCCAATCCCCCTGCTTTGTTTTTTTCTTTTATCAATAATAATTATTTATCTAACTTGGAAGATTTTATCAACACCTATGTCAAAAAGAGATAAAATGCTTATATACGAAGGATTACAAGAAGGTCTATCTCAACTATTAATTCCGATTATTCTTCTGAGTTCTCTTGTTGAAAACATAGGAATAATTCCCACATTTCTATTAATATTAATACTTATACTTTGGCCCCTTTTTTGGTTTAGAGTTCTTTTTGGTAAGAAAATGATACCACTTGAATGAAATTAATTAAACATATAAAATAAGGTAATAAATTTAAAAAAGAAAAAACTCAGGTTCTAAGAGTTATAAATGATGGTTTCTTCACAATCCTCTTTAAAGGGTCGTATATGATTATAATTTCTAATAAAGATAATATTTTTACCAAGCTTTCTTAAAAAATATTTACATGGTCCTTCAGAAAGTCGTTTACAGGAAATTTTTGTATCAAGTCCTAAAAGTAAAGATAGATCAAGAATTGGACATTTATTTTTACATCTGGTAACAAGCTTATTTTTAGTCATCTCAATTATTTTACAATCTTTCTTTGGTACATCTAAAAAATCAAGATAAAAAAGTTTGTAAATGTCTTTGATAGTAATTTTATCTGGTTTTTTATGTTTCAAATGCCAATTTAAGGCACGTAAGTAAAAAATTGTTTCAAAAAGACCTAAATGATATAAGATTTTTAGATAAAAAGGAGTAATTAAGATTTGTTTCATTTACATCTATTTATTTCTCTTTTGAAACTCTAACCATTCCTTACCTCTTTGCTTGTCTCGCCAAATACTAAGAGTCTCTTCAGTTGATGCATGCCTTTCTTCTTCTAATCGTTTAACTCCTTTTTTTTCATTTTCTTTTATCTTAAAAGTATAATCTTTACTTTCTAAAAATTCACTCCAAACTTCTAATATTCGTTCCAAGTCAAATGTAGTCCAATTACCCTGTATTCTTCCACCAAGATGAGTTATTATAATTTGTTTTTTGTCTCTTTTATATTTTATATGTGGAGTATAAATATCTTCAATTGTTATCTGTATTCCAAATCTTTTCATTCGTTCTTCATAAGGTAATTTCTTGTTACTTTTTATTTGAACCATAGAATTTTTCCCCAAAATTAGTTTAGTATAATGCCTTTTTATTTTAAAAACCCAATCCAAAAAATATTTATATACTAATAATAGGAAGATTTTATATTAGCTTTAGATAACTTAGGACTTGAACATCTTTTAAAAAAAACTTCTGGTAATTCAATCATTTGGTTATAGGATGTCTTTAATGCTAGATAATGTGTAGATAATGTAAGGACCTTGCTCTGTTTTTTCTCGGTTTAAATAATATGATTTTATTCCTATTTTCTGAGGACTTAAAAAGTCAAACTCCTTATTGTCTCCGATATGTATCATTTCATGTGGCAGCACTTTTAATTTTTTACATATCTGTTTAAATACATCTGGAATTTTTTTAACTGTACAAAAATCTGAAAGCGATGAAAAAATGTAATTAAAATATGATTTTAACTTGATTTCTTCTAGTTGAATATCTATAAATTCCCTTTTTGCATTTGAGATAATTATTAATTCATATCTTTTAGATAGATACCGTATTATTTTTTTTGTTTCGGGATAAATTTCTATTGCATCTCTATAACTCTCGAGAAGCTTTTTCCAATCTTCTTTTAATTTGAATTTCTTAAACCACCAGTCAATGTCATACCATTCTTTACGTTCTTTTCCAACTTTATTATACTCTTTATACAAAAGCTCTTTTGCCTGTTTTTCTGTTATCCTTTTTTCTTTGGCATATAATTTTGGGAAACCTTCTAACCAAACAGAATCTGCATATGTATTTTTAACTAAGGTTCCATCAAGATCAAATGAGATGATTTTTAACATTATGAATTCTGATAAGAATTATAAGTTATTAAAAAAATTTATCCTTAAAAATTATAGATTTTTGATTCAATTAGTTTTATTAAGGTTATAAAAATAATATTTTTTTTAAATTTTTTTGTTATAAATGTTGGATAAAATATTAATATGATAAAATTTAATAAACATGATTCATATATCGCCAGAGATAAAAGGGGGAATAAGATAGATTGATGTATCTCTTTTTTGACACTGAAACAACAGGTCTTCCCTCCTGTCCGAATCCAGATTATCAAAACTGGCCACGTATGATTCAAATCGCCTGGCTACTTATAGATGAAAATAGAGAGATAAAATCAAAAAATTGTTTTATTATTAAACCTCAAGGGTATAGTATTCCCCAGAGAGTAATAAGAATACATGGTATCACAATGAAAAAAGCATTGGAAGAAGGAATTCCTATTGATCATGCCCTTCATTACTTTTTAACTGATACGAACTTTGCCGATGTATTAGTTGCCCATAACGTTGCTTATGATTATGGAGTGGTTAGAGCTGAGCTCTTAAGAAAAAATATTCCAGACTTTTTAAGAGATATTACAAAATTCTGTACAATGACATCAAAACAAGTATTAGACTTTGTTAAAAACTTTCGATCAAATGGGAGCAGACAATGCCCTTCACTTTCTGAACTCTATTTTCTATTATTTAATGAAAAACTTGATAATGCACATGATGCCCTATCAGATGCTGAAGCATGTGCTAATTGTTTCTTTGAATTAAAAAGAATAGGACTTGTATAAAAACTGTTTTGAAAACTTTTATTAATATGATATTTTTGTCAATATCATGAATATTATTCCATTAATAAAAATGAAAAAACGGAAAATTTTGGGGCCCTATTCTGAAAAAGATATTTTTGAAAAAATATCTGAAAATCAAAAAATCTATATTTTAGATAATGATGGAATAGAAAAAGATAAACCTAACTTATGTACTTTTCAAAGAAAGTCTAGCAATTATGAGTTATGGGTTGATTATGGTCCAAGAAATCTTGGTGACGTAGTTGATGCTTTCATGGCAGGTGCAGAACGGGTAACTATTAGACCTTCCCTTTGGCCGAATCTAAATATTTCTGATATTCGGGAGATTTCAGAAAATAAAGTTTATGTAAATATTGATATTGAAAGAGTTCAAAAAATTAGATATTTTTTTGAATATGGTTATGACGGCATTGTGAATTTTAATAGTAAAGATATAATTGAGTCTAATTTTAAATATAGTGATTATCTAAGACAATATAGGCTAAAAAATACACTTTATGCATATGAGAATGAATCAAAAAATATTAATTATTGGAAGATGCTTGGTGTAAAAGGATTACTTGTTGATTTTGATAAATTTGAGGAATTTAAAAAATGGATTCGGAAGTAAAAATAATTTTTACGTTTTTATTTAAACGAAGTGGAAAACAAAAATTAAGTTTTTCAGAGCTATATCTCACTCTTTCAATTGATTTAAATTGGTTCACACCAGAAGATGCAAAAAAATTTGTTAATGAATCATTAAAAAAGAAATTTTTAATCAAAGAAAAAGATTTAATAATGCCCTCTTTTGACATAGAAAACGTATCAGTTCCAATTGGTTTTTACCCATCTACAAAAGTATTTTTAGATGAAGAACCAAAAGAAATCAAAGAAGAAGAAAATCTTTTAAGTAGAATTGTTAAAAGAATTTCTGAGAATTTAAATGCAAAAGAACAAGAAATTCTACATAAAATTAAAAAAATCGAGGAGGAAAAAAATGTTACAACTGAAGTTGCAGCATTACTATTCGGAAAGGAAAATAACCTTGATTTAACTGATTTTTTTGAAGAAATAGAAAATAGGATATTTACATAAAAAAAAGAATAATTGGAATCAAAAGAACACCCATACAATGACTTCTTCTAACACCCCATTCCACAGGTAATAAACCAATAAAAGTAGCTATAACAAGAACAAAAAGTCCAAAAATTCCTGTAAAAAGAAAAACTAGAATTAAAATTAGTGTAATTGTAAGTTTAATAACAAGAGCATACGGAACATTCGCAAAATGTTTCGCAAAAATCTTACCAACTTTAAGTGTTAAAAAATAAGATAAAGTCCCTCCAAGAAGTAAAGCAATTAGTAGATATGCTAAATTTGAAGGTAGTAAAAAAGACGTCCACTCAGAAACACTCATCAGCTCCATTGCTGCAAGAGTTGCACCACTTCTTGAACGAAGAATAACAAACATAACAACTACAACAAAAAAAGCACAAGCAGTATTAACTGCCGATAGCGTCACAATAGTTTGTTTTTTACTGGATTCTCCACGTGCATTCATTGCAAGAACTGTACCTGTTGCAGAGGTAATACCTGGAATAATTGAGACAAGAATTCCACCAAAACTACCAGTCATAACAGAAATAGAACAAGATTTTTTTGTTTTAACATCAAGTTCAGGAGCATAAATTTTTTGCTTTGGAATTGCAGGTTTTGTCATAAGAGATGTAATTAATGTAGGTATACCAAAAAGACCTGAAAGAGCAGGAAATAAAACAGGTGATAAAAGACCAATAGGTGACTCAACTGGAACATCAAAAATAAAAAGACCAAAAAAACCTGAAAGAATGAAAATAAATAAAGCAAAACCCATTCCCATAAAAGAAGAATAAATTCCCTTTTTTCCAAAAATTTCAATTTTTGCCTTTTCTGTTCCAATCATAAGAATTGATATTGCAATTAAAACAAACAGCATTATTTCCCTTAATGTCTCATAAAAAAACATAGGATTTCCAATAATAAGACGAATAGGTAAAAGTAACAAAAAACAAAACAAAATCGCCCCGTAACTACCCATAGCTGAAAGCGCAACAGCTTCGTATCCCTTTCCTTCTAAAAGAAGAGAATGTGCAGGAAGAACAGAAAGAGCCATATCTTCATCTGGTGCACCCAAAAAAGTGGAGGGAATTACGTCATGAAATGTATGAGAAATAGACGTTGATATTATGTAAATAGAAATTAATACAAGAATAAAATCTTCAGTAATTTTATACTCAAAAAGAAAGCTAAAACCTGCAACAATTGCTCCAGATAAAGATAAAAGGATTAAGGCAATGTTATTTACATGAAGACCTGGTAAAAGACCTGTTGCAATACCTGTTATTACCCCGAGTATACAAAAAAGAATAATAAGAAGAAGTGGTAGCATAAATATTACTCTTCAGAAATTTGAACTATTCGATGGTAATCTTCGTAAATTCTTAGTTTGTACCTAAAATTTTCTTCATCAAAGCAAAACCTTCCAAAGGCATATATCTTCTGACCAGGATATATTGTTATATTTTTTGAATATGTGTATAAAATTAAAAGTGAATGTTTCTTTTCTACATCAACAAGATAAAAATTTTCATTTGAAATAAATTCAACATAACCAGATACATTAACATTTAAATCAAGATATTTTGTTGGATTTTCTGCAAGTTGCCAAAGAGGTATTGTTGTGTTTTGCCATTTTTGTAAGATTTTTATTTGTTTATTATCGTTTACAATTAGCTCCCAATCATCTTTATATTTTTGTACTTCTCCAGTAGCTTGAATCATGTCTCCATATTCTATATCCATTTTTCCTTCAACAAAGATTTCAGTAGAAGCGTTTTTATCAATAATTGTTATTATTTGACTACCGTATTTTGTTAAATGATGTTCTTTTACTAATCCTTTAATAGTTACTGTTTTACCTTCATAATCAGACATTTTATTTATATCAATTAAAGTGGGTTGAGATAGTTTTGAAAATAAATATAAAATTAGAATTCCTGAAATAGAAAATAATAATGAAAAATATTTTAGCTTCACAAAAGTATCAATTTTAATATGTAAATTTAAATATTATGTTATAAATAAGACTTTTTTTCTGTTATAATGTTTTAGTTATGATGTTTTTGTACTTAAAGTGCTAAAGAAAAAAATATAATAATAACTTGTTTATTAAACCTAAAAGCACCTTTTATTTGGTGGGAGTATAATGAAACAAAAAGAAGCTATATTAAAGATATCAGAAGCATTCCAACAAGATGTAGGATATGGTAGAGCTAGAATTGATCATCAAACCAGAATGAATCTAGATTTATCTATTGGAGATGTTATAGAAATAGAAGGTACAAAAATAACTGCTGCTGCTGTTTGGCGGGCTCATCCTACTGATGAAGGAAAGGAAATTATCAGAATAGATAATTTGACAAGAAAAAATTGCGGAAGTGGCCTAGGAGAACGTGTTAAAATAAGAAGAGCAGATGTTAAAGGTGCAAGGGAAGTAACTCTAGCACCTCTTATATCTAAAGGACAACAAATTCAGTTTGGTAGTGGCATTGAAAATTTAATTAAAAAAGGTCTTTTAAAAAGACCTTTAACAAAAGGAGATAGTGTTATTATACCTGGAATTGCATTATTTGGTAGCTCTCTTCCTTTTGTAATTATTAACTCTAATCCTGGCGGAATTATATCAATTAGTGAAGATACCATTATTAAAGTAAAAGAAGAAGCTGCAAAAGAAATTGAGCTTGAAGGCCCAAGGGTTTCTTATGAAGATATTGGAGGCCTTCATGAAGAAATTTTAAAGGTAAGGGAAATGATTGAGCTCCCACTTAAACACCCTGAGCTTTTTGATCGCCTTGGTATTGATCCTCCAAAAGGAGTTTTATTACATGGTCCACCAGGAACCGGTAAAACCCTTATTGCAAAGGCTGTAGCAAATGAGTCTGGTGCAAACTTTTATACTATCAATGGTCCTGAAATAATGTGTGTTGATAAAGAAACAAGAATATTTACAAATCCAAGTGGTCATATTACAGCTAAAGAAGTTTTTGAAAAAGAGGGCAAAATAATTGAGGGATCTAATGGGGTTACAATTGCTCTTAACAAGCCGTTATCAACATTTGCCTTTAAAGATGGGGAAATAAAAAGAGCGAAAATAACGCATGTAACAAAACTAAATGCTCCAACTTATGAGATAAAAATTAGTGATGGAAATACAATTAATTCGTCCCATAATCAGCCCTTTCTTGTTATTAACAATGGAAAACTTGTTTGGAAACGTGTTTTAGATTTGAAAAAAGGCGATTATATTGCTAGAATCAATAACATTAAGACAACAGAAAAAAGTCAAATATTAAAACCAGAAAAAATCATAAATCTTGTAAAAATTGATGGCAAATATGCCATTAGAAGTAGGAATCTTTCAAGAAGTAATTTTATAAAATTACCTAACAAAACTTCTGAAGACCTATTAGAATTTCTTGGTCTAATTGTTTCAGACGGAAACATTAGCAAAAAGAGAGACTGTATAACTTTTGCAAATAAAGATAATGAATTAAAAGATCGGTTTAAAACCTTGTTAAAAGACTTATTTGATATAACAAAAATAAAAGAATATAATGATGGAAGAATAGTTTTTTACTCAAAAACGCTCATAGAATTCTTAAGACATATTAATTTTGATAGAACAAATAAGCTCAAGATTCCATCTTATTTCTATAAATTACCAAAAAAACAGGTGATGGCATTCATTAGAGGTTATCTTGATGGCGATGGAACAGTTGCAATGACTGATACTTATCCTACACCAAAGCTTTTTAGTAAATCTAAAAGTTTTATTCAGGATCTTCAATCTTTACTTCAGATAAAACTAGCAATTTCCTCAAAAATTAATATACATAAAACCCCTAAGGGCGATATTTATGAATTGACAGTTCGAGGTTATGGTGGTAGATTAAAATTTTTAAAAATTGGTTCTTCCTGTTCAGAAAAAATAAAGCGACTTAATAGTATTAAAAATGTCAAAAGAATAAAAGATTTTCAAGATGTGCCTTATCCTTCTCTTTTATCATCTGAAATTCGTGATAAGCTAGATTATAAAAAATATAGAAATAAGGATTACTACATTTATAAAAACGGAAATATTACTAGATATGCCTTGAATGGATTATACAACCTTGCAAAAGAAAATGGTATTTTAAGTAATCAGCTTAAAACAGAGTTTTTTAATCTTATGAGATCAGATTTAGGATGGGAAAAAATAATAGATATCTCATTTATTGGAAAACAAGAGCTTTATGATTTCACTGTAAATAATGATAGTTTTATTTGTGAGCCCTATTTTATGCTTCATAATTCAAAGTTTTATGGTCAAAGTGAAGAAAATTTAAGAAAGATATTTGAAGATGCTGAAAAGAATTCCCCTTCCATTGTTTTTATTGATGAAATTGATGCAATTGCTCCTAAAAGAAGTGAAGTTCATGGTGAGGTTGAACGAAGGGTTGTATCTCAGTTACTTACTCTTATGGATGGTTTAAAGGGCAGAGGCAAACTAATTGTCATTGGTGCAACTAATATTCCCGATGCAATCGATCCAGCATTAAGAAGGCCCGGGAGATTTGATAGAGAAATAAGAATCGACGCACCAGATAGAAACGGTAGAAAGGAAATTCTGCAGATCCATACCCGTGGAATGCCTATGGGTAAGGATGTCAATCTTGATACTCTTTCTGATAATACATATGGTTATGTTGGTGCAGATCTTGCAGCTCTTGCAAGAGAGTCAGCAATGAGTGCTTTGCGAAGATATTTACCAGAAATTGATCTTGAAAAACCCATTCCTGTAGATGTTTTAGAAAAAATGGAAGTTCAAATGGAAGATTTCAAAAATGCCCATCGTGGCATTGAACCTTCTGCAATGCGTGAATTCTTAATCGAAGTGCCAAAAGTTACTTGGGATGATATTGGTGGACTTGATGAGGCAAAACAACAATTAATAGAAGCAATTGAATGGCCGCTCACAAAACCAGAAGTTTTCAAAAGAATGGGGATCACACCTCCTAGAGGTATTTTGCTTTACGGCCCACCTGGAACAGGTAAAACATTACTTGCAAAAGCTGTTGCAAATGAATCAAATGCAAATTTTATTTCAATTAAAGGTCCTGAAGTAATGAGTAAATGGGTTGGTGAAAGTGAAAAGGCAGTTCGTGAGTTATTTAAAAAGGCAAGGCAGGTTGCACCAACCATTGTTTTTCTTGACGAACTTGATTCCATTGCTCCTATGAGAGGAAGAGATACTGGAACCCATGTTACTGAAAGTGTTGTTAATCAACTTTTAACTAGCATTGATGGGCTTGAAAGTATGGAAGGTGTTGTTGTAATTGGCGCAACAAATAGACCAGATATAATTGATCAAGGTCTTTTAAGACCTGGTAGATTTGATAGACTTGTTTTAATTCGTGCACCTGACAAAAAAGCTCGTTTGGAAATCTTTAGAATTCATACTAAAGATATACCAATTGAAATAGCAAAAGAAGAGTTAAAACAAATAGAACTTGACGTCAAAGAGGAAATTAAAGAATTAAATAAAGAACAAGAAAAAATAATTAAAATTGGAGCTAGCGGAGAGGATTTATCTCAATCAGAGGTTGATAGACCTGAAAAGGAATCTTCCAAGGCTACTAATAAAATAAATAAATTATCTAATACCGATAAACTCCTGTTTTGGTTGACATTAAAAACTGAAGGCTATTCAGGCGCAGATATTGAAGCTCTTTGTAGAGAAGCAGCAATGCTTGCCATTAGACAGAATGATAAAGCAAAAATTGTAAAAAAGCTACATTTTGAAAATGCAATGGAAACAGTACGTGGTTCTATTACCCCTAATATTATAAAATTCTATGATAAAGTTTCTGAAACTTTAGGAAGTGGAATCGCCAAAAAGGATAAAAGTGAAAAAGATATTCAATACATGTAACTCATTTAAATAAAAAGGAGGGAAAAATAATGAAGATTACTGAAAATGAGCTAAGAGGTAAGTCGGTTATGAGTGAGGAAGGATTATATCTTGGTATTATGAGAAATACTACTGTTGATAGTAAAACCGGAAAATTAATGGGGCTTCTCGTAGAACCATCTGATGATATTGATCCAAGACTTTATCATATGGATAATCAAGGCTATCTTGTTTTTCCATTTGATTCTATTAAATCAGTAAAAGATGTGATTATTATCGGGGGACTATAAATCCTCCTTTTTTTATTAAATATTTTATTGAAAAAACCATAATTTATTAGTACAGAGATGCCCCTTTGTTTCGTGTGGAACATATAATTGTGAGGTTGGGTTATTAATAAGATTAAAAGACGTGAGTATATCTATATGTGTATGAAATTTAAAATATTTGAATCTTCTGATTTTTAAAAATATAGAAATAAATAAATTTAAATATTAATATTTCCAAATACATATTTTCCACAGGAAATATAGGCCCCTGGGTATTTAACAATTAACAGAAGCAAATAAGGAGAAAAATAGTTCAGAAATTTCATAAATATTTAATATTGAATAGTCTATTACATTAAATTGGGCGAGGGTTTTTTACGAATAGAAAAAATACAATAAATAGGGATATCTTTGGTCAATTATTACAATGTAATGGTCTATTTATAAATAGAGAGGCTATGAGACCAACCTATATGCCTGATGTTTTACCTCATAGGGAAAAAGAAATAAACAATTTGGCATCTGCCTTAGTTCCTGCACTGCGTAGGGAAACTCCCTCAAATGTTTTTATTTATGGAAAAACTGGAACTGGAAAAACTGCAGTTACCAAATTTGTTGGTAAAGAACTAGTTAAAAAAGGTGAAGAAACCAAAAGAAAGGTAAATTTCATTTACATTAATTGCGAGGTTGTTGATACCCAGTATCGCCTTTTACAAAATATTGCCAATCATTTTATAAATAATTGGTCAGAACGCATTCCTTTTACTGGCTGGCCAACTGATGAGGTTTATTCAAAACTAATTAAGATGATTGAAAAGGAAAGTGGTGTAACTGTAATTATTCTTGATGAAGTTGATAAATTAAAGGGAGATGAAGCACTTTATAATCTATCTAGGATTAACTCTGATTTAATAAATGCTAAAGTTTCAATTGTGGGTCTTTCAAATGATCTTAAGTTCACAGAGTTTTTAGATCCAAGAGTTAAATCAAGCCTTGGTGAGGAAAACATGATTTTCCCACCATATGATGCAAAAGAGCTTGAAGATATTTTAAATCAACGTGTTAATATTGCATTAAAATCTGGAAGTATTGATGAAGATGTAGTTCCACTTTGTTCTGCTCTTGCTGCCCAGGAACATGGAGATGCAAGAAGGGCTCTTGATCTCTTGAGAATATCTGCAGAACTTGCAGAGAGAAGTAAGTCTTTAAGAATTACTAAAAAACATGTAAGGCTTGCACAAAATAAGATTGAAATTGATCGTATTATTGAAGTAGTTCGAACTCTTCCCACACAGTCAAAATTTGTTTTACATGCAATACTTCTGCAGGAAAGGTATAATAATAAATCAGGAACAACAGGAGTTCTTACAACTGGTGAGGTTTATGAAATCTATAAAGATTTATGTAAAAAAACAAGAACAGATGTTTTAACACAGAGAAGAATTGCAGATCTTATTTCAGAGCTAGATATGCTCGGAATTATCACTGCAAGAGTTATATCTAAGGGTAGATATGGTAGAACAAGAGATATAAAACTTTCATATTCCTCGGAAGAAATTATGAAAATATTACAAGAGGATTCTGTTTTTGAGGTTCTCTCAAATTATAAGGTTCAAGGACAAACTCGTTTGATATAATTTTCATAGATAAATTGGTTTTTCTAGCCTAATGGTTATAGGTTTAAACGTTATTGCAATATTCTATGATTACTCCTTTTTTTTGATGATTAAATGACCTTAAATATTGAAATAGGTAAAACAAGTAATAGATGAAATGGTTGAACTATGGATTGAGACAAAAACTTGTTGTGATAAAATTGAGGGCATAGTTGAATAAATTTAAAAGAAATAGGTTTATCAAAGATACAAAAATCAAGAACATAAAAATTAGTTCTTAGAGCATAACTAGAGCTAGGAAGGACCTTTAATGTATCATCTATTAAAATAGTTTTAGCAACTAAAAAGAAGAGTAAATAGGTAGGATGATACACCTATTAGATTATCTTTAAATCTAGTTTTGCCGCAAGTTCTTGGTATCGATTTCGAATAGTTACCTCTGTTACGCCTGCCACTTCTGCTATTTCACGTTGCGTTCTTCGTTCACAGCAGAGCACTGATGCAATGTAAATTGATGCTGCTGCAAAACCTGTTGGACTACGCCCGCTGGTGATTTTTCGCTCTACAGCTTCTTTTACTATCTCTAGTGCTCTAGTTTGTACTTTGTCAGTTAGCTTTAATTTGCTGCAGAATCTTGTAATATAATCCTGTGGCAAAGTAGGTATCAGTTTTAATTCTAGTTCCCTTGCGATGAAACGATAGGCTCTCCCTATTTCTTTTTTCGGTATTTGTGCTACATTACTTATTTCATTAAGTGTCCTTGGAACATGACACTGTCTACAGGCAGCATATAATGCTGCAGCGGTAACGCCTTCTATGCTTCTACCGCGAATAAGCTTTTTTAAGAACGCTTTTCTATAAATCATAGCAGCGGTTTCTCTTACTGTCCGTGGAAGCCCCATTCTTGAAGCTATACGGACAAGTGCAGAAAGAGCAATTGAAAGGTTTCGTTCTATATAACCGCTAGTTCTGGTTCTTTTCTGCCACCATCTCAACCTTGATAATTGAGCTCTGTTTCTATTTGGAATAGATTTGCCATAAGAATCTCGGTTTTTCCAACTAATCAATGTGCTAAGACCTTTATCATGAATCATGAGAGTCATAGGCGGTCCAGTACGTGTTCTTTTTTCTCGTTGTTCACTGTCAAATGCTCGCCATTCAGGGCCATAGTCAATTAAATCTTCTTCAATAACAAGACCACAATCATCACATATTAATTCGGCTCTAAACTCGTCTTTATTTATGTATTTACTCCCGCATTTGGGACATAGGGTCGTTTCTTCTATTTTTTGTGTTTTTTTACTTGTCATTTTATTCACCATTTTTATTTGATGAAAATGGAGGGAAATTGGGAAGAGTACAATAGATATTATAGGTATTTGGGAGGGAAATTTGAATTCTAAAAAGAAGATCTTTTATACTCTTCCCGACTTTTTAATCCTCAGAAATATCAAGATTATATTTTTCAGGGTCTTATCATCATATAAATCTGTTTTTATCTTTGTTTTATAAGATGTTTAAGCTCCGAGATATTATTTTCAAAAGCTTCAACTTCTTCTAATTTGTCTTGCTCAAAATCATTTAATAATTTAGATAAAGGCTTCGTTGGTTTGTATATATAACAGGGTCTGCCTTTTCCTTTTTTCTTTTGGGTTTTTTCTTTAATCCATTTTCTTCGCCTAAGTTCTCGTATAGCTATACTTACTTCAGGTTGTCTAAGATTTGCACCATGTTCAATATCAACACTGTAACATTCATCGACATGTGAAAGATACATTAATGTTTTAGCAATGTTTTTTGGCATACCAAGATCTGTTAATAATTTCACTGCTTTTTTATCTGTTTTGTTTAAGGCAAATGATTTTGGTTTGGTCATATTTTCCAATCCTCCTTTTATTTTTTAACGTTAATCGTTAAACGTAAAAATTAGATATATTATTTATTATATAAAGTTTTCTTTTAACGTTTAACGATAACTATTAAATATGTGCTTATTTATACCTTAATAAGTTAAAGGTTGGGGATAATATAATCGCGAATAAAAAAATTAAAGAAATTGAAGGACAACGGGGCATATTTCAAATAATGTCTGTTTTGCATAGAAACGGGGAAGTATTATATAGCAAACTCTACAATAATAAACCACTTGTAGAAATTAGTAATAATTCAACTGCAAAAAGGGCGTTAGAAAAACTCATAAAATATTCGCTTATATCTGAACGGGTTGCAGATGGAGGAAATGCTAGATATTATCGTCTAACCGAAAAAGGTAAACGTCTGGCAATTCTTATCAATAAGATGGAAAAAATATTAGATGAAAAATAAAATATCTTTTACTTTTTTTGTCAAATCTTGCCCAAGCAGAAATTATTTAACTTAAAAAGAGTTTTTGAGTACGGGGAAAACAATTCAGAAGGATGAACTTATTCAACTGCATGCATTTTTACTTCAACTTAAAACAAATCTAGAGAATTTGGTGGGAAATAATAATCCACTAGTATTTTTATCGTATGAGAAACTAAATATTGGTCCGCATAAAATTCATAAATCCAAAGAAGAACATAAATTAGCTATTTTTGAACTGAGTAAGGGAATCGCAGACTTGTTGAAAGAGAATAATAGTTCTTTATTTCAGAGGATTTATGATGATTTGGAGAAAATGTGTAAACGGTTTAGATAATGTTTAGTGGATGGTTTTTTAAAGAAGCAACGGATAATAAAATATCGGATTGAAGGGGTAGCTATGATAGACTCTTATTCTTTCGGAAAAATTATAATCGATAAAAAGATGTTTACCTCAGACGTAATCATATACCCAGAAGAGGTAAATGATAGTTGGTGGAGGAAAAGCGGTCATTTACTACAAAAAGAAGATTTAACAGAGATAATCCAGTATAATCCAGATGTTTTAATTGTTGGAACTGGAGATAATGGTTTAATGAAAGTTCCAAAGGATATAAAGCATTTTTTAGAATCAAGAGGAATAGAGTTAATATCTGAAAAAACGAGAAAAGCTTGTGATATATACAATAAGTTAAAGGGGAAGAGAAAGATTGTTGCAGCGCTCCATCTTACATGTTGAACATCCTGTGTTTTCAACATCTTTTCATCCTCCTTTTTCAAGGGTTGGTTTTTTAAAAGAAAGATATGTTTATGCATTGTGGTTTTATTATGTCAGGGGGAATCAATTGCAAAAATCGTTGGGCTTGTGATACTATCTGCATTGATGATAATATTTAGCTTTTTATTTAATGAAAGCGGCGAGAGCAATATATCACTCCTATTACTATTTTTAGGAATTATCTTGGCATTAATCTTGGTAGCATCTTTATTCATTAAAAACAGTTAGAATACCTTTTTACTAGCAATTTCGCTATTTTAAAACATTTATGGTTGGTTATTTAAAGAAAAAGATGTTATAACTTGTTTATTTTAGGAGATTAAAAAGATGAAATATGAAGAAATATTAGAATTTCTTGGTCCTTGTGGTCTTAATTGCAAAAAATGTGTTTTTTATTCAAAAGGTGAGATTCGACAACATAGTATAAAATTGAAAGAATTATTTGGGTCTTTTGATAACTATGCTGAAAGGTTTTCTAAATTGATTGATCCTATATTTACGAACTACCTGAAATTTAAGGAGCTGCTAGAATTTCTTACACACGCTGATTGTAAGGGCTGTCGTAATCAAATATGTGCTATATATCCAAATTGCGGAGTTGTAGATTGCTATAAAAAAAAAGATGTTGATTTTTGTTTTCAATGTGAGGATTTTCCATGTGAAAAAACAAATTTTGATTTTGATCTAAAACGTAGATGGATTCTAATAAATAAACGAATAAAAGAAATTGGAATAGAGGCATACTATAAAGAAAGTATTAAATTTCCTCGTTATAGATACAATGTAGGACCTGAATAATATTTGAGCTCAAAGTAATAATCATGGTAAAAAGCTAGTAGCTTTGATGGCATGTTAAATTCTTATTTTATAAGATATAATTTAGTATTTTTTGTAGTATTGGAAACATATCAATAAATCTCACCCAGTATGATGTTCTTGTTCTTGGAATAGTTATTTCCAATGACGCCCACTCACTATCAGCACCATAATCATCCTGAGCCTTGGCTTTTACAGTAAAAGTACCTTCATCATACCATATATATGACTGATTAACTAATGTACCAGTGGGAACAAAATTCGACCAACCACTATTATCACCGTCGCCCCAGTCAAAGAAATAAGAAACATTATCACCATCAGGGTCACCAGCAAGAGCTGAAAAGGTGTATTTTCTTCTGATTTTACCATCAGAGGGACCATCTATACTAGGTTTTTCAGGAGGGCTATTTCCCTCAACAGGTTCAATAGCATAAAGTTTTGCAATAAAACCAGGAAAATGTACACCAAAATAAATGGTTCCATTCTCATCAATAGCAGCAGAAGAAAAAATCCAACCAGGTTGTGTAAAAATTTTCCATCTTGCAGTACCATCAGGATTCAACGCATAAAAAGTTCCACCCCAAGACCCAACATAGATTATACCGTTTTTATCAATAGCTGGAGA
>JABAOH010001071.1_pt1 | contig 20102 bp, 20 predicted proteins | sample 7062181 | NCBI WGS metagenome assembly JABAOH01 (sample SAMN14538630, study PRJNA623070) | marine sediment metagenome | biome: marine biome [ENVO:00000428]; feature: marine pelagic biome [ENVO:01000023]; material: deep marine sediment [ENVO:00002113]; isolation source: pool of 5 deep marine... | reverse complement strand
CGTCGATGGGCTCCCAGCGGGACTGGAGCTTGCCCGCCACCTTCGGCATCGTCGTGTACTCCATCTCCTCGAGCGGGAGCCGGTGCGGCTGGAACGGCCCGTGGGCGCGCAGGTAGTCGCCCACCATGTTGGCCTTGTCGCGCACGTGGTCGAAGCCGGGGTCGTCGAACATGTCCTGGGGGCCGACGAGCTTGCCGTCGGCGAGCTGGAAGCCGAGGCAGACGAGGCGGGGCGGCCCGTCGAAGCGGCTGGGGTGGGCATCCTTTAGCCCCACCGGCATGAGGGGGCCGTGGTGGGAGCCCCGCATCCAGCCCTCGACGATGAACGGGTTGGTGAACGGCTCCAAGACCTCGCCCACGGCGGGGAAGGACCCCTGGGAGCGGACGACCATGGCCGGGTCGTCCTTGCCCACGTAGCGCCCGGCGATGAGGGAGAGCTTGTCGGTGCTGGACACAGCGCCCACCTCGCCAGTGTCGCGGGAGTATACCTTCTTCACGGCGTAGCGGTCGTGCGCGCCCAGGAATATGAGCATGTCGTATATCTCTTCCGGCGCGTTGAGGGTGATCTTGACGTGCTCGCGCACGTCCTGTATCTCGAATGCGAACCCCTCGTTCAGTCCCTCACCGATGATCAGACCGGGAGTGTTGAAGGGGTCGGCGAACATCTTGTACAGGGGCAGGTTGAAGGCACCGGCGGAGGTCTTGTCGCCCATGAAGACGAGGATGGGCTCCGAAGGCCGCTCCTCGATCTCCATCTCCGCAGAGCCGGGGCCGGCGCCGCGGATGTTGCCGGAGAAGGCGTCCGCTATGAGGTCCTGGCCGGCGCCGTACAGCTTCAGCTTCCTGGCCACTTCGGTGCCCTTCTGGAAGGTGTCCCAGGCCAGCTTGTGGATCTCCTCGTTGTTCTCGCCCCGCTCGTGGGTCATGATGAGGAACATGTCGTCGCCGCAGTAGCTGACGTGATGATCGACGAGGAGGCCGCTCTGCTTCGCCCGCTCCATCTCCTCGCGGCCGAGATCGAGGATGTCAGGATGGGAAGATGAGTGGCCGACGTAGCCGCCGATGTCAGCCTTGATGACGCTCACAGTAACCACGCAAATACCTCCGTTGAACTGGGATGCCCGTTAGAACCAGGAATCAAGAGCCGTCTTCCGAGGCCACAGTCTATTAGTGATACGATGGCAACACTATAGACGGATCATTCGCGCCAATGTTACGTGCGCGGCCCCAAGGGTGTCAAGGCGATGGCCCCCTCCCCAGCCACATGCCGGAACGGGGAGCATCCTTAACGAAACACAAGGAGAGGCCGAGTCTCGTTACCTGTTCCCCAGCCCCTGTTCCCTCACGAGGGCCTCCAGCACCGTCTTCGCTAGGCGGCGAGCGGTGCGGCCGTAGGAGCCGTGCTGAGGGCTTTCCGGTCGGGCCAGGCAGGCCTCCACCTGCCGCCGCAGCGCCTGCGTCCTCTCCACAGCCAACGCTTCGTTCAGAGGTTTGAAGCCCTGGAGCTTGCGCGGCCCCTCGCGACCGCCCTCCGAGATGTACCAGTCGCGGAAGGAGCGACAGCCCACCGAGAAGAGGACGTAGCCCAGAGGTGAGGTGACAGGAGGGTAGCCCAAGCTCAGGATACGCCCGCTCTCCTTCTGGCAGGAGGACTCGTACTCTACCATCAGATGGCCCCCGGCGGGCACCAGATCGGACAGAGCCTGGAACAGCCCCTCCTCCAGTCCCGCCGACCGCAGCTCCGCTGTCTCGCCAAGGAACCGCGGCTCCGCCTCGTAGCGGAAGACCTCCGCCCAGTTGTAGCCGGGGAAGGGCCCCGCGTTGTGCAGGCCGAAGGCCACGGCGTCCTGAGCCATGTGAGCGGCGGAATCGACAAGGAGGAGCTGGAAGTAGCGAGCGCCTACGTTGTTCCTGGGCCCCAGCAAGGTGAGCAGTCGGTAGCTGCCGAGGGTAAGCCCCTGAAGCCGGCCCAGCGGATGATCCTTCTCCTCGGCGAGGGCCCACGTGCGGGAGAGCAGGGCGTCCAGACGGCGCCTGTCCTGGGCGCGGGTGGGTAGAGGTGGCTCCGACACAATCCCATTATAGGGGCGCGCGTCTGGAGACGGCAGGCTTCCAGTGCTATAATCGCGCCGCGAGAAGGAGCGAACAGAGAGCGGAGGTAGGCCATGCCCCAGGAGTACATCCTCACCGAGCAGCGCGACCGCGTTGGCGTAATCACGTTCAACAAGCCGGACCGCCTGAACGTCTTCAGCGACGCAATGTTCGGGGAAGTGCGAGAGGCGATCGAGGCGTTCAACGCTAACCCGGACGTCGGCGTCGCGCTCCTCACGGGGAGCGGGCGCGCCTTCTGCGCCGGCGCCGACATCCGAGGCTGGGACAGCGAGATCGAGGCCCGGGAACGGGGCGAACAGCCTCGGCGTGAGCGGCCGGAAGAGAACTGGGTCCACTTCATCCAGCGCTCCAAGCCCGTGATCTGCGCCATCAACGGCCTCTCTATCGGCGTGGGGCTCACCATGACCCTCCCCTGCGATGTGCGGATCGCTTCCGACCAGGCGCGCCTGTCGATGCGCTTCGTGCGGGTCGGGGTCCTGCCGGAGCTGGCCAGCACCCGTATCCTGGGTCAGATCGTCGGCGTCAGCCAGGCCCTGGAGCTGATGCTCTCGGGACGCATCATCGACGCCGCCGAAGCGGGACGCATCGGCCTCGTCAACCGGGTCGTACCCCACGAGCAGCTCATGGACGTCGCCATGGAGACGGCAGCGGAGATCGCCTTCAACCCGGCGGAGTCGCTCAAGGTCATCAAGAGCATGGCCTGGGCCCATCTTGGCGAAGGGGATATCGGAGAGGTGCTCAAGCGTGAGGACAGGGAGTTCGCCGCAGCGACGCAGCGGCCCGCCTTCAAGGAGGCCGTGAAGGCGTTCCTGGAGAAGCGGCAGCCCGACTTCCACCGCGGCTAGCCCGGCCGCGACTCTCAATGGACTACCGACGGTCTATCGACTACCTCCTGTCATTCGCGGACTTCGAGCGCAGCGGTCGCTTCCAGGAGCGGCCGGATGTGGGGCCGGTACTATCGCTGCTGGGCCGCCTGGGCGACCCACACCTGGGGCGCGGCACCGTGCACATCGCTGGCAGCAAGGGGAAGGGGAGCGTGGCGGCGATGATCGAGAGCATCGTTCGGGCCGCAAGGCTGCGTACGGGCCTGTTCACCAGCCCCCACCTCCATAGCTACACGGAGCGAGTCCGAATCGATGGCAGGCCTCTGACAGAGGACGAGTGGGCCCGCCTCACGACCGCCCTCCGGGAAGCGGAACAGGCTGTGGGGCCCCTGCCGGGCGGCCGCAGCCTGGTGACCTTTGACCTGCTGACGGCGCTCGCGTTCCTCGCCTTCCGGGAGCACGCCGTCGACTGCCAGGTGCTGGAGGTGGGCCTGGGCGGCCGTGTCGACAGCACCAACGTATTGGAGACCAAGGAGGTGTGCGCCGTCACCGCCGTCGGTCTAGAGCACACAGACGTGCTGGGCGACACGGTGGAGAAGATCGCAACCGAGAAGGCGGGCATCATCCGGCCCGGCTCCACCGTCGTAATCGGACCTCAGCCCCACGCGGATGGGCGGCAGGTCATCGCCAGGGCCGCCGGGGATGCGGGCTGCCCGACCACGGATGTCGCCGAGAGCTATTCCTGGCGTCGGGTATCGCACGACCTCGGCGGGCAGACCTTCCGGCTGGACGGGCCCCGCAGCGCTCTCCATCTGCGACTGCCCCTCCTGGGCCGGCATCAGATCGAGAACGCCGCCACCGCCGTGGCCTGCGCCGACATCCTGAGGGAACGCGGCCTGCCGATAGACAACGAAGCTATCGAAAAGGGGCTGGCCAGCGTATCGTGGCCTGGACGGATGGAGGTGCTGAGCCAGCACCCCGTCGTGGTCGCCGACGGCGCCCACAGCCGCGATGCGGCGCGGTGCCTGAGGGAGAGCTTAACGGATTACCTTTCCTGCAACAGTGTGTTCCTGATAGTAGGCTCATCGGCCGGCAAAGACCTGACCGGAGTAGCTCAGGAGCTGGCCCCCATCGCTCGCCGTGCGGTGGCCGTCCGGGCCAACCACCCACGGGCGATGAGGCCGCAGGAGATAGCGACGGCCTTCCTGGAAGCCGGCGTCGAGATCGAAGCGGGAGAAGAAGTGGCGGAAGCGCTGGCAAAAACGATGGCGGCAGCGGATGACAAAGCAGTAATATGTCTGGCAGGTTCGCTGTTTGTGGCGGCGGAGGGACGGGCCCACCTGGGGGGACTGCGGCGGCTGTAGGCTAGCGTCTGGGAGGTGCTCCACATGGCAGGCTGGAACGGCAGGCGCGTGGTGATCACAGGCATGGGGGCGATCACCCCCTTGGGGAACTCCGTCTCGGAGTTCTGGCAGGGCTGCGTTGACGGCAGGTCTGGAATCGACTACGTGACGCAGTTCGACGCCAGCGCCTACCCCTACCGCTTCACCGGCGAGGTCAAGGGGTTCGATCCGCTGGATCACATGGACCGCCGCGAGGCCCGGCGTATGTCCCGCTTCAGCCAGTTTGCGGTGGCCGCGAGCCGCGAGGCGCTGCAGGCCGCCGAACTGGACCTGGAGCGTCAAGACCGGAGCATGGTGGGTGTAGTACTTGGCAACGGCATCGGCGGCCTGCCCAGCATCGAGCAGGCGGTCCACACGATTCGAGACAAGAGCGGTCTGCGCATCGACCCCCTGTTCATGCCCAAGATGCTGCCCAACATGGCCGCCGCCCAGCTCAGCCTGGTACTGGGGGCCAAGGGCTACTCGAACACCGTGATCACGGCCTGCGCCGCCGGCACGCAGGCGATGGGCGACTCTCTGGATCTCATCCGCTGTGGTCGCGCCGAGGTGGTGCTCACGGGGGGCACCGAGGCTGCGCTCTGCGAGCTGGGCCTGTGCGGTTTCGCAGTGATGCGCGCTCTGACGGCACGCAACGGGGAGCCCCAGAAGGCCAGCCGCCCCTTCGACGCGGAGCGGGACGGATTCGTGGCCGCCGAGGGAGCTGCCGTGTTCGTGTTCGAGGATCTGGAGCACGCCCGCCGCCGCGACGCCCCAATAATCGCTGAGATCAGTGGTTACGGCGCGTGCAACGACGCGCACCACGTCGTGGCGCCCTGCGCCGACGGCGAGGGTGCCATCCGCGCCATGACCTGGGCCCTGGAGGACGCCGGCGTCACCCCGGAAGAGGTAGACTACATCAGCGCCCACGGCACCTCCACCAAGCTCAACGACAGCGCCGAGACGCTGGCCATCAAGAAGACGTTCGGGGAGCAGGCATACCGCATACCGGTCAGCGCCACCAAGTCCATGATCGGCCACGCCTTCGGCGCCGCCGGCGCCCTGGAGTCCGTCGCCTGCCTGGAGGCCATGCGTCACGGCGTCATCCCGCCCACCATCAACTACGAGCACCCGGACCCCGAATGCGACCTGGACTACGTACCCAACGAGGCCCGTCGCGCAGACATCCGCGTGGCCCTGAAGAACAGCTTCGGCTTCGGGGGCCAGAACGCCTGCCTCCTGTTCCAGTGCTTTGAAGACTAGCTCCCTTCATGGTCCGCAACTCTCGGCCCTGATGCGAGGAAGATAGGCGTTGAAGATCCTGGTCGTCGGCGGCGCCGGCTACATCGGTAGTGTCACCGTCGACCAACTCCTCCAGGCCGACCACAGCATCACCGTTCTCGACAGCCTGGTGACCGGCCACCGCGAAGCCGTGAGCGGGGAGGCGGAGCTGGTCGTGGGCGATGTGCGGGACGGGGACTCCCTGGCCCGCCTGCTCGCCTCCCATTCCTTCGACGCTGTCGTCTACTACGGGGGCTACATCCAGGCCGGCGAGTCGGTCCTCAATCCCGGGCGGTACTTTGCCAACAACGTCGGCGGATGCATTGCGCTCCTCAACGCCATGGCCGCCTATGGCGTGGGGCGCTTCGTGTACAGCTCGAGCGCCGCCGTCTACGGGGAGCCGGAATCGGTGCCGCTGACCGAGGAGGCGCCGCTCCGACCCGTCAACCCCTACGGCGAGACGAAGGCGATGGTGGAGCGAATGCTGCCCTGGTACGAGCGGCAGGCCGATATCCGCTACGCCTCACTGCGCTACTTCAACGCCGCCGGCGCCACCGAGCTGCGCGGGGAGGACCACCGGCCGGAAACCCACCTCATCCCCATCGTCCTCCAGGCGGCGATGGGCCAGCGGGAGGCCGTCCCCCTCTACGGCACGGACTACCCTACCCCCGACGGCACCTGCATCCGCGACTACATCCACGTGACGGACCTGGCCGCTGCCCACATCCTAGCACTGGAGCGAGTGGAGGCAGGCAGCGGGATGTACAACCTGGGCAGCGGCACCGGCTTCTCTAACCGTGAGGTCATCGAGGCGGCCTGCGGGGTCTCCGGGAGGGCAATCGCCGTGCGCGAAGAGCCGCGGCGGCGCGGCGACCCTGCCCGACTGGTCGCCTCCAACGAGATGGCCAAGCGGGCGCTGGGCTGGGCGCCCTCGGTCACCAGCCTAGAGGCGATCATCGAAAGCGCCTGGCGCTGGCATCAGGCCCACCAGAAAGGCTACGCGTCCTGACGCGGGCCGTCACTAGCAGCGCTTACGTCGCCGCTCGACGCCTGCCCCTCGAGCGCGATGAAATGCGAGCCTCAATCGGAGCTCTCGCTGCGGCCCGTAACACATCCCTCCCTGTCGCTGTTATGGCAGTAGAGTGTAACAAAAGCGTGTCAGTACGCGTCTAAAGATTCGTCAATGCCACGGACTGCCGCGTCTAATGTCCTGCGCGGGGCGGGCTGGTGCCTGGTTCTGCTCCTGCTAGCGTCGCTCGGCGGCGTCAGCCCGGGCGTGGTCGAGCCACAGCCCGTGGCCTCCAGCGCGTACGCGCGGCCGGTTGCAGTGCTGCAGGAGGTAAGCCGAGCCGATTCCCTGCCTGTCCCCACCCCCGCTGCGGCGCCCACACCGCCAGCAAGCCCGACCCCAGCGCCCACACCTGTGCCCTCGCCGGCAGCAGAACCAACGCCCCAACCTGCACCGGCGCCGCCGCCACCGCCACCACAACCAGCGACGGCGCCCACACCCGCGCCCACGCCGTCCCCACCCCCGCCCCAGCGATACGCGGATGCAGAGGCAGCAGCCACCATCATCACCCTAACCAACGACCTGCGGACACAGCACAGCTTGCCCCCCTTGGCTGTCAGCGGTGCCCTGGCCGCCGCCGCCCAGGGCTACGCCGAGACGATGGCGAGGAACGACTGGTTCGCCCACGCGGGGCCGGACGGCTCAACACTATCCTCGCGAGCCCAGGCGGCCGGCTACACCGGCTGGTCCTACCTGGCGGAAAACCTCTACCGCGGCTTCCGCGGAGAGCCTGCCCCCAGCATCGTTCAGGCGTGGGCCGCCAGCCCGGTCCACCTCAATGCCATACTGAGCGACGCTACCACGGAGACAGGGGTGGGATGCTACGTCAGCGGCGACAATCGCTGGTGCGTTCAGGACTTCGGAGCGCGCTAGAGCCGCTTGATCCAGGGCCAGATGAGCCCTTCCCAGACGCCTCCCAGCACAAAGCCCGTCCACAGTAGCGCGTGCGGGACGCTTCCACCCGCCGAGAGCGGATAGGCCACGGCGCGCCGCATCCGGAAAAGATGGAAGACGACCGCCCGCCAAAACGGGCCCAGAACCATTACCGCCGGCACCACCATGGCCGTCCTGAGCGCGGTGCCCCCAGGGTCGCCGCGCACGGCCAGCCGCTCCAGCGCCCGCCCCATCCGCCACCGGCCAGTCCAGACACGGATGTCGTCCAGAACCGGCTCGTCCTCCAGAAGGTACAGAAACAAGACAGCGTAGGCTGCCATCATGGATCCCATCGCCAGGGCTCCGGGCCAGCGGCCCAGGGTGGCAACAAAGAGCAGCGCCAGCGGCATCGCCGTATAGGCCTCCACCCTCCACAGCACCAGCGCCGTCCCCGTGCGGGGACGCAGGTAGCGCAGGAGGAACGGACGCCAGCGCGCCGTGCTCTCCAGCGCGCCCTCGGTCTGTTCCCGCGTGGTGACCTCTTCCATGGCCGCCCATTCTACTCCAGGGGGAACGCGGCGAGACGCTCGTACACGGCACCGCCGGGCTGCAATGTGCTGCGCATGAGCACCACCTCTCGCACGTCAAACTCGGCCCGAGGCGGCGTCACCGCCCGCAGAGCCCGGTCAACGCGATCGCCCATGCCGGGAGATACAGGCTGTCGCACCCGCGCCAAAGTCAGGTGAGGCGAGAATCCCCGCTCCTCTGGCGGGAAGCCAACCTCCGCCAGCGCCTCCTCCACCGTCGCCTGCAACTCCCGCAGGGGCTCGATATCGCCTATGACATCCAGCCAGAGCACACGTGGGCGGCGACCGCCGAAGGTGCCCGGCTCGCCAAGTGCGAGGTGAAAACTTCGCCGGCCCCTGGTGGCGCCGGCCAGGGCGTCCGTGATGGCGGCCACCTTGCCAGCAGGCGTCTCTCCAAGAAACTTCAGCGTCAGGTGGATCCCCTGCGGGCGCACCCAGCGCAGGTCGGAGAGATCGTGGCGCCTGAGCTCTCCCTGGAGGCGGTCCAGCGCGTCTCGCACCTGCCCCGGCAGGTCCACTGCCACGAACAGACGCAGCGACTGATCCTCAGGTCTCAGCGGACACATTGGCACGTCCCATTATAGCCAGAGCCAGTGTCCAAAGGGCCAGAAGGACATTCCAAGAAGGCGGACCGGCCTTCCTGTGCTGAGCTCGAAGGGAGGTTTGCGACCACGCTAACGCGGGCGGCAACCGGAGAAGCGCCTTGAGAACTACCTTAGCGGCTGCTCGCTCCGGGTGGCGACGAGGGGCATCCCTACGTCGCGGGCGCGGCGAGCAGCCGCCCGGCGTTCTCGCCAAGGACGCGGCGCAGGGCGGCCTCCTCCAGCCCGCTGCCCCGGACCTCGGCCAGCGCGGCGGCCTGGCCCACCAGGGGGAAGTCACTCCCGAACAGCAGTCGCTCACCCCCCAGAGCTTGCGCCATGGCGGGCAGCACAGAGGGGTCGTACAGGTAGCGCAACGCGGCCGTGTCCGCGTACGGGCCGGGGAGGGCCCTGCGCACCGCCGGCATAGGAGCGTATAGGGGCAAGCCGCCAGCGAAGTGGGCACCAACAAGCTTCAGCTGGTGATGGCCGACGGCGAAGCGGTAGAACGACTCGAGCCGGAGCCCCTGCTTTCCGGGATACTCACGGCCCACCGGCTCGGTCACGTGGAACAACAGGATGAGGCCGTGGCGGGAGGCCAGCTCGGCCAGCATGTCCCCGGCGGGGCCGTCCAGCGGCCAGCCCTGGCTGTCCGGCCGCAGCTCGCCCAGCCCGNNCGCCTCCAGGAGGTAGTCGTTGTGGCGCACGCAGTCCTGGTGGTCGCGCCAAGCGAACCCCAGCGCCACGCTCACCTCCACGCCGGCCTCGTCCATGCTGCGCAGCAGATCCTCCGCCGTCGCGATCTTCGCCCTGGGGTTCCCGTACATCTCCGCGAAGGCGGCATCGCGCCGCAGATAGCTCTCGCGGTTCTCGTGGACATCCGGCGGAAAGACGTGGGTGTGAAAGTCGATGATCACGAGGGAAATGATAGCAGGTGGCTCGGTTGCGCGGCACGGGCGGCCGTTTCTATAATGGATGCCAGCCCCCATCCTGAAAGGCAGGCTGATCTTTGCCCCCCGTCAGCGCCATCACTGTCCGGGAACTTCAATCGACCGCCCGGCGCATCCGCCGCCACATCATCCGCATGACCGCCGAGGTGAACTCTGGACATCCTGGTGGCTCCCTCTCCTGCACGGACATCCTCACCGCCCTCTACTTCCGCGTCCTCCGGCACGACCCCAGCAATCCGACGTGGCCGGATCGCGACCGCTTCGTCATGAGTAAGGGTCACGCCTCGCCAGCGATGTACTCTGTGCTGGCCGAGGCTGGCTACTTCCCGACCGATGAGCTGCTGACCTTCCGGAAGCTGGGCAGCCGCCTGCAGGGACACAACGTCATAGGGGTGCCGCCCGGCGTGGAGATGTCGGCGGGGGCCCTGGGGATGGGGCTCTCCTTCAGCCTGGGCCAGGCCCTGGCCGGTCGCATGGACGGCCACGGCTACCATGTGTACTGCCTGGTCAGCGACGGCGACTGCAACGAGGGCCAGACCTGGGAGGCCGCGGCTGCCGCGTCCCATCACCAGGTCGACAACCTCATGGCCGTCGTGGACTATAACCACATCCAGAACGACGGCTTCTCTGACTACGCCCGCTTTGCCGGCAAGGACGGAGGGCGACAGCGGCCCGGCGGCTGGGTGGGGCAGGACGGCCACACCGTGAACATCCTCTCCCTCAACCCGCTGGCGGAGCGCTGGCGCGCCTTCGGCTGGAACGTTTCGGAAACAGACGGACACGACTTCACGCAGATGATCGACGCCCTGGAGAGGGCCAAGCGCCACAAGGGCCAGCCCAGCGTGGTCATCTGCCAGACCATCAAGGGCAAGGACGTCAGCTTCATGGAGAACAACCCCTCCTTCCACGGCAAAGCCCCCAACAGGGAGGAGATGGAGCAGGCGCTCAAGGAGTTGGCCGACTGATGGTCAAGGAAGCGCGCGTGGCAGCCACCCGCGAAGCCCTGGGACCGACCCTCGCGAAGCTGGCCCGGGAGGGCTTGGACATCGTGGTCGTGGACGCGGACCTGGGCGTCTCCACCACCGCCGCCCTGTTCGGTCGCGAGTTCCCGGACCGGTTCATCACCGTGGGCGTGGCGGAGCAGAACATGATCGGGGTGGCCGCCGGCCTGGCCGCCTGCGGCAAGATCGCCTTCGCCAGCAGCTTCGCCGTGTTCGCCCCCGGCCACTGCTTCGACCAGGTGCGAATGGCCGTGGCCCAGCCCAACCTGAACGTGAAGCTGGTGGCCAGCCACGGCGGCATCGTCACCGGCGAGGACGGCGCCTCCGCCCACGCCCTAGAAGACCTCTCCCTCATGCTGTCTCTGCCCAATTTTCGCGTCGTCGTCCCCGCCGACGTGGTGGAGGCGGAACAGGCCATCGAGGCGGCGGCTCGCAGCTATGGCCCCTGCTACATCCGTACCATCCGCCCCAAGGTCCCCGTCATATATGAAGACGGCTACCAGTTCGAACTGGGCAGGTGGCACCTGCTGCGGCACGGCTCCGACGTCACCGTCATCGCCGTGGGCGTGCTGGTGAAAGCGGCGCTGGACGCCGCCGAACTCCTGTCCCAGGACGGGATCGACTGCCGGGTGCTCAACGCCGCCTCCCTCAAGCCAGCCGACAAGGAGGCGGTGGTGGCTGCCGCGGCCGAGACGGGGGCGATCATCACCGCCGAGGATCACCAGGTGCACGGCGGCCTGGGCAGCCTCGTCGCGCAGTTGGTGGCCCGCGAGAGGCCCGTCCCCATGGCCTTCGTCGGCATGCAGGATCGCTACGGGACAAGCGGCCGCTGGGACCAGCTTCTGGAACACTTCCACCTGACCCCGGCGGCGATAGCGGAGGCAGCCCGCGACGTGATCTCCCGCAAGAGCGCCTAACAAGACCAGCACCGCCAGCGTTTCTCCATACGATATGAGCGCGCCCGTACGGATAGCAGCGATCTCCCTGGCCACCACGATCTGCCTGCTGAGCCTGAAACTCATCCTGGGCATCGTCAGCGGCAGCATCGCTGTCCTCTCCGACGCCATCGACAGCGGGACAGATGTGGTGGGAGGCACCGCTGCCCTGGTCAGCGTCCGCGTGGCCACCTGGCCAGCCGACGAGGACCATCCCTACGGGCACGGTAAGGTGGAAAGCATCTCCGCCTCGGTGGCCGCCACCGTGGTGACGATCGGGGGTGGGTTCGTGGTGTTCCAGGCGGTAAGGCGACTGATCGTGGGGAGCCCAGAGATCAACGTCGGCCTGGCACTGGCACCGATGCTGGTTGCGGCCGCCGCCAACGCGGCTCTGGTGTTCTACATGCGACGGGAGGCACGGCGGGCCCACTCCCTGGCCCTTGCCTCAGAGGCCACGCACCTGCAGACCAACGTCGTGCAGGCCATCGCGGTCATAGCTGGGCTGGCCCTGGTGGGCGTGAGCGGGATGCGCGTGTTCGACCCGCTGGTGGCCCTGGGGCTGGCCGCCTACATGGGCTGGACCGCTGTCCACCTCGCCCGAGAGGCGCTCACGGAGGTCATGGACGTGACCCTGCCCGATGAGGAGCTACGGGCCATCCATGACGTCCTCGTCGCTCACGAAGACGAGATCCGCGGCTTCCACCGCCTGCGGAGTCGCAAGGCAGGGCCGACGCGCCACGTGGACATGCACCTCCTCGTGGACCCACAGAGCACAGTGAAGGAGGTGCACGCCGTCTGCGACCGGATCGAGCGCGAGATCAGCGAGCGGCTGCCGGGGGCGACCGTCACCATCCACACGGAGCCGGATGACGGCCGCTACCGTGGCCCCCTGGACCGCATCCTCCAAGGAGGTTGGTAGGCGAGAGCGGGGTTCGGGTACGGCTCAGCAACTGCTCAGGCTCCGCGGCGGCCGTCTCCCTCCGTCCCTTCCTCCTCTTCCTCTTCGCCCTCCAGGTCCTCATCGGAGAAGACGGCGGCCTCGCGTCCCGCCCATACCGTGACCACGAAGTCCTCGCGGAACGGGTCCGTCGTCAGCACCAGCCGCTCGTCGATCTCCGAGACCAGGTCGCGGATGTCCTCCTCGGTCATGTCCTCGCCGACGCAGAGGGTGGCGTAGGCCATGGACGGCGTGTAGTGGATGTCGACGCGACCGATCTCCTCCTCTCCCCCCTCAACGATGTAGCACTCCGAGTGCGGCGTGCGGCACTCCCGTTCGAACACGTAATCAGTCACGAGGACCTCCCTTCAGCTTGTTACAAGGGCCTCGTCTGGCCGCTGCCCAGGATGATCCACTTGTAGCTGGTGAGCTCACGGGGGCCCATGGGGCCGCGGGCGTGCATCTTCTGGGTGGAGATGCCCACCTCCGCCCCCAGGCCGAACTGGGCCCCATCGGTGAACTGGGTGGAGGCGTTGACGTACACGGCCGCGGCGTCCACCTCGTCCAGGAAACGCATGGCCGCCCTGTAGTCGGCGGTAATGATTGCCTCCGAGTGGCCAGAGCCGTGTCGCTCGATGTGGGCCAGCGCTTCGTCCAGGGAGTCGACGACGCGGACGGCGGCGATCAGGGCCAGGAACTCCTTGCCGAAGTCGTCCTGAGCAGCGGGCTTGAGGACGAGATCGGGGATCTGGGCGGTATCGAGGATGCGGCGGGAGCGCTCGTCGCAGCGCATCTCCACGCCCGCCTCGGCCCAGCGCTGGCCCAGGGCGGGCAGCAGCGAGGCGGCCGCGGCCTCATGTACCAGCAGCGTGTCCAGGGCGTTGCAGATGGAGGGGCGGCGCGTCTTGGCGTTGTGGGCGATCTCCACCGCCATGTCGATATCGGCTGCGGCGTCGACGTAGGTGTGACAGACGCCGACACCGCCAGTGACCACGGGCATGGTGGCGTTCTCCGCCACATGGCGGATGAGCTGGGCGCCGCCGCGAGGGATCAGGAGATCGATCACGTCCCGCATGCGGAGCATCTCGCCTACGAGGGCGCGATCGGTACTCTCGATGAGCTGGACGGCGTTATCGGGAGCGCCAGTGGCGGCGAGGGCGTCCCGCACCGCGACGGCCAGTGCCGTGTTGGAGTGGATCGCCTCCTTGCCCCCGCGCAGGATGCAGGCGTTGCCGGACTTGAGGCAAAGGGAGGCGATGTCGACGGTGACGTTGGGTCGGCTCTCGTATATGGCGGCTATGACCCCCAGGGGGACCCGCTTGCGCCCCAACTGGAGGCCGTTGGGCAGGGTGCGCATGTCGGACACCTCGCCCAGGGGGTCAGGCAGGGCGGCCACCTGGCGCACATCAGCGGCCATCCCCTCTAGGCGCTCCCGGTGCAGGAGGAGCCGGTCCAGCAGGGCCTCAGAGAGCCCGGCGTCGCGACCGGCCTCCACGTCCTTGCGGTTGGCATCCAGGACGTCCGCCTCGCGCTCCAGCAGGTGGTCGGCGATGTTGAGGATGGCACCGTTGCGCACCTCGGCGGAGAGTCGGGCCAGGGCCCGGGCGGCCTCTCGCGCGGCGGCGCCCTTGGCCTGGAGCTCGGATGCGGTGGTGGTCATTTCGCGTTCCTCGGCTTCTCCCTCTCTTCCCGCACGTCGCCCGCCACGCGCTTGCGCGTCAGGCGGATGACGCTGCGGCCGGAGAGGCCCATGATGAGGCGGGCCTGCGGTTCCTGGCTGGCCCGCACCCACAGCTCAAAGGCACCGATGTTGTGGGGATCCTCCGTGAGCTCCGCCTTGATTCCCTTGGCCTCCAGCGCCTCCTGGCCAGTCTCGGCGTCGCGACGGGTGGGCATGCCCGCCACCTTCACCACCGGGTCGGCCTCGCGCCCGCCGTGTCCCAGGACGCTCCGTAATCGCCTGAACATATCGGGGTCTCCGGCCCGACTCCAGGGAGACGGGCCCACGCATGCGGCGGCCCTACTTGTGCCTGCGCTGCCAGCGTGTCTGCTTCAGCCTCTTGCGATGCTTGTGCTTGCTGATCTTCTTTCGACGCTTCTTTATGACTGAGCCCACAAACCCTCCGTCACTTCATGCAGGACCGTTCGAGGTGCAGGAAACAAGGGAGACGTCACCATGTTCCTTGCTCCCTATTCCGTCAATTCATGTCCGGCCCCAGCAGCGGCCCGAACTTGAGCAAGCTGAGGTCGGGAGTAACGTCATCGTAAGCCGCCCGCACCGGCATGTCCACCCTGACCTCCTCCGGCACCACACCAATGATGTTGGTGGTGAGCCGCGGCCCTTCCTCCAACTCCACGATGGCCAGTACGTAGGGCACATCCTCCCGGAACGCCGGGTGCATGGCCCGTCGCACCACTGTGTACGAGTATACCTTGCCCTTGCCGCTAGCGGTGACCCAGTCCAGGTTATCCGACAGGCAGAAGGGGCAGACGAGGCGGGGATAGAAGATATGCTTGCGGCAATCGCGGCAGCGCTGGAGACGCAACTGATGAGCCCGCGTTCCCTCCCAGAAAGGCAACGTGGTCTCATTGGGCTCTGGCAGGGGCTTCCGGTACGCTTCTTTGGGCATGAAGCTACGTCCCCAAGATCAGCGAGGCCTGCTCGCTCATGACGCCGCCGTTGCCGTTGACGAACGCCAGCTCACAGTCGGCCACCTGTCGGTCGCCGGCGCGCCCCTGGAGCTGGCGGACCGCCTCCGTGACGTGAGAGGCGCCACCGGCCAGGCCCGGCTGTCCGAAGGATAGCTGCCCACCATGGGTATTCAAGGGCAGGTCGCCGCGGTAGCTGAGATCGTGCTCCTCCACGAAGGGGCCCCCGCGGCCCTTGGGGCAGAAGCCAGCGTCCTCCAGCGTGACGAGCACGGTTATCGTGTAGCAGTCGTACACCGACACCAGGTCAACATCCTTAGGCGAGACGCCCGCCATGTCGAACGCGTGCGGCGCCGTCACCGCGATGGGCGAGGTGGTGATGTCACCCGCCTGCGACAGCATCATGTGGGTGGCGTATTCGGCAGCGCCCAGGAGCCAGACCGGCGGCCGGGGCGACCGGCGCGCCAGCTCGGGGGAGACGACCACGAAGGCTGCGCCGCCGGTGCAGGGCATGACGATCTCCAGCAGGTGCAGGGGGTCCACCACCAGCGGCGAGTTCAGCACGTCGTCGACGGTGATGGGCCGGTCGAAGAAGAGGGCATCCGGGTTGGCGCAGGCATTGGCTCGCTGGTCAACGGCTACCTTGGCGAGCTGGCGGGATGTGGTGCCGTACTGGAACATATGTCGCTGGGCGATGAGTGCGTAGCCGGAGTTCACTCCCAGAGGACCATATGGCACCTCGAACTCGCGGTAGGGGAGCTGGTAACGGCGACCCGTCCGCGGGGTGTAGAACGTCTCCACGTCGGAGGCCTCTCCAAGGAGACACAGGACGGCGCGGCACTGGTCAGCGGCGATAGCAGCGGCGGCCCGCCAAACCATCCCCGCCGCCGAGGCGCCTCCTATGTCCACTACGTTGGAGTAGCGCGGGTGCACGCCCAGGTACTCCCCCAGGACGGAGGGCCACATGGGCGCCGGGTCCGTGATGGGCGGGGCGATGAGGAGGCCGTCCACATCCGCGGGCGCCAGACCGGCGTCCAGCGTCGCCAGGCGCGCCACCTCGGTCATGATGCCGAGGGTGGTCTTGCCGTCCGGACTCCGGGTCGGCCTCAGCTCGCCGATGCCGGTAATGGCGGCCGCACGGTTGAGGGTCACGTCGATCTATCCATCCTCTGAGTTCACTCGGTCCCAGAAGCCGGGATCATGTGTTGCCAGAAGGTGAGGAACGACCCGGCGTTCCGACTTGCACGCATCGATTTGTGGAACTCCGCCGGGACAGTCATGGCCAAATAGGGGACATGACCCTTTCCATCGTTGNNAATGGCGGCCGCACGGTTGAGGGTCACGTCAACCGTCCGGGTGGGGCCGGGGTCCCGCGGCGGACAATCATAGGAGCACCAGGTTGTCCCGGTGCACAACCTCGCCGCCGTAGTGGTGGCCCAGCACCCCCTCGATGCGGTCGGAGCGGAGGCCACGGATACGCAGGATCTCCTGGGCGCTGTAGTTGGCGATGCCGCAGGCGATGCGTCCGCCGTCGCCGTCGGTGATGGCCACGGCGTCCCCCCGTTCGAATTCTCCCTCGACGTCGCACACTCCGGCTGGTAGCAAGCTTCGCCCCTGCTCACGCAGCGCCCGGCTGGCACCGGCGTCCACAACGATGCTCCCCCTCAGGGAGAGCCCAGCCACCATCCAGCGTTTGCGGCTCTCCATACGGTCCACCCCGGAGGGGAAGAGGGAACCCAGCTCCTCGCCGCGGGCCAGACGGACGAGCACCTCTCGCTCCCGCCCATCAGCGATGATGACGTCAGTGCCGCCAGCGAGGGCCAGGCGGGCCGCCTGGAGCTTGGTGACCATGCCGCCTACGCCGCGGCCCTGGGTGCCGCCAGCCAGCCGCTCGATCTCGGCGTCGATGCGCTCCACGCGGGGGATGAGGCGGGCCTTGGCGTCCCGCCGAGGGTCGGCGGTGTACAGGCCGTCTTGGTCGGTGAGGAGGACCAGGAGGTCAGCGTCCACCAGGTTGGCCACGAGCGCCGACAGGTTGTCGTTATCGCCGATTTTGGCCCCTTCGATCTCATCCACGGCCACCACGTCGTTCTCATTGATCACGGGGGCCACGCCCAGCTCCAGCAGGCCGAGGAGGGTGTTGCGAGCGTTGAGATAGCCCTGCCGGTCAGCCAGGTCGCGGCGGGTGAGGAGAGTCTGCGCGACGGTGATCTCGTGCCAGGCGAAGAGCTGCTGATAGGCCTGCATCAGGTCGCTCTGGCCGACGGCGGCCAGCATCTGGCGGAACGACATGCCCCTGCGGTCGCGGCCGACCCCCAGGCGATGGCGTCCGGCAGCGATGGCGCCGGAAGTGACCAACAGCACGGCAGCGCCCTCCCTGTGCAGGCGCGCTACCTGGCCCACCAGCGCCGTCATGACCTCCAGATCCAGCCTGTCGGTGCCCGCGGTGAGCACATTGGTGCCAACCTTGGCGACGATGCGGCGGTAGCGGAGCCCTTCCTGTGAGGACTGTCGTTTGGGTTTTCTGCTCTGTCTGGCCATAGGCAGAGGGATATCGTGCAGATGCGCTGGCATTATATCAGGGCGGTTTACGGCCTAACAAGGAAATCAGGGGGCGGGGAAGGACAGCTGCGCAGCCGCTTCGCTCAGCGACCGCTGTGTGATAGTATCCCGTTCAGTGCGGCCACCTTGTGGAGGACCCGAAATGAAGACTGCTCTGGCCCTGCTCTTGTTGGCACTCGCTTCGGCCCTGGCCTTCCCGGCATCGCCGGCGCACGCCCAGATAGAACTCACCGAGACCGACCCTCCCGACGGCGCCGAGCTGGACGCGCCGCCTGATGTCGTCCACCTCTGCTTCTCCCAGCCCGTAATCATCGAGGACAATACCACTTTCGCTTTCAACTATGAGATGCCCGATGGGCGCAAGCTGGGCCTGCGGATCGTCTTCCAGACAGATGGCGAGTGCGTGGACGTGTACCCGGGCCTCCCGGATGAGCGTCCCGCGGGCGAATACAGGTTCGATTGGCAGGTCACTGCGGCGGAGGGCGACGAGGTAGGCTCCGGCACGCTCCGGTTCCAAGTGACCACGGGCAGCACCCCGGCACCGTCGCCGCTGCCCGGGACTCCTGTTCCCGAAACGCCGTCGCCGGACGGCGAAGCAGGAACCGAGGACGGAGACGATGATGGGCCGGACATCCTGTTCGTGGCGCTGATAACGATAGCCAGCGTGGGCGGGGCAGCGGTGTTGTTCACCCTGGCATACCTCCTGCGCAGACGCATCGGCTACGAGCCGCACCGGCCGCCGGAGGGAGACGAAGGGGGCGAAGGCCACTAGCGCCGAAGACACAGAACCGATGCGAGAGGCCCCGGCCAAATGCCGGGGCCTCTTCATGCCGTTTCCGCGCAGCGTCAGGCGACCGGAGTTTTCGACTCCAGGTGCTCGAGTTCGGCCATCCAGCGGGCGAACGTCCGCAGCCGCTCCTCCAGTTGAGCCTTCATCTCGCTCATCTGCTCCGCCTTCTGGCTGACGATGCCGTGCTGGCGGGTGACGATGTCGATAGCCTTCTGCAGCTGCTGCTTCTTCTCGGAGACGTCCGACTCCGGCCGGTACTGGGCCTTCAGCTCCCGCAGGACCTCCTCGGCCTCCACCATTTCCTTGATCTCGGCCAGGGTGACCCCCAAGAGATCCTGTAAGCGGCGGATGTGCTTCACGCGCCTGACGTCGTCCTCCGAGTAAAGTCGGAAGCCGCCTTCCATGCGGGTGGGCGGACGCAGCAGGCCCTTCTCTTCATAGAAGCGCAGGGTTCTCTGCGTGACGCTGGTGCGCTCCGCCACCTCCCCGATCTGGAGATAGGCTTCGCTGGTATCGGACACGGGCCCACAGCTCCTTAGACTATCGCAGTGCGTTACTTGAATCGCAGTATAGCGAGGCCTTACCCCTACGTCAAGGTTATGCCGGGTTCAACGTTTCCGCTATGGGTATTCCGGCTCTTCTTCCTCTTCCCCAGCAGGCACGGCAGCAAGCGGCGGCAGGAGCGCCTCCGCATGCTCCTCCCGCCGTCGGCCCCTGGGCGGCAGCGAGAGCACAGCCTCGCGCAGCGCCTTGAGCTTATCGGTGTGCTTCCCGTCCAAGATCACGCCTACTGCCCCGGCCTCCCGCAGCACCTGCAAGCGAGAGGCCTCGATCTCCGGCTGCACCTCGATCAGGAGCGGCGTCTGGGAAAACATCGACAGCCGCCGCAGCTCCAGCAACCCTCGCAGGGTCAACGGCTCCCCCACCGCAGGGACCTCCAGCGCCTCCAAGGGCAGCCCGGCCAGCACCCGCAGCTTCGTGTCGGCCGCGTCCGTACCCACGCTGAGGACCAAACCCACTCCCTCCTCCAACACCGCCTCCGCCGAAGCTCGCTCATCCAGAAGCACGAAGTCCGCCCCCGCCCCTCGGGCGGCGGCAACGGCGGCCCGTTCAGCGCTCTCCAGACGCAGGCCGACGGGCAGATCGCCCAACTTCTTGATGGCCTGACCCAGCTTGCCCGCGTCCAGGCCGCTGATGATTACCGCGTCGGCACCCCCGGCAGCGGCGTCGTTTGCCTTGCCCACCTGCTCCTTGTCCAGGCACAGCACGCAGAGCAGTGTGGGAGAGGTGCGGCGTTCAGCCGACCGGCCAAATCCCATGGGCACCGCCCCCGGCCGGGCAACGCGCGTGATCCTATCAGCCAGTCTGCCCATGTTGCTCCTCCCAGAACTCCCCACCCATTATGGACAGCCGCCCTCTCCGCGAGCAAGCCAGCGACGCGACATACTGAGCAGCCGGATCGGGCGAGGGCACGATGGCCGGCGGTGCTACCCGCAGCTGTACGTCTCCTCGCGCACCACAAGCTCCAAGCTCATCCTTGATTTCGCTGTCCGCACGATGTGGAAGGGCTGCG
>JABAOH010006722.1_pt2 | contig 20107 bp, 15 predicted proteins | sample 7062181 | NCBI WGS metagenome assembly JABAOH01 (sample SAMN14538630, study PRJNA623070) | marine sediment metagenome | biome: marine biome [ENVO:00000428]; feature: marine pelagic biome [ENVO:01000023]; material: deep marine sediment [ENVO:00002113]; isolation source: pool of 5 deep marine... | reverse complement strand
AAAAGGAAGCACGCGTAAGCTTTGATACGGGGCAGTTGAAAGTCCGGTTCATAGTGCTCCTCGATTAATTCCAATAAACGCTGAACCACCCATTTCATGTTTAGTTTTCCAGGATTGGCTCCGGCGATTTCCGCAAATATCAATGGGTTGTTCACCGCGCCGCGGCCAATCATGACACCATCCACAACTTTCATTTTCTCCCTGGCTTCTGCAGCGGTCTTCACATCCCCATTGCCGATAAATACTGTATTTTTGTTCAATTTCTCTCTAATTAAAGGGGCATAATGCCATTTGGCTTTATCGCCGTACCCATCGGATTGCAAGCGGAAATGCACAGCAATAGCATCGGCTCCCTCCTCTTCCAGCATCTTTACTATTTCAAACACATTTTCTTTGGTAAATCCCAGGCGTACTTTCACTGTCACCGGCAGCCGGGTATTTCTTTTAACTTCCCGCAAAATAGTCGCTGCCAATTTTGGAGATTTTAACAGGGCAGCGCCGCCTCCTTTTTTGATCACCTTGTTGGCCGGGCATCCCATATTAATATCCACCCCGTAAAAAGCGGTCTGGTTTTCTACATACTTAACCGCATCTACAAAGGGCTGCGGCTCTGCGCCAAAAAGCTGGATAAACTGGGGTGTTTTGAAATCACCGGGCCGGATCATATCCAGGGTCTTTGCTTTCTGACGCCGAAGCCCCTCGGCAGATATCATCTCTGTTACCATATAACCCGCACAGCCAATTTCATCCAGCAGCTTGCGAAAGACGATATCGGTTATCGATGCCAGCGGTGCCGGCATGGCCCGGTGTTTTATTTCAAGATTTCCTATTTTCAGCATTTAAAGAATAGCCGCGGCTCGCACAGGTCACCGGGATAAACCGGCATTTCGTTTGATATCGTATGGGTTAAATCAATGGTTTTCATTTTTCATATTGCTTTTACGATAACAATGGTTAAATCATCGCGTTGATAGTCTGGCCCGGAGAAACTAACGATTTCATTTTTTATACCGGTTATCATTCCAGCGGCACTTAAATCCTGCCGGGCAAGGTTGTGAAAAAGGTTTTTCAGCCGATCTTCTCCAAACATATCCTCCTGGGCATTCATGGCTTCGGTGACACCATCCGTATAGAGTAACAGCAAATCACCAGGTTGCAATTGCAGGGCCTCCTGTCGGTAATGGGGTGATTCCATAACCCCCAGGGGAAAACGCGCACCGCTTCCTTTTAAAACTTCAATCCGGTTTTCTCTAAATAGAATAGGTTTTGATTGGCCGGCATTTACAAATTCGATCTTGCGGGAATAGATATCAAGGGCGACCATCAACAGGGAGACGAAGCGGGAACGCTGCTGGCGGGAATAGATGGCTGAATTCAGGTTGTTCATTACCGTTACCACATCTTCTTCATGTTGAGCTTCGGAAACCAGTGCACCACTGGTATAAACTGCGGTTAAAGCTGCATCCATCCCTTTTCCTGAGACATCCACGATAGGAATACACAGACGTTTATGGCCTTTTCCCACCCACACAAAATCAAAAAGGTCACCGCCAACATCCTGGGCCGGGATACAGCAGCCGGATATATCAAATCCCCGGACTTCCGGGTCGTGGGTTGGCATCAGGCTGAGCTGCATTTTGCGAGCGGTTTCCAATTCAATAGCAATCCGATCCTTTTCTTGCCGTTCGCTGCCCACCACCCAGATCAATAAATTCACTCCCGCCAATATCAGCCCGGCGATCACTAAAAGCGTTAAAAACCCATATTGTCCCAGGTGCAGCATGACAATGCCGCCGGCAATGCCAATCAGGATAAAAGAAGTTTTAACCAAAGGTTTTCGATCATGGGGGATACTTTTATAAATCTCCCGGCTCCAGGCCAGTGAAAAAATAGCAGCATCTTTTATATTGTGTATATTGATATCCCCTTTGCTTTTTTCAAACTGTTCTTTTGCAGCATCCTTATGTTTCATCAGGCCGGACCAGCCTCCCATGATTCTATCCCATAATACGTAGCCAATAGCAACCAGTACCAGAAGAGTGGACAGCCTTCCATACAGCGAATCCCAGTCTCGCTTAATAATGGAAATGACAACTCCCTGGAAAAAATTTAGTAAAATAATCACCAGTAAGAGAATGCCGACGATTTGCAATACAGTCAATTTCTTTTTTTCACTACCACTCATTTGAGGTTGATTATAACGATTGCTGGTTTTATTGTCAATTTATTTCTATTTGGGATTTTATATTTGAAAATATTTTTTCAATTGGGTATAATTTAATTTTACTATTTTTTGTGGAAGGCAAAATGGTGACAAAAAGAATCTTTTATTATCGAATCAACAAGGCCTGGCATAGTTTCCAGGACAAAAACAAATATCAATTGATGGAAATGGCCTGCGATTTTCCCCGGGTACTGGGCGGCTTTAGACGACTGCGGGATTTGAAGAAATTTGTTAAAACCCACTTCCCGGCAGCTGACTTGAAAGAACTCCCCAAAGGTCAACTTACCAGTAATAAACTAACTTCAGTGGATTTGGACCATGTTTATCTAACCCTGGAAGGAAAAGCAGTACGAAAACTGTCATGGGGAATGAGCCGAAAAAAAGTAGCCCGCATCGAACAAATCGAAGGGGGCGAGCATCTATTAATAAAAAACGAAACCAAACATGGTTTTGATGTTACTATTCAATTTGGTTTCGACGAATGGGCTAACTGTGGTTTGGAATACATTGCTTACTCATCAACTGAACCAGCCTTTCTAACTGCCATGGAAAAAGAATTAAATCAATCCTATGGAACTGCAGAATGTGTCGTAGATTACTACAACCTGGACCGATTACTCCAGGAGAACAAAATCACAGATGAAGACATGCTGATTCGCTATATAAAAGACCCCGAATCCCATACGTTCAATCATTTTGTGGGCTCCGTGCCGGGGTTAACCTTTCGCAGTGCTCAAAAATGGAGCAAAGGCCAAACCGCCTGCCTGATCTATACGCAGTGCAGCGACTGCCAGGGGGAACGAAACCGGCACAATTGCCGTTATGTGGTGGAATACTGGCCCAATGTTCTTTTTGAATTCTACCAAAAACAATTCGCTGCCCTGTATTTGCCTACTTCAAATTAACAACCTCTTATCTTCTCTCTCCTGCCTCTGTGGTGAAACAGAAATATTAAAATTTTTTAAAAAATCACGAAATCAGCGTCTAAAGGTATAGAATGAGGCTAAAAATGATAATCACAGAATTGAGTAAAATCCTGGAAAAAGAGATAAAGTTTACAAAAGGGATAAAAATCTATATAATTTCCAGTGATAGGTGAAATGAGGGAAAAGGACCATGAGTGATAAGGCATTTGTTTTGAGCAAAGAACAGGCTGAAAAAATCTTTAAAGACAAACAGACGTATATAAAGAGGTCTATAAGAAAGAAAATTGCCATCTATGAGCCGCTGGAGTTTAAAACTGCTTACCAGGGATTCACTAAATGGGTTCAAAATGAAGAATTCAACGTGTTTCGAAACATGCCGGAAAATTGTACGGTGGACGTGTTCCTGGATGAATTAATAAAAAATTTTCTAATAGAAAACGCATACTATGCCCTGTCGGAAAGGTATATCCAGCGGCGCATGATGAATAAACTCGGCATTTTGGATTCTAACGATATCAGGCTTTTAGAAATTGTCGATTTTATCATAGAAGGAATAGAAAGGAATGAACTGGGAAGACTTAAAATGTTTGAAGAGAGAGCCAAATTTAAGACATTTCTGAGTACGGTCATTAGCAGCCTTTTAATGGATTTCTGGCGCAAAAAGTATCAAAAAGAAAAACATGTAACAAAATATGAGCCCGAATTTGAGGAATTGTTTTACGAACCACAAAAAGATCCGTTAGAAACGTTAATCCACATGGAAAGTGAAGAAACTAAGGACAAGGCGGCGGAATTTCTTCCCCGGATATTGGATAAATTGGATGCTGAAGAGAAACTTGCCATCAAAATGAAATATGAAAAAGGTATGAAAATCAGTGCAATCGCAAAAACATTGGACCGTACTCGTTTTAAAACAGAGAAATTTGTCAAACAAATAGAGATGAGTATCTCGAAGGAGATATTATCGGAGATAAAAAAGAGGAGGTAACAATGAAGCACCTTGGAGACGAAGATATTGCCAGGATGATCGAGGGAACGATTAGCAAGAAGGAACGAGAACACTTTTTGAAACATCTCTCTGAATGCAACTCTTGTTTCAATGTTTACACCGAAACATTAAAGTTTGTCGAGAAAGAGAAAAAGAGTAAGCATGTGCTTAAATCACCGGTCCTTGATAAAACAGCTGTCCGCCGTTATTGGCTAGACATACGTACCCTGTTTAAAAACAGGAGACCGGTTTTGGTACCGGCCTTTGCTGCATTGATAATCATCCTGTTAATGGTGCCCTTTCTTTTGAATTACCTCCACCACAGGGGGATAGAAAATAACAAAATGGTATATATAGAGAAAATAGTCGAGGAAATAGAAAATAGAGGCGTGCATGCTTTCTCCGGCTCAAAAGGAGAAATATATGCTGCCCTTCGCGCCGGAATATTTGTCGAGGACCTTTCCCTGGTAGTTAATGCCGGAAGAAAGGAAGAGTTGAAAACGAAAATCACCAAAACATTGAGCCGCCAATTAGAAGTATTTGCAAGTAAAAAGAGTCCATTATTGCTTGAACTGGCAAATATAGAAAAGAAAAATGTTGAAACGGTTGTTAAACGTATCAGCGAACTTTTCCAGAGCCATTCATACTCTGAACTCTTCCGGTTCGGTCGTTTCGTGGAGCAAAGCATCCTCTCTACCTATGAAAATAAAACCCCAAAGCAAGAAGATATCGAGAAATATCAACGAATCCTGCAAAAATATGAAGATACATTGCCCCTGGGGGTCTTTAGAGAACTGAAAAAGCTCGAAACAGCCTCCAGGATCGAGGAGAATAGAAACATCTGTATCGCCATTAAAGAACTATTTATAGAATAGAATTTAGGAGGCCCGAAAAAATGAAAAAGGCTTTAATTTTTTTGCTTACATTATTGGCAATATCTAATCTTTACAGCCACAACAAAGATAACGCCCCGTGGTGGATATACAACTACGGTGACTATGTGAAAACAGAAGGGAAAAAAGACCCCAGGGTGAAGCAGGTGTATGCCGTCTTTGAACGGGTGAAAAACGCAGCAGATAAAGCAGAGGGACGCCTGCCCCGCTTGTTTATCATAAATACCAGGGGTGAACCTTATGCCCGGGCTCTCCCGGATGGAGGAATCATTATTAATCCCAAAACCCTTGATATTTGCTATGCCGGTGTCGATTATGAAACGGGAAATCAACGGATGGCATTCATCCTGGGCCATGAGCTTGCTCACCTTACCAATAAAGACTTTATGCACCGGGAAGCATTCCTGGCCCTGGAAGAACATGGGGATGAAAAAGCCAGGAAAGATTTGGCCGAATATTTTAAACCTCCCGACCCGGAAAAAGCCAGGGAATGTAAAAAGAAAGAACTGCTGGCAGATGGTTATGGTGTGCTTTATGCGGCCATGAGCGGGTATGATATAAGCGAACTTTTCGGAAAAAAGAGTACTTTTCTCCGATACTGGGCAAGACAGGTGGGCATCGGGAATTTCTACGATGACGAACCCCGGCATCCGTCAATACATAAAAGGGAGCAATTAATCCTCTCAAAGTTTAACGCCGTTGTAAAAAATTTGGAGTTATTCAGGGCCGGGGTGCTGCTTTACCAGATGGGAAACTACCACGATGGGGCAGCCGCATTTCGTGAATTTGCAAAGGATTATCCTGCCAGGGAAGTATTTAACAATATCGGGGCATGTTATTTTAATTTGGCCCTGCGCCATCTTCATCTAAAGTTCAATGACGACTATTACCGGTTCCGGCTCTCTACCACCATCGATTATGACACCACCGCAGTGGTGATGCAGTCAAGAGGGGAAGGGGATTATTTAAATAATAAGGAGATTGCCGGGTATATAAACAAATCCGTGGATTATTTTAAACGGGCGGCAGCCAGGGATGCACAGGACAGGACATCGCGGTACAACCTGGCCGCCGCATTGATATTAAAAAAAGAGTATGCCGAAGCCCTGGCACTGTGCAGCGATTTATTAAAAAAAGATGCAAAGGATATCAACGCCCTGAACAATAAGGCCATTGCCTTTTATTATTACGGCAAAGAAGAAGACCTGGAAACCACCCAGAAAGCGATTCAAATTTTGCACAAGGCCCATCGATTAGAACCCGGTAACTCCGAAGTCCTTTATAACCTGGCCGCCCTCAAACAGGGAAGAACGCGATTGGCCGGGGCAAAACTCTTTTGGGAGAAGTACTTAAACCTGGATACAACCCCAAAAGATAATTTTTATACTCATATTTACAAAAAACTGAAAGGAACAGACCCGCCAAAACCCGGAGAACCAGCCGCGCGTCCCCGCATACCTGCTGGAATCAGTTTAGGGAAAGACTTCTCCCGTATCAAGAAAAAGTGGGGAAAAGAGCTTGCCAGAGAGTTTAAATTGGGCATAGAAGAGGATGTGGATAAAGAAAGTTGGTTCATTAGTTTGCAGGTGATTGTAAAGGATAATCTCCGGGTATTAGCCCTGGATGGAACAGTTGAACTGGTGGAACAGGAATGCGACTCCTTTGAAAGAAAAGAAGAAATATTAGAAACGTTTGGACCGCCCCAAAAAATCGTCCATCATACCGGCGGTAACCTTTATATTTACAAAGGATTTTCCTTTAAAGAAATCAATGGAAAGATTCATTCTTACATCTGGTTTGAGAAAGGTTTTTAGCCGCCTCTAGCCGCCTCTTACTACTTTCTTTCTCTCTGTGCCCTCCGTGCTCTCTGTGGCTTAGTAAATAAATCTTCGTATCCTTCGTGTCTTCGTGTCTTTGTGGCCCACCAATAAAAAATCAAAAAAAATTTTAAAAATCAAAATTCCTCCGTCTATAGTAATGGAAAGGGAATGAAAAAAGGCCGCAAAGGTACTATTAGGTTCTACCTTCGTGGCTAAAAAAATAAAAAGGGGGTAAAAACCATGAAACAAAAAAAAGAAAAAAAATTGCATCTCAGCAAAATCACTATCCAGAACCTTGATTACAATCTGGACAGGGATGAACAGAAAAAAATCAGAGGTGGCTCTAAGCCGTCAGGAACCACCGAGATAATCGTTTTTTGTTAAGCTTAAAAGCTTTTAGCTGACAATTGGAAAACGGCCGGACTCAAAAGGGAGATGAAAATCCCCGGGGTCCGGCTTTTTTCTTTATAATATCTTCGTACCTTTATGGCCAAAAAGGGGTTGAAATATGAAATCATTTGTTTTATCATTTCATATTCAAAAGAAACAAAAGGTAGAAATGAAAAGAATTGATTTCACCTCAACAAAAAAATTATTGGCATCGATTATCCTGGTTCAATTATTTTGTTGTCCATCATGGGGACTGGACCCGGACAAACGTGTCGATCAATACCTGGTGGACCAATGGAACACAGCGGATGGCATCCCCTCCAATTCAATACATGCTATCGAGCAAACACCTGACGGTTACCTGTGGATTGCCGCGTCCAAAGGCCTGGTTCGGTTTGACGGCATAGAATTTTCAAACATCCCTCTTGTTGAAAAGGCAAAGATTGATCCCCTGAAAACCATTATCCTGGACACGCTGTTCCTGGACAATGAAGAGAGCCTCTGGATCGGCAGTTCCGGGGGGGTAACGTCATACCACTACCAAACCGACAGATTCAAAACATTTACCAGGAACCGTATCCGCCGAATCCTAAAGGATGTGAAAGGGAATTTTTGGATCAGTCTCTGGGACGGTTATGTAAACCGCTTTTCTAACGGAAGATTTATTGAATTCAATGCCGCTCACGGCCTGGAAGGCAAACGAATTAACGGCATCGTCGAGGATATAAAGGGCAATTTACTGTTTGGCACCCGTGATAACGGGGTGTTTAAGTACAAAGAGGACAAATTCTTCAAATATCCCATTAAAGGCCTGGAGGGCCATTCTATTGTTTACATGTATGGGGACCGGAAAGGAGAACTGTGGATCGGCACCATGAAGGGCCTGTTCAGGGTAACCGACAAACGTACCCTCAAGTATACTACCGCCGATGGGCTGTCCAATGATCATATCATCTATATCCTGGAAGACAGCGAGCGAAATTTCTGGATAGGAACACTAAAAGGCTTGAATCGAATAAAGAAAAAACAAAACGGAGAAGTGAGTTTTGAACGTTTGTTGAGTTCTTTTACAATTCTGTGTCTTTTTGAAGACAGCGAAAAGAGCTTGTGGGTTGGTACCTATGACTCGGGCATCAAACGGTTAAAAGATGGCAAATTCATATCCTATGCACCAGTTGAAGCCATCCGGGAGAAAATGCTATTTTCCATGTTTGAAGACCGGCAGGGAGATAAATGGATTGGCACGGTCAGCGGGAAATTATTCCGGTTTCGCAGCGGCTGCCTTATGGAATCGCTAGAACCCCCGGGGCTCTCCGGTACAGGCATCGGTGCCATTGTTGAAGATGCGCAAGGGAACCTCTGGCTGGGAACCAACGGCAAAGGGGTCCTGCAAAAGAAAAAAAAGACCTTTGTTCAATTTACAACCCGGGAAGGGCTGGCCGACAACATAGTGACATCGATTTACAAAGACCGCCGGAGCAATCTATGGTTCAGTACTTTTGATGGGGTAAGCGTCCGTTATCCTCACGGTACCATCGAATCGTTCAAATTCCGGGACGGTTTATCAGGCAAGACGGTTAACAATGTCTATGAAGATAAAAATCACAACATCTGGATTGCCGCGGACAAAGGGATCACTGTCCTGGAAGACGGTAGAATAGCAAATCAAAAGCCTTCGTTTTACCTGCAAGGGGTTTCCATCACTTGCATTTATGAAGACCCCTATGCTGCGGACAGCCAGGAGCGAATCTTTTGGATTGCCACCTATGGGGCTGGGCTGAAACGGTTAAATGTAACGGACGGAACAGTTATATCCTATACCACTGCCGACGGAATGACCACCAACAGCATCTTCCGGTTCTTCGAAGATCAACAGGGTAACTTCTGGTTAATGAGTGACAGCGGTATTCTCCGCGTCCTTAAAGCCGAACTGAACCGCTTTGCCAGGGGAGACCCGGATAAAATTAACTGTATCTCATATGGGATATCCGATGGTATGAAAAGCCGGGAATTCAATAACAGGCTGTCCACGAACTCAGCCCTTCAATCCAGGAATGGCGAACTATGGTTTCTTACCAAAAAGGGAATCTCTATTGTGACCCCAGGGAAGATTCGCATCAACAAAGTACCTCCCCCGGTAGTGATCGAAACGGCTTTTTTTGATGGGAAGTCCATTCCTCTACACCAGGATGAACATGTGTGCAAAGGAATAAAGTATTTCCAATTTCATTTCACAGCCCTGACTTTTCTCTCCCCGGAAAAAATAAAATTCCAATACCAGTTGGAAGGATTTGAAAAGGAATGGGTATTCTTGCCTCCGGGCAGGGGGCGGGTGGCCCATTACTGGAACCTGGATCCCGGGACCTACACCTTCAGGGTAATAGCCTCCAACGCCGAAGGGGTCTGGAATCGAACCGGGGACTCGTTGATTTTTACTCTAAAACCCTTTTTCTATCAAACCAGTCTATTTAAAATAGGAATGTTGATCCTGGTTGGGGTCCTGGCGGCGGCGGCTGCGCTTTATATTTATAAGAAACGCCCCTTTGAAAAAAAAGAAAAATATAAGGGCTCTCCCCTGAAGCCCCTTTTTATCGAAGAGTGTATCAAGAAGCTTACGCGCCTGATGGAAAACGAAAAAATATATCGTGATGAAAACATTTCCCTGCAATCATTAGCCGAAAAGCTTTCTATTTCTTCTCATCTACTTTCCCAGATAATCAATGAAAAATTGAACCGTAATTTTCCCGATTATATCAATTCTTACCGCATTGAAGAGGCCAAAGAGATTTTGAAGACTCCCAGGGGTACAAAGGTAAAAATTACCATCGTGGCACAAGAAGTGGGATTCAACTCCATGACTGCCTTTTATAAGGCCTTTAAGAAATACACCAATATGACCCCAAACCAGTACAAAGAAGAAATCAAAAAGAAGTGATTTTGCTAATTGCCAACTGCCAACCGCCAACTGCCAACTGATTACTCCTCATTTATAAATCGGTACATCTCGAAATCCTTACTAATTCAGGCTTTCAAAAAAAAATCTAAACTATTATCATCAGGAAACAAAAATTCTGAGATTGTGTTATAAATTATAATAAGGAATGAAGAATGGTTAAATGTAATTTTGGTTTTTTAAGAAAATTTTCAGTTATCTGCCCGGCACTCTTTTTGGCATTTTTAATTGCCGGATGCGGTGCCAATATGAAAGAGAAGAACAGATTAACCATAGACATAGAATTTATAAGGACTGAAATAGATAAAGAAATCGTACAAAGTAATAAGATATTATTTGAATTGAATGATTACAAAATTAAAATATCAGAACTGGAAGATAAAAAGTCATTTAAGCAAATCGAAAAAGCAAAATGTAGGTATGATTTAGAGAAATATCTTCTCAATCATAAAGTGATTTTCCCGGGTCTAATCGCAGCAGGCAGTGGTGCAGAATGCGTGGAAGTGGTGGCAAAAATTGCCTGGTATGCTGATCAATTAAGCAATATAGATGATGAGATATCCACAATTGATAATCGCATCTATGAATTGAAAAGAAAAATAGGGCTGTTAAAAGAAAAACACAATGACTATGAAGAAAGCATTGATGCCTTGAAAGCAAATCTCAGGGATAAACAGGACAGATACAATTCATTATAAAAAACGTCTGCCCTCTTCTCTTTTTCTCTTCGTGTCTCTTCGTGTACCTTCGCGGCTAATTTTTTACTCAACCTCAACCTCAACCTTGTCTTTTTCTACACATTTATAAATGTATACACCTGGAAACCATTGCTAATTCAGCATTTCAAAAAAAAGTATAAACTATTATCAACCCGCAACAAAAATCCGGGAATTAAATTATATTATCGGCATGAGATTTCAAACGAAAATTAGGAGGATAAAAAAATGAAAGGATTAAACTTTTTCAAAAAAGTTGGTGCGCCATTACTAATAATTATTATGGCGCTTTTCTCTTATATGAGTTTTTCGCAAGAGAAATCGGACCTGCCCCTGAAGGGGTTTTGGAATAGCCCGAAACTAAATTTCCCGGAAGCGATTTTGGAAGACTTCATGGAGGGTAAATCCACAACCCACGTGATCGTGAACCTTGTAGAAGCAACAGAAAATGCAATGCGAGACATCAATAACAGCGGCGCACGGCATCAGTTGCAGCAAGAGGTTTGTGATGCCCAGAACCGGGTGATTAATGTCCTGGATCCAAATCACATTCGAATCACCAATCAGTTCACCTACATCTTTGGCTTTTCCGCTGAAGTGACCCAGCAAGGACTCCAGGACTTGACAGACAACCCGTATGTTTTATCCATTGATGAAGATATGCTTATTCACGCTCACACGTCCCAGGGAATCCCCTTGATGAACGCTTCTACTGTAAGGAACACCTATAATGGTTCCGGCATTGCCATTGCTATATGTGATACAGGCATTGATTACAATCACCCCAAATTGGGGAATGGGGGGTTTCCCAACAGCAAAGTCATCGGCGGATATGATACCGGGCAAAACGATGCAGATCCCATGGATAGAGATGGACACGGTACAGCCTGCGCAGGTATTGCAGCGGGGAATAAGGGAAAATACGGAGACTATATCGGAGGTGTTGCCTATAAAGCCAAGCTTTACGCCCTGAAGATTACTTATAGTTCCACAGGCGGTAGTTCCCGTACCTCTGACATAATAGAGGCCTGGGAATGGTGTGTTACCCATCAAAATGACGATCCTGCTAATCCCATTATGATCATAAGCACGAGCTTTGGCGGCGGCAGGTATTATAATCAAGCCACTTGTGACTCCTCTTCATCAGCCCTGGCAACGGCTGCAGCTAATGCAAAAGCTGTGGGTATCACGATTTTCGCCTCTACGGGTAATGACGGTTATTGTGATTCAACAAGCCGCCCCGGTTGTTTGAGTGATGTCATCGGCGTCGGTGCCGTCTATGATTCCGCTTTTGGAACATACTACCCTTGCGTTGATTCAGGCTCTTGCGCCACCAAGTACTTTAGTTTCGGCTGCTCTACCTGGTATTATGCCAAAGATATTTCCGCCGCCGATAAGGTCCCGTCATACTCCAACAGCGCTTCTTTCATGTCGCTGTTTGCCCCTGCCAACCAGGCCTATACCACGGATGCCGGGGGGGGATATGATCATGATTTCGGCGGAACATCCGCTGCCTGCCCATATGCGGCTGGTGCAGGGGCGTGTCTACAAAGCGCTGCCAAAGCGACAATCGGACATTACCTGTCCCCTGGTGAGGTAGAATCTTATCTCTCCAATTACGGAGACCCGGTCAAAGATAAAAAAACTGCTGTCACCAAACCCAGGGTAAACCTGGGCAACGCTGTCGATGCGCTGTTGGAATATTCCTCGATTACCGTCACCTCTCCCAATGGGGGAGAAAGTTGGATGGTTGGTTCCAGTCAAAACATTACCTGGACCTCCATTGGCTCAATAGAGAAAGTTAAGATCAGGTATTCCACCAATAACGGCAGCAGTTGGTCTACTGTTGCTTCTTCCACTGCCAATGACGGTAAATATTCCTGGACAATACCCAATGTTTCTTCCAGCCAATGCCTGGTGCGGGTGAGTGACGCAGCCACAAACACACCCTCAGATACCTCTGATGATGTTTTTACCATCTATTCAACTCCCCCGTCTATCGCACTGGACCGCTCAGCTTTATATTTTGCTGCTATTGTTTCAGGCTCACATACCGGAGACCAGTCCTTCTGGCTCAGCAACAGCGGTAAAGGAACATTGAACTGGAGCGTCAGCGATAGTGCCTTGTGGCTCAATTGCACTCCCACATCCGGAACTGGGGCCGGTGTTATTACCGTATCGGTGAACCCGGCAGGTTTAGCAGTGGGTTCCTATACCGGGACCATCTCCGTCTCCGATCCCAATGCCGACAATTCCCCAAAAAACCTCACCGTCTACTTAACTGTAAAAAACACATCACAAGACCAGCCTCCCTTTGGCGATTTTTCCACACCCACTTCCGGCTCAACAGTAAGCGGCAGTATCCCGGTGACCGGGTGGGTATTGGATGATGTGGAAGTGAAGAGTGTGAAAATATATAATGGCTCCAATTATTTCGGGGATGCCGTATTTGTGGAAGGTGCACGCCCGGATGTGGAACAAGCGTTTCCCGGTTACCCGAAAAATTACCGGGCCGGTTGGGGCTATATGCTGTTAACCAATTTTTTACCCAATCAAGGAAACGGGACCTACACAATCATAGCCAAAGCCGTTGACTCCGGGGGGAAACAGGTCACACTGGGCTCCAAAACCATCATCAGCGACAATAAAAATGCGGTGAAACCTTTCGGAGCCATAGACACACCAGCCCAGGGCGGCACTGCCTCCGGCAGCAACTTCATCAACTGGGGCTGGGCATTAACCCCACAGCCCAATCATATCCCCACCGACGGATCAACCATTAATGTTTTTGTTGACGGTGTCAATCTCGGCCATCCCACGTATAATATTTACAGGGCCGATATTGCCAATTTATTACCGGGATATGTCAACAGCAATGGGGCTGTCGGTTATTTCTATTTAGACACCACCACGTACGCCAATGGTATACACACCATCTATTGGACTGCCACTGACAATGCCGGGAATTCAGACGGTATAGGAAGCAGGTATTTCTTTATTCAGAATACAGGAGAAGCAAGAACTAGTTCTGCCGCAAGTGCTGCAAGTGGTGGTTCTTTAAAGGATTTACCCATTAATTATAGTACCCCCGTAAGGATCAAGAAAGGGTTTGTAAAGGATGTTGAACCCGGGGAAATATACCCTGATAATGAAGGTCGGATAAAAATTGAGATTGAAGAATTAGAACGGGTTGAGCTAGACTTTTCAACCAGTACCCCTGATTTTTCTCAAATCTCAGGATACCTGGTGGTAGGCAGCCGTTTGACGGCTTTGCCTGCGGGTTCCACCCTGGATGCGGAAAAGGGAATCTTCTACTGGCAGCCGGGACCGGGATTCCTGGGGCGTTACCACCTGGTCTTTGTGGAAACTTCACCCCACGGAACAATGATGAAAAAGAACATCATCGTGGAAATCCTTCCCAAATCCACAATATCAGATGAATACGGGAGGTAATTTCATAGATTAAGAAGATGAGAAGTTGAGAAGTTAAGAGCCTGCTCTTAACTTCTTAACTGCCTCACTTATCAAATTAAAAGGAGGAAAGTATGATTAAGAAAAATCCAAGCTTTTTAATCTTTTTAAGTTTATTCATCCTACTTTTTCCAGGGCTTCTTGTCCCTGTGACCCCTAATGTAGGTGAATATACCGGGAAAACCGGGTATGGATACCCCATGTCTTTTAAAGTTTTAAGCCAGGGTACGCAATGGCAGCAGTTCAAATTAACTTTTAAGTATTCAGGTGTATTCAGCGGTACTAAAACCATTACTGTGAACGGACCAGGAAGTATCAATAATGGGCAATTTAGTTATCAAACCAATACCTATTCTTTTACCGGTCATTTCACATCTCCAAACACGGCATTGGGGACGTATGAGTTAAACAAGTATAGGATAAACCTCGGCTGGATATATGTTTATGTAACCGGCAGCGACACCTGGAGTGCCACAGGTTCTACAACCCCGGGAACCGGACCGCCCTTCGGCAGCTTTGATACGCCCAAAGACGGTTCTACTGTTTGCAGCAGCATTGCGGTTACCGGATGGGCACTGGATGACACCGGCGTGGCCAGTGTGAAAATATATCGAGAAGAGGGCAGCAAGTTGGTTTATATTGGAGATGCCATGCTTGTGGAAGGTGCGCGCCCGGATGTGGCTGCCGCATATCCAGGATACCCCAATAACACCAAAGCCGGCTGGGGTTACATGATGCTCACCAACTTCTTACCCAACTCAGGCAACGGTACCTTTGTACTTCACGCCATTGCCACGGATACTTCCGGTAAAACCACCACACTGGGTACAAAAACCATCTTCTGCGACAACCTCAATGCTGTGAAACCTTTCGGCGCCATAGACACACCTACCCAGGGCGGTACTGCCTCCGGCACCAGCTTCATCAACTGGGGCTGGGTTTTAACTCCACAGCCCAATAGTATCCCCACTGACGGTTCTACTATTAATGTCTTTGTTGACGGAGTCAATGTTGGTCATCCCTTTTATAACATTTACAGGAAAGATATTGCAGACCTATTTCCTGGTTATGCCAATAGTAATGGAGCAATCGGCTATTTTTACCTGGACACTACAGCCTATGCCAATGGTGTGCATACCATCCAGTGGACAGCCAGAGACACCGGGGGCAATTCCGACGGAATCGGCAGCCGGTACTTTTCAATTAGTAATTCCGGGGCTAGATCAACGATGCAGGCACAGATGCTCGGGACTCAACTTGCAACCCTTGATATACGTAAAGTCTCGGACCTGCCGGAAGACTATTCACCGGTTCGTATGAAACAGGGCTTTAAGCCGGATATCCTGCCTCAGGATGTGATACAGGATGAAAACGGCATGAACCGGATTGTCATCAAAGAATTGGAACGAATCGAGGTTCATTTGTCCCATCAATTTTCCAGGGGCAATTCTTATTCCGGTCACCTGGTAGTAGGCAGTCGCTTGACCGCTTTGCCCGTGGGTTCCACCCTGGATGCGGAAAAAGGAATTTTCTACTGGCAGCCGGGACCGGGATTCCTGGGGCATTACCACCTGGTCTTTGTGGAAACTTCACCCAACGGAACAATGATGAAAAAGAACATCATCGTGGAAATCCTTCCCAAATCCACAATATCAGACGAATACGGGAGGTAATTTCATGGATTAAGAAGATGAGAAGTTGAGAAGTTAAGAACCTGCTCTTAACTTCTTAACTTTCTCATTCTCACTTTTTAAATTAAGTTAAATTTTGGAGGTTAAAAATGAAATTTAAACCAATAGTTAAAATGTTGATTGTTTTTTTGACAATCTCGGCATTTTCAATGGCTGCTTTTTCTTTTCCGGCGAAAGCGGCAAAAAAGAAAAAAAAAGAATACGGGTTGATTGAGATAACCGCTTCTCCAGAACAAGCTGCTGTTTTTGTTGAAGGATTCAATATGGGGACACCACCCCTGACAATTGAGGATGTACCCCCTGGAATCTACAGGGTTACTGTAAAAGCAGCAGGATATGATGATTTTATAGAGGATGTAAAAGTAGAGAAACAAGAGGTAAGTAAAGTTGATGCCCGGATGACAGAGGGCGGTGAAAGGACGAAACTCCCACTCTGTGATTATAGTTTTTGGGACTCAGTATCAAAAAAAGAAAAAAGCAGACTGGAACAGGCAAAATACAGCTCATTTTTACTGGGTTATAAAAATATTGAAGTAGCCAACTTTGATTTAAAGATAAAAGGCAAAAAACCCGTTCCACCCCATTTACTTTTCCCCTTCTACTCTCACATGATAAAACAGCTAGACAAATATACAAATTTTCCGCAAATTATAACAGACTATACCGATATCGAGGGTATGGAGGAGGTAAAAAAGGTCTACACTTCTGAACAGGCAGCACCAGGAGAAAAAACATTGCTGCTCTCAGGGGTGGTAAAGAAATTGAAAAAGGGCAAAAAGACAAAAAATGTACCTGCACAGAGTTTCCAGGTCTCGCAAAACATTGGCTTCGCAATTGGCTCACTCATTAAATATCCCCCACAAATCTCAATCCTGTTCCGGCTCACAGATAAAGAGAATGGCTATGTTGTTTATAATCAATTAATAAGCGGATCCATTAACACGGTGGGTAAAGACTTTGCCAAAGCCTTACAGGAGGCTGTGGATACTTTATTGAAAAGGAAAAAGGAAAATGGGACAGGCCAGAATGGCGCTAACTTAAGACTAAATAATAATAAAACTAAGTTGGCAGTTGGCAATTGGCAGTTGGCAAAAGACCGCGCCTGACGGCGCGAAGCGCTTTTAGCTTTTTGCCTACTGCCTACTGCTTATTGCCAACTTAGTCTTAAGTTAGTGACATTCGGGGCAGGCCAATTGCCGAAAAATTTAGCAAAACGGTACAAAAAGGAAGTGAAGAAAAAAAATTGGCGGGAATTTAAGTAATAATACTAGTGGGAATTTAGGTAATAATACCTATTGACATTACAGGATATTATACATAAAATAACATCACAACAACAAAATAAAAAAAGGGAGGAAAGAAGATGGTTAGAAAATACAAGGTAAAAATCTTTCTTATTTTGATTTTCTTTTTAGGAGCGATTGTTTTCGCCCAGAATAAGCAAGGTAAAGTGAATGAAAACAAGCAGTTGAGAGAAGATATCCTGGCTGCCTATCAATCAGGAGGAGAACAGGGACTGCTGGATTTTGTCAAAAAGCAAAAGGACAAAATTTCCAATAAATTTATCGTAGATTTCGCCGAAGCGGGAGTGAAAGAGAGAAAAGAAGAATGGCTGAAAGCTTGTAAAATCATGGCTGAAGAAAAGAAAGATGAAAAAACCCTGGCGGATGTCCTTTATCAAACAGGCTATTATTTTATATTAATTTCAGATAATAAAAAGGCACTCGATTATCTCGATAAGGCACTTCATATCTATCTAAAATTAAACGACCTGGTTGGCCAGGGTAATGTGTATCTGAGAAAGGGGATTATTTATTATTATACTGGAGACAATTCAAATGCGTTTGAACAATATGATAAAGCCCTACTTCTTTTTGAAAAAGCGGGAGACACCATTGGCCAGGGCAATGTGTGTCTGAGAAAAGGGAAAATTTATGAAACAATAGGCGAAAATTCCAGGGCATTCGAGATGTGTGAAAAGGCCCAGATTTTTTTTGAAAAAGCGGGAGAACCTCTTGGTCTGGGCAATTTGTATATGCGAAAAGGGGATATTTATTATTATATTGGCGAAAATTCAAGGGCGCTTGAGATGTATGATAAAGCCCTGCCTTTTTTTGAAAAAGCAGGAAACTTTGTTGGCCAGGGTAATGTGTATAAAGGTAAGGGGAATATTCACTCTAGAATCGGCGAAAATTCAAGGGCGTTTGAGATGTATGATAAAGNNTTGAGATGTATGATAAAGCCCTGCCTTTTTTTGAAAAAGCGGGAGCGGCTCTTGGCCAGGGCAATGTGTACATAAATAAGGGAAGTATTTATTTGAGAATCGGCGAAAATTCAAGGGCGTTTGAGATGTTTGATAAAGCAATGCCTTTTTATGAAAAAGCGGGATACNNGCCTTTTTATGAAAAAGCGGGATACCTTATTGGCCAGGGTAATGTGTACCGGAGTAAGGGGGAGATTTATATAAGAATCGGCGAAAATTCAAGGGCGTTTGAGATGTATGATAAAGCCCTGCCTTTTTTTGAAAAAGCCGGAGAACCTCGCGGCCAGGGCAACGTGTACTCTAGTAAGGGGGTTATNNTAAGGGGGTTATTTATTCAGGAATTGGCGACAATTCCAGGGCGCTTGAGATGTTTGATAAAGCTCTACCTTTTTATAAAAAAGCGAGACAGCATACTGGCCAGGGCATAGTGTATTTTCGGAAGGGGGATATTTATTCAAGAATCGGCGAAAATTCCAGGGCGCTTGAGATGTATGATAAAGCCCTACCTTTTTTTGAAAAAGCGAGACAGCCCATTGGCCTGGGAATTGTGTACCAGAATATGGGGAAAATTTATTCAGGAATCGGCGACAATTTCAGGGCACTTGAGATGTATAATAAAGCCTACCCGTTTTTTGAAAAAGCGGGACAAAGTATTGGCCTGGGAAATGGGTGCGCGAGTAAGGGAGATATTTATAGCAGGATCGGCGAAAATTCCAAGGCGCTTGCGATGTATAATAAAGCCCTGCTTTTTTTTGAAAAAGCGGGATACACTATTGGCCAGGGACATGTGTACAGAAGAATAGGGACAATTTATTCAATCATAGGCGACAATTCCAGGGCGTTTGAGATGTATGAAAAAGCCCTACATTTTTCTGAAAAAGCTAGGGACCGTATTGCCCAGGGAAATGTGTATTTGAATAAGGGGAATATTTATAAAATAATCGGCGACAATTCCAGGGCNNAAAATAATCGGCGACAATTCCAGGGCGCTTGAGATGTATAATAAAGCCCTACCTTTTTTTGAAAAAGCAGGAGCCCAAATTGGTCAGGGCTCTGTGTACGGGAGTAAGGGAGATATTTATTCAAGAATCGGCGAAAATTTCAGGGCACTTGAGATGTACAATAAAGCCCTGCCTTTTTTTAAAAAAAAGGGGGATATTGAGTTAGAATCTGTTGCTTTACATACCAAAGCAAAAGTTTGGGTAAAATTGGAGAAGAAAGATGAAGCAATGGATCTTTTTGAGAAAGGAATAGCTAACCTGGAAAAGGTTCGGGCGCAAACCGCTTTTTCAGAAATGAAAAGAACTTTTATGGAAAAGTTTTATAAGCAATATGTTGAAACTGTTATGTTTATGCTGGAGAATAAGCACGAAAATAAAGGCTTTAAATATGCTGAATCCATGAGAGCCAGGGTTTTTCTTGATCAAATAGCCGAGGGATTGGTGAGACTCGATAAAGGCCTGACACAAGAACTGAAACAAAACCGGGATAACCTGGTGGCAAAACTTTCCCTGTTGGGTAAGAAGATGCATCAAACCGCCGGGAAAAAAGAAGAAAAGAAATTACTGGAATTAAAAGAACAGTATCGCAAAGTAGAGAGTGAATTTGAAGACCTCCTGGTTAAGATCAGGCTGAGTAATCCCCTGTATGCCTCGGTCAGATACCCGCAGCCCATCACAGTCCGGACGCTGCAAACGGAAGTATTAAAAAAAGGAGAAATTCTCGTTCGCTATTTTATTTCCCCGGATAAACTCTATGTGTTTCTAATATCG
>JABAOH010041874.1_pt5 | contig 20114 bp, 17 predicted proteins | sample 7062181 | NCBI WGS metagenome assembly JABAOH01 (sample SAMN14538630, study PRJNA623070) | marine sediment metagenome | biome: marine biome [ENVO:00000428]; feature: marine pelagic biome [ENVO:01000023]; material: deep marine sediment [ENVO:00002113]; isolation source: pool of 5 deep marine... | reverse complement strand
ACGATCGCTGCTGCCACCCTCTCTAACCGCTACATAGCGGATCGCCACCTTCCCGATAAGGCCATAGACCTGATCGACGAAGCCGCTGCTCGTTTGCGTACAGAGATCGATTCAAAACCACAAGCTCTGGATGAAGTCGATCGCCAGATCATGCAACTTGAAATCGAGCGGGAAGCACTTAAAAAGGAGAAAGACAAGAAATCCAAAGAGCGCCTCAAGAAAGTGGAAAAAGAAATCGCTGACTTGGGAGAGCGCTCACGCGAGCTGCACGCACGTTGGACATCCGAGAAAGAAGCGATTGCCAATTTACAAAACGCTAAAGAGAAAATCGAGCAAACCCGTCTGGAAATTGAGCGCGCAGAACGAAATTCGGATCTCGAAACCGCAGCGAGGTTGAGGTACGGCACCTTACGAGAGTTGGAAGACCAATTGGTTGAGCTGGAGCAGCGGATTAAAACCATCCAGGGTGAAGATGCGCTCCTCAAAGAAGAGGTTGACACGGAAGAGATTGCTCAAATTGTCGCACGGTGGACGGGTATCCCCGTGGCCAAGCTCATGGAAGGCGAAATGGAAAAGCTCGTCCACATGGAAGAACGATTACACCAACGCGTCGTTGGTCAGGACGAAGCCATCACGGCGGTCTCTAATGCAGTTCGCCGCTCTCGTGCTGGTATACAAGACCCAGATCGACCGATCGGATCGTTCATCTTCCTGGGACCAACAGGTGTGGGAAAGACAGAGCTCGCCCGCGCCTTGGCTGAATTTTTGTTCGACGATCAGCGGGCCATGATCCGCATCGACATGAGCGAATATCAGGAGAAGCACACAGTCTCAAGACTGGTGGGCGCTCCGCCTGGATATATTGGTTATGATGAAGGCGGCCAACTGACTGAGGCCGTCCGACGCCGGCCATATAGCGTTGTGCTCTTCGATGAGATTGAGAAAGCCCATCATGAGGTTTTTAACGTTCTTCTGCAGCTGCTCGACGATGGGCGTTTGACCGACGGTCACGGGCGCACGGTCGATTTCCGCAATACCGTCGTGATCATGACCAGCAATCTGGCCAATGAGCTTTGGATGGGGGAAAACCGGCGCTTGAAGGTCGATCGGTCGCTCTTGAACAATGCTCTGACGGCTCACTTCCGTCCAGAGTTCCTCAATCGTGTGGACGAGATCGTCGTCTTCCATCCACTGGAGAAGGAGCATCTCGAGGAAATCGTGGACATCCAACTTCAACGCGTCGAGACGCTCTTGCGAGCAAGAGGGTATTCACTAGAGATTAGCCAGGAAGCGCGTAAATACCTCGCCGATGTCGGATACGATCCCGATTTTGGTGCTCGCCCCTTGAAAAGGGCGATCCAACGGGAACTTCTGGATCCCTTAGCCTTGGAAGTGCTCTCCCAGAACTTGCCAACGGAAAGCCTCATCCGGGTGCAAGCAGGTCCCGAGGGACTCCAGTTTGTGCCTATTCCCCAAGGCGAGTTCGTAGAAGCGTAATCCCTCATTGATCATGAAACTTCCGGCAAGAAGAACGCGCCCTCTCGGGCCTTTTCTTCATAAGTAGCGGGGCTCAGAGGAGTCTATCCAGTATGTACCGAAAATGCTGAGCGGTAAACAAATTTGTATGTGGTACTGAATCCAAACTCAATCCCTGCTAAGCTACCAATATCCCGAACCACGCGTGTGATTCAATAATCAGTTCATCGGTCTTTTCAGTCAACCTTTTGCCTATGCGACTACTGAGGTAAGGGTAATTGGATTTACGAGAACTCCTACGTCTACAACTTGCGGATGTTAAAGTCTCCGTGAACAATTGGGAAGACGCTGTTCGGGCCGCGGGTGATTTGCTGGTTAAGGACGATGCTGTTGAGCCGCGGTTTATCGAGGCGATGATCCAAGTTGCAAAAGATCTTGGGCCCTATATCGTTATCGCTCCCGGCATTGCACTCCCTCACGCAAGGCCGGAAGACGGCGTCAAGCGGACGAGCATTAGCATGATCACTTTGACACATCCTGTTGAATTTGGTAACGAATTCAACGACCCAATTCATCTTGTCGTCGCGCTTGCAGCCACCGATCATGAACAACACGTTAATGGTTTAGCCGATCTAGCAAAGGTGCTGAGCAAGGAGGATAATGTCGAACGACTCAAAACCGTTGCCACTATCGACGAATTAATCGCGATTATGCTCGAGGGAGATTAAGCACAGACGCAACCTATAAAGAATAAGGGAGTTTTATCATTTTACGGAGGAGATGCGGAATCTCACGCGCCTAATCAGCGATCTTCCTAAAAAACAATAGCCCAATCTGCTTTACCGACGCCACCACTTCCGGAAAGACCGGAATTCCGCAATCATCATAGAATAAGAAATCGATATTAATGAAGAAAGCACCCTATCGGGCGCTTTTCTTTTAGGTAGCAGGGCTCAGAAGAGTTTATCCTTAGCCCCTCGACTTCGCTCGGGATAAACTCCGCCGAAGGTGACCTGCCCCCAAAATTTATACCACTCATCATGAGACTCTCATAGGTTGAGCAGAGAACATCTGGCGGAGAATCGCCTCCGGCACGGGCAAACGATATCCAAGCGCACTGTGTGGTCGCTGCGTATTGTAATGTTTACGCCACATCTCGATCATAACCTGTGCCTCCTTGAGAGAGTAGAAAATCTCACCCGAAAGCAACTCGTCACGCATCTTGCCATTGAAGGACTCGATGTAGCCGTTCTCACGGGCTCCCTGGTTCGATGAACAAGGGTTTGACAGCGAGCTTTGACGACCACTCTCTCACGCGCTTGGTGGTGAATTCAGATCCATTGTCTGAACGGATGTGCACAGGCACACCCCGTTCGCAGAACAAGTCGGTCAGCACCGCTAACACATCCCAATGGGTGATACGACGAGCAACACGAACGGCCAGGCATTCGCGGGTGTACTCGTCGATGATGTTGAGGATGCGAAACGGCACACCGTTATGGGTACGATCCTGCATGAAGTCATAGCTCCACACGTGCTTGGGAAACTCTGGTCGCAATCTGACAATCGAGCCGTTGTTGAGCCATAAGCGCCCACGTTTCGGCTGTTTCTGGGGTACTTTCAAGCCTTCCTGGTGCCAGATTCTCTGCACACGCTTGTGATTGACAAGCCAGCCTTCCCTGCGCAGCAAGGCGGTCACACGGCGATAGCCATAGCGACCATATTGGCTGGCCAGATCGATCACGCGCTGTCGCAGGAGTTCCTCATCGTCAGCTGGATGTTTGATATAGCGCTGTGTGCTTCTGGGTTGACCGATCACCCGACAGGCGCAGCGTTCCGATACGGGCAGAGCTACCAGCACTTGCTGCACCGCCTCTCGTCGCCTGTCGGGGGAAATCACTTTTTTGACAGCACTTCCTTGAGGATAGCGTTGTCCAGTGACAGATCGGCCACCAGATGCTTCAAGCGCTTGTTCTCTTGCTCCAGTTCTTTCAGGCGTTTGGCTTGTGTAGTATCCAGGCCGCCAAATTCCCGGCGCCAGCGATAGTAAGTTTGCTCGCTCACTTCGAGCTGCCTGGCGACCTCGGTGATGGTTTGCCCCTCTGCAATCAGCACTTCCGCCGCGCGCAGCTTCGTAATGATTTGTTCTGTCGATAGACGTCTTTTTCTGGGCATAGCCTGACTCCTTGGCTCCAGATGGTAACATTATATCTGGATCAGTTTTTGGGGGTCAGGTCAGAAAAAAACACAAATAAATACAGGCCGGTAAATTTACAGATACAACATGTTATAGAAATAAAAAAATAAAGGACAAGAAAATATGAAGCAACCAACAGAAACTGTCATTCAAGTTAAAGATCTTAGCAAGTCATATAAAAAAATTGATGCGCTAAAATCATTAAACCTTGCAGTCCGTAAGAACTCGATTTTCGGGTTCTTAGGACCGAATGGAGCTGGAAAGACCACCACCATCAAGCTGCTTTTAGGGTTGATCCAGCCTACCAATGGAAGTGGAACAATTTTTGGTCATGATATTGTTGAGGAAAGCATTGCTATCCGAAAAAAAATCGGTTATTTGCCCCAGGATCCCAGGTTTTATGATTATATGACTGCCTATGAGACCTTGGATTTTACAGCGCGTTTTTTCTTCGATGGACCAGAGGCAGAAATTAAAAATCGCGTTAAAGAGACCCTTGATCTCGTTGGTTTAGCCGATAAGGCTGACCGCCCAATAAAAACTTTTTCGGGTGGCGAACGCCAGCGATTGGGGATAGGTCAGGCACAGGTCAATTACCCCGATTTATTAATCCTTGATGAACCGGCAGCCTCACTTGATCCCCTTGGACGGCGGGATGTACTTAAAATCATGGAACTTTTGAGAAAATATGCCACTATTTTCTATAGTACCCATATTCTCGATGATGTTCAGAGGGTCAGTGATACGGTAGCAATCTTGAACAATGGAGAATTAGTCACTCACGGTCCAATTGAAGATTTGCTAGCTGGTTCAGGAATAACTGAGTTTATTGTCAAAATTAAGGGAAATGCCACGGGTATTCAGAAACTTATATTGGACCAATCTTGGGTAACCCAAACTCAGGCCACAGAGATGAATGGGGAAACCACACTGGTGGTCAGCGTGAATGACGCCGAGAAAGCGGAAACCCAACTGGCGCGTTTGTTCTTGGTTGATGAAACCATTGTCATGACAGAGTTTAGGCGCAAAACCTTTGAGCTAGAAGAAATCTTTATGGAGATCGTTGAAGGAGGCAAAAATGTCAGGGAATAGTGCGTTTGAACTCGTCAACAAGTTAGGCTGGCAAGCCGGGTTGAAAAATATGTTACGCGCTGAGTTTAAACGTTGGTGGAAGACACGCACATGGTGGAATCAGTCCATTATTTGGATAGGTGCTGTCGATTTGATTCTTGCCACCTTATTATTTACTATCAATACCACAGATGAAGTGGAAATGTCAGTTCGTGAACTAATAAACTTATATGGGTTGTTTGGAGGTTTATTTACGTCCGTTGGTGTTGTAATCATGATGCAGGGAACAATCGTGGGAGAGAAAATTTCAGGGACAGCTGCCTGGTTATTTTCAAAACCACTCTCTATCCCTGCTTTCCTGATCTCCAAGTTGGTGGCGAATGCATTCGGTGTGGCTGTCACAGCAATACTTCTTCCAGGTATAGGGGCCTACCTGATCCTATCTATTGGCACTGGTGAATCTTTGCAGATTCTAGATTTTATCGCGGGGATTGGAATTTTGATGTTGTTTTCTTTCTATTGGTTGGCATTGACCTTGATGCTCGGAACATTCTTCAATACCCGTGGGCCGGTGATTGGCATCCCATTAGCACTCCTTTTTGGACAGCAATTTGTACTTGGGGTGATGATGACCATTTCACCAAAGATCATCAATTTCCTACCATATCCACTTGTCATGCCCTCCCAAGATGAACTCGGAGGTTCGATTGTGGGGAATGTGATTATGGGTATATCCCCACCTTCCTGGATTCCCGTGATTTCTTCTATGATTGCGATCCTAATTTTTATCGTGGTTGGAATTTGGAGATTTCGTAAGGAAGAATTCTAAAGGTTTGCAGTCTTGCCGATGGTGACCTTTCTAATACCTGATCTTGTTTTAGGCTGGGCAAACTTGAATCATTTAGCACTATCCTTTCGGTTAGTGCGGTGATGAATGATCCACATTCATCTTGTCGCAAGCCAGCTGTAACCGTCAAATCAATGGTTGAATGATTTATGGAAAATAAAAATATAATCCACTGGAAACAGTTAGAGGTACTTTGATAGGATCCGATAAAATGGGATTCTTTAGGATAAAAAATTCCTCTTATATCTCTCTACACTTAATTAGGAAATCCTGCAATTGATGCAGGATTTTCTTGTAAGAACTTCCAAGTTTTTGTGATTGGCTAACGACCGGCGAATTGTGGGCCTAGTACGGCTTCCAGGGCGTTGAGCAGAGATTCGCCACTGCCGAGGTAGAGGACAACCAGTTTCCCGCTGCGGAAAAAGTGCGGGGCGCCCACCCAGAAAGAATAACAAGAAGTGCGTAAAGAAGCTTGAAACCACGGGTGAGCTGGCATGAATTAGTGAAGCCCCAAAAGGAACAAAGCGGCTTTACGCGATCGCAGCCTGATGCTAAAGGCTACAAGGGTAAGGGCTAAGTTGTTGTGCCACTTCAGATGAGATCAGCGAAGAATGGGAAATAGGGAAAGTCTATTTTATATTGCAGGATGGCTGAGAAGGCTGATGTCCTGAGAGGGTTCGGACCTGTTTGCACAAAGTATGTTGCAGAATCGAACTCACTAATGAACGCGTAACTCGATCATCACGCTAGCATCACAGATGAGAGATGGTAATCTCAGTAAAGTTAGTGTGGAATTGGAAGTGCGAAAGAGATTGCCCAAAAGCATAAGTCCTTGATAGATTTTATTCTTTCCGATCGAACCTGCAAGTGTTTCGATGATATCCAATTGATAGTCTAGATATGACAGACTTCGCTGATTTGCTCCAGAGCCAACGAATAGAGGTGGGTCTCTCCTTCCAGCGCCTGAGTGAAAGATCCCAGGTGGACATCGCGTATCTTCATCGGCTGGAAACTGGTCGAGCGACACGACCTGGAAGAAACATCGTAATCCGAATCGCCATATCTCTTGGTCTGGATATCGATGATACGGATGATATGCTCGTCTCTGCAGGTCATCTTCCTTTGGCATATAGACACATATCCTCAAAGTCCACTAAACGATGATAGCAAAACAACCGTGTGATAACGACGCACGCTACCTCATTGTATCGATTCTCAGCCGCCTGGTTGTATTCGCAGGTATGGAGACAAAGATCTAGCCTCATAGCGATACGAACAACCATGCGCATAGAACGCCTCATTTCACATTACTTCCAAATCTCAAATCAATTTCCGATTACACTCTGCATTTCTCTTCTGATCCATCCATTCGAGGGTTGTCAAGGGAGAGTAGATTGAGTATGATGGCGAACGATATTGAAACAAGACTTATGTCTATTGCCTGGGCAGTTCGAAGACGGTCAAGGAACGTCTCGAGACCAGGTGAAGACCAAGCAGAGACCCTCAACCGAATCCTGGCTAAAGCCGGCTAAGCTTCCAAAAAAACCGCTACCTAGACCTGCAAAACCCTCATTCATGATGCCCAGCTTGCTGGGCCCTAATCCCATCGTCGCCTCTTTTTTTTATTTTCGCGCGGATAACACCCTCGTATTGCTTGTAACTCTGATTACAAGCAATCAAATTAAACCCCTATCTCATAACAGGTTTCTCTGGCAACTAGATCCCATCAAACATAGGAAACTCAAAGGGGAAAGGATTCCCTTCAGGAACAACCCGGCATACCCAACTGGAAGCAGGTTCACGCCCATCAGGTTATGGGTTCATTCCCAGTTCGGTTACTTTATTTGCGATGGATCGTGCGACAAGCGACTATGAGTAGAAAAATGTACTAGTTCTTTTTATTGCGATCTTTATCTATCTTCAATCACTACATCCTGCAAGAAATAATAACCAATCGCGTTCTGACGAAAATTCTTAACCCAGGGCTTAATCAGATTCACAAGGCGGGTACCATAGAAAATAGGGACAAAAAGAACCTTCTCGGAGACAAGGTATTCATCAGCCTGGCGGTATAGCGCAATGCGTTGCGCTCTCTCTGTCGTACAGGCACCCTCTTTGATCAACTCTTCGTAGCGGGGATCTCTCACTCCGAAAATCTCGAGAAGACCTTGTGCAAAATTGTAAAGGATGTCATGAGGGTCAAGTAATTCAGACATCCAACCTACGTTGTAAATATGGTCCTCTCGGCGCCCACCCCATACCCCTTTACTCATCTGAACCTCGATCCCAAGCGCCTCCATCCACTGCCGTGCGATCTCGGCCAGCCATTTTTCAGATCGAGGGAAATGAATCAATCGCAATTTGGGAAAATCTCGTCCGCCAGGATAACCCGCCTCGGCAAGGTTCCTTCGAGCCCCCTCCACATCATATTGAATTCCAATATCGGGTGAGTGGCCCGGTATTGCGCCTGGAGGAACGAGGCCTCCTCTCGCAACTAGACAGCTTATGTCCTCTACTTCAATGAGGCGGCTCCGGTCCAGCGCTTGCGCAAGTGCTTTACGGACAAGAGGGTTATCCAATGGCGTTTGGGTGGAATTAAATGCCAATAATTCGGTTATGCTTGGCATCCAATCATGACGATCCTCTATAGGTACCCCTTCAGGAACCTCAGGCGGATTTAAACCAATAGCAATGTCAATTTCCTCTTCTAGATACTTTTCAATCAGAGTTTGTGCAATTTGCTCCTCTTCCTGAATGATCAGCACCTCGTATCGATCCAGGTTTCCGGAATAGTCGCCAAAATAGGTGAGATTACGTTCTAATTCAAAACCATCGTCACTCCAATCTACCAAGCAAAATGGACCGTTCGATACAACGTTTTCTGGCTTCCACCATTCTTCTCCGAACCTCTCAATAGCTTTCGGAGGGAGAGGGTATGTTAACTGTGAAGCACTAAGGTATATGAAGTGAGCAACAGGTGCGTTCAATCGCACCTCGAGCGTCAGCGGGTCTATGGCCTGGATACCGACAAGCCCGGGATCCTCAATCTGACCCAAACGAAATTCGCGCGCGCCGATCACATCATCAAACTGAAATGCATAAACAGAGGTTGATAAGCCTCGGAGCCACCCCTGAACAAAGTCCTCTGCAGTCACAGGATTCCCATCTGTCCAGAATACATCGTCCCTGAGGTGAAATAGATACCGTCTCCCCCCCTCCAACACTTCCCAGGATCGTGCCACATTCGGAATAATATCTATGTTTTTGTCATATCTGGTGAGGCCTGAATAGACCTGAGATGCCATTAAGGTTTCAGATAAATGAGCTATCCTGTGGGGATCAATCGTGGAATGGTCGTGCCATCTGGAGTAAGAAGTTCTCAAGATCCTTCGGGGATCTCGCTCGACGACCTTCGGCACCCGAGCTACTTTTGGCTTTTGCTTCAAGCCATATTCAAGGGTAAATGCAGTCTCATATGCTTGATGAGCGCGATCGAATTCGAAGTTCAACTGATACACGACGCCCATTTTCAACCAGATTTTGGCGGCCTGTTCATCATCCCCACTATCGCTGAGTAGCTTTAAAGCGCGATCGTAATATTCAATTGCCACCTCAAGGGCATCCTCATGACGCGTTTTATCTCCTGACCGAATTAAATACGCAACTGCCTTCTCTCTTTCTCCCGCGGCTTCGAAATGGTGCCCCAGTAATCCCAGGAACTCCTCCTGACGATCTGGAAATAACTCCTCCAATGCCTCACCCACCCTCCGGTGGAATTCCCTGCGCCGCTCTTGCAACAGCGAGTTGTAAGCTGCTTCCTGTGTGAGCGAGTGCTTAAACATGTACTCCAGCTCTGGAAACTTGGCTTTTTCCCTCACCAAATCCGCTCGTTGCAGCTCAGTAAGATGCGTATTCAACTCCTTCTCCGCCTCAGATATTGCCTCGAGGATGCGATAGAGAAAGCTCTTCCCAATCACAGAAGCCAGCTGAAGCGTGTGCCTGACATCTTTCTCAAGACGATCAATGCGTGCCAGAAGTATCCCTTGCAGCGTGTCCGGAATACCAATCTCCTCGATCTCTTCAACTACCTGCCAGCCTTCGTCCACCTGTACGATCAGACGTTGTTCCACCAAATGGCGTATCACTTCCTCCAAGTAAAATGGGTTGCCCTCCGACCTGGACAGTATCAGTTTCTGGAAGTTGCTAGGAAGTGCTTCAATGCTGAGGAGTCGTTCCATCAACTCGACCGATTCCTCATTCCCTAGCCGCCGGAGGTGGATACCCGTGGTTCGATGGGGGAAATCTGTCTCGGCTTTCAATTTTAATCCCCAAGAGCCGTGATCACGATCAATACGCATTAGCATGAGAATCATCAACGGTGCACTCTCCGTCACGCCAAGCAAATGCTGGATGGCTTCCAAACTGGAGGGATCCGCCCAATGCATGTCCTCTAACACCAGTATCGTCGGCTGTTCTTTGGCAACACGATTGAAGTACTTCCTCAGTGAGAGCTGTACTTGCCGGTTCACTGCTTCTCCACCCAGCATCTCGATGCGCCCCGCATCTTCCTGATCCTGTGTCAAGTCTAGGAGATGAGCCAGGTATGGGAATACCTCCGCATATCCCTCCTCACCAAAGAGAGTCATGACTCGCTTCCGTAGAGCGACCTTGATTTTCACTTCCGGTGCCCCATCCGACAGCCCAAGATCGTCCAACAGCAGTTGCGTGATCACCCAGTACGACAACGAGCGCCCATACGAAAGTGCTCGCCCTTCTAACCAACGAATTGACTTTGGAGAGTAACTCGCTTCGTCCTCAACCGCATTTTCTTCATAGGCATGGATTCTTACCTCCTCCAAGAGGCGCGTCTTCCCGATCCCCACGTCACCGATCAGCGTCACGATCCCACCATGCCCACCACAAAGTTTCAGAATTAACCCCTGCAACAGTTCAAATTCCTGCTCACGGGCAACAAAAGGCGCTTTCAACCCTTCAATTCCACGAGCCAAGTCAGGCTCCACCATGGCTCCATGAACTTCAAAGGCGTGTACAGGCTCAACCTTACCTTTGATGGTGATCTCCCCTAGGTCCTCCAGTTCAAACGTAGCATCGACCATTCGGGCGACGCTCTCTGAGATCAGGACACCTCCCGGATCAGCTTCGGATTGCAGGCGCGCAGCGACGTTCACTGCATCGCCAATTGCTAGGTATTCCACGTGCATGTCTGTGCCGACATCACCAATCACCACGATTCCCGTGTTGATCCCGATACGCATTTGGAAATCGTCCACTACCCCAGCCAGGTCTCCTTGATAATCATCAATGCTCCCCTGGATATCCAGCGCTGCTCTCACGGCTCGCTCAGGATCGTCCTCATGTGTGATTGGGGCGCCAAAAAAAGCAAGTACACCGTCTCCCAATAGCTGGGCGATAGTGCCCTCATATCGGTAGATAGCATCACTGACCCTGCGGTGGGCCCCTTGCACGACTTCACGCCACTCCTCAGGATCAAGTTTCTCTGCGATAACAGTTGACCCGACGATATCGGTGAAGAGGATTGTGACCGGTTTGCGCTCACCCTCAATTTCCGCGCCTGCCTCCCGCATTTTCTCTTGTAGTCCTCGGGGGCAGTCTCATGCAGTTTGCTAAGCCTGGGATCTTTTTCAGCTTCCTTAATCCCACCCAACTCCGCTCCGCACGAGATGCAGAACTTCGCCGAAGGCGCGTTGACCGTCTCGCATTGCACGCACAGGAGGCTCAACCGTTCGCCGCATCCTTGACAGAATTGGGCTACGTCGGGATTTTCAGTTTCACATTTTGGGCAATTCATTAGAGCCATATCCGACTGGGCGTCATGGTTCTACGATGGTGAGGAGTACGATGCTGTGAAGAATAGTCCCCTGATGGGTCTCACGAGAACGCAGTGAATAACAAGTGGATATGTCGAAGCCTGGGTGAAAGGAAACTTGTTTCTGCGTTCATGTTTTACAATGGAAATCGGACGGTCAACCTATAAAGGCTGTCATTTTGGAGGCATCACTAGATAGCAGCGTTCGGCACAAAGCCTCCTGAAATAACCCTTCTGTTGTCCTTCATCGAGTTTCTTCAAACCGTTGACATTTTGTTAAGATATCTTTATAATTCGACTTCTTTAAATATAAAGAGAGGTGAAACATGTCCTCCGATCCAATTGTTGACACCTTGAAAGAATGGTTCCAAGTGTCCATGCACCAGTCGATGCGGGATTTCATCCTCTATGCCAGAAATTCTGGACTTTCGATGTCACATCTGGGTGCCTTGTTTCATATCCATCATAAAGGAAGCAGTGGTGTCACCGAATTAGGAGACCAGTTAGGGGTAACCAGTGCCGCCTCCAGTCAGATGCTAGAGCGTTTGGTCCAACAGGATTTGATTCTGCGCACAGAAGATCCAGATGACAGACGCGTCAAGCAGATCATTCTTACTGACGAGGGAAACCGGGTCGTAGAAGAGGGAATTCGTGCCCGTGAGGCTTGGCTCGACGATCTGGCAATGACCTTATCAGAAGATGAAAGAGAAATCATCCAAGAAGCTCTTGAAATCTTAATCGACAAAGTCAATATCCTTAAAGAACCTGTCTAGCCCGAACCACAATTATGCCGTAGAGGAGCATTCACAACATGCGACGTTTGATCAAATTCCTGAAACCATATGCGCTCTTGATCCTCTTAGCCATCATACTTTTATTTGTCCAAGCAAACGCTGACTTGGCGCTGCCCGATTATCTCTCCCAGATCGTAAACGTGGGCATTCAGCAGAGCGGTATTGAGAGTGCTGTTGCTGAGGCTGTCCGCCAGAGCACTATGGATAAGCTCCTCATCTTTATGGGTCCTGAGGAACAGGAACTTGTCCTCGAATATTACTTTTTAGTAGAACCCAATACCCCTGAAGCCGATCAGTATATTAACACCTACCCTGCCCTTGCCGATGAGCCGATCTACATTTTGGAGGATGTAGATCAAGCCACAATCGATTTGTTGGAACCCATCATGGAAAAAGCATGGGTGGTTGTTTCAGGTGTCGAGCAAATGATCGAGGATCCATCCAGTGTTCCACCGCTGGGTGAGGATTTCGATTTCGACCATTCTCAGATTCCCCCAGGCATGGATGTTTTCAGCATTCTGGAGATGTTACCTGAGCAGCAGCGTCTCGAGATTAGCTCCACGATAAATGAGACGTTCGCAAGTTTGGAAGATAACATCATCAGCCAGATTGCAATCAGCGCAGTTAAAGCTGAGTATGAAGCCATTGGCTTAGATCTTGGAAGTTTACAAACGGAATTTATTCTCCAGACTGGCGGGACCATGTTGCTGATCTCATTGGTCGGTGGAGCCTGTACGATTGCGGTTGGCTATCTAGCTTCGAGAACAGCTGCGGGATCGGCACGCGACATCCGAGAGGCAACCTTCAAAAAAGTAGAGAGTTTCTCCAGCGCTGAATTCGATCAATTCTCTACAGCTTCATTGATCACACGGTCGACCAATGATGTCACTCAAGTTCAGCTTGTGATCTTCATGATCATTCGTATGGTCTTATACGCCCCCATCATCGGTATCGGTGCGACCATCAGGGCTATCGATAAGGGAGCGGATATGTGGTGGATCATCGCGGTCGCCGTGACTGCATTGCTCAGCTTGATCCTGATCGTTTTCGCGATTTCATTGCCCAAGTTCAGAATCATCCAAAACTTGATCGACCGGCTAAATTTGGTGACACGCGAAAACCTCTCCGGAATGATGGTCATCCGGGCTTTCAACAAACAGGGTGATGAGGAAGAACGTTTTGACAAAGCCAATCGTGATTTAACCGACACCAGCCTGTATGTAGCACGCGTCATGGTCACGATGATGCCCGTGATGATGCTTTTCATGAACGTGTTATCCATCGGAATTCTGTGGGTTGGCGCTCAACAGGTCGCTCAAGCGACCATGCAAGTTGGCGATATGATTGCATTCCTGCAATATGCAATGCAGGTTGTATTTGCATTCCTGATGATGACAATGATGTTCATTTTCCTGCCTCGAGCGGCAGTTTCCGGAGATCGTATCGCCGATGTGTTGGAGACTGAACTTGTCATCACTGACCCTCCCGAGCCCAAGCAATTCAAGGATCCGATTGTCAACCAAATCGAGTTCCGAGACGTCTCATTCCGGTATCCGGGTGCGCTGGACGATGTACTTCACAATATCAATTTCATCGCAAGACCTGGGGAGACCACGGCTATTATTGGCTCCACGGGTTGCGGAAAATCCACTGTAGTCAACCTGATCCCACGATTCCACGATGTTACCGAGGGTGCCATCTATCTGGATGGAGTTGATGTCCGCGAGGTCAAGCAGAGTGATCTGCGTGAGTTGATCGGATATGTTCCCCAGAAAGGTACATTGTTCTCTGGAACGGTTAAAAGCAACCTGCTCTACGGTGATGAAGATGCCAGCGACGAAACACTGAAAGAATCCGCAGATATCGCTCAGGCCAGTGATTTCATCTTCGCTAATCCAGAGGGATTTGAGGCCGAGATCTCCCAGGGCGGCACAAATGTATCAGGGGGACAGAAGCAACGCCTGGCCATTGCCCGTGCTCTGGTTAAAAAACCACCCATATACATCTTCGATGACAGCTTTTCAGCGCTGGACTTCAAGACCGACTCAGCTCTACGCAGGGCACTCAAGGAAAGTACCGGAGATAGCACCGTGCTGATCGTGACCCAACGTGTAGCTACGGTTAAAAACGCTGATCAAATCGTCGTTCTTGATGAAGGTCGGGTTGTCGGTCAAGGAACACATTATGAACTGATGCAGGACTGCGAGACCTATCAGGAAATTGCTCTTTCGCAATTGAGCGAGGAGGAGTTGAGATGACCATGCAAGATAGGAACTCTTCTTCTGATCGCAGACCCGCAGTTCGCCCCATGAGAGGGCGCGGTCCATTGGGACACCGTGGTCCCATGGCCATGATGCCTGGTGATAAAGCCACCGATTTCAAGGGCACCATGGTTAAACTAATCCAATACCTTGGCTCATACAGGATCGGCATTGCTATCGTGATAGTCTTCGCCATCGCCTCCACGACCTTCACTATCCTTGGCCCCCGCATTTTAGGAGAGGCGACAACGGTCCTATTTGAAGGAGTGATGGAAACCATTGCGGGAACAGGCGAGATCGATCTCGAGGCAATTGGGAGGATCCTTCTTACGGCCCTGGCATTGTATCTTGTATCCGCATTGTTTGGCGTCATCCAGGGTTGGATCATGTCTGGCATATCCATGGATATAACCTATCGTTTCCGGAAGGATATTGCCGAAAAAATCAACCGCATGCCATTCAAATACTTCGACAGCACCACCCAAGGTGAAGTGCTCTCGCGCATCACAAATGATGTAGATACAATCAGCCAAACGCTCAATCAAAGCCTAACGCAAATCATTACCTCGGTGGTAACCGTGATTGGTGTGCTGATCATGATGTTATCCATCAGTTGGCAGTTGACGTTGTTAGCACTTCTGATCCTTCCAGTATCGATGGTGATCATCGCCTTAGTAATTCGTCAATCGCAAAAATATTTCAAACAACAACAGGATTACCTAGGGCATATTAATGGCCATGTTGAGGAAATGTTTGGCGGTCACCTGGTGATGAAAGCCTTCAATGGAGAAGCCAAGAGTATTAAGCAATTTGATGGGCTGAATGACACGCTCTACGACTCGGCGTGGAAATCACAGTTTTTGTCTGGTTTGATGTTCCCGATCATGAATTTTGTCGGAAATCTTAGCTACGTGGGCATCGCCATCGTCGGTGGATATTTGGCTGCCCAACAAACCATTTCTGTTGGCGACATCCAGGCTTTTATCCAGTATGTCCGATCTTTCACACAACCGATCACGCAGATTGCCAATATCTCCAATATTCTTCAACAGACTGCTGCCGCGGCGGAGCGTGTATTCGAATTCCTGGCCGAGGAAGAGGAAATCCCTGAAGTGGCTGACCCGGTCCAGTTAGAAAAAGTTGAGGGGCATGTAGTTTTTGAAAACGTGCAATTTGCATATGAGGAGGACAAAGTTGTAATTAAGGATTTCTCGGCAAAGGTCGAACCCGGGCAGAAGATCGCGCTGGTTGGTCCGACCGGCGCTGGCAAGACCACCATGGTCAAACTGCTCATGCGCTTCTATGACGTCAATAGTGGGGCGATTTATGTAGATGGTCACAATGTCAAAGATTTCAAGCGCGAAGATTTACGCTGCATGTTTGGCATGGTGCTTCAGGATACCTGGCTCTATAACGACACCATCATGGAGAACATCCGTTACGGTCGCCCTGACGCCACCGATGAAGAGGTAATCACAGCTGCCAAAGCTGCCCACGTCGACCACTTTGTACGCACGCTTCCAGAAGGGTATGACCTAGTGCTTAATGAGGAAGCCACGAACATTTCACAGGGTCAGAAACAGCTACTCACCATCGCTCGTGCAATCGTGCTGGATCCCAGGATGCTTATTTTGGATGAGGCTACTAGCTCAGTTGATACTCGTACAGAGGTCTTGATCCAGAACGCCATGGACAACCTGATGAAGAATCGCACCAGCTTCATCATTGCCCATCGCCTATCCACTATCCGTAATGCTGATTGGATCCTTGTGATGGACGAAGGCGATATTGTCGAGCAAGGAGTACATGAGGAATTGTTGGCGCGAAATGGCTTCTACGCTGAGCTCTACTACAGTCAGTTCGAGTATGCGGAAGTTGCATAAGGCAGTTTAGTTGCAATCCATAAAATTGTAGATCACTGATTCGTGATGCAGCCAAATATGGGATGAAGGATATAGGACAACACTCTTACATGGGGGCAAGTTCTTTCATCATCTCTTGCACCTATAAGCGCACAATCGTCGCTACTTTTTTCGTCCCACATTGTGATTCACCATCAACAGTTCACATTGGAGTACCAATTTGCCTCAGGATTTGTTTATGATCAGCAAATGTACTTAAGAAAGATTTCACATTATGGGATCAGATAAACCATAATATGAATGCACGAGCACTATATACAGGGAGGTCAAGAGATGTTCGTAATGGGAACAAACACCTGGGACTTTGATATTCCAACGAAGGGATTAATAAAACAAGCCTTGAAATTCGCCGAAGATATGAAAGCTCAAGGGATTCCAGAACTTCGTGATGCTTGTATTGCCCCTGGCGAGAAGTTACTGTGGTGCAGTTGGGAAACTGAGGACTTTGAGGCTCTGCAGGCAGCCTTTGACGAGTTGAATAAGACAACGGGTTTAAGATCAGAATTAAAACAGGTTGAGGTGTTTTACCCGTAGCAAAAGATCCTGGATCTTCGAGAGTAGAAGATCCCTCGTTGAGGATCTAGGTGATTGAAAAGCTTTGAATTCTGGCCTCCTGGACCTATTTATCCAATTTCTCTTTCATTGTCCATATCAGCGTTAATTGGTTTGTTAATCTATCTTCACCAGGGTGAGTTTTTCCCTTTTTCTGTCCCCGGTGCACTCCAATTCCTAATCCACAAAAGCTAATTCGCAAATTGCATAATTTGACTCTGCATGAATTTTTGTATATACTGAATTAAAATGGATAGTGACACATGTCACAAATAATAAAATGTGAGTTTGCCCACAAAAGGGGTGCAAAGAAAATAACTCACATTGTTTTTATTAATCCCGATCTCTCACGAGATCGGGATTTTTTTATGCCTCCATGCTGGGAAAAATCAGTGCAAAGTAAAACTTGCGACTACACAATCAAGAATAGGGGCATCCCAGTGAACGGATGTGTCCCAGAAGAAAAAGTCACTCCATCAGAGTCATATAGGTGTATGGATAATCCCAAAGTTCACCCAATAAGCGTTTACTACACTTTGTCAAAAGAGAACAGGTTTTTGAACCAGAAGTGGAGGTTTGGAGGGGGTATCTCTCCTCCGGACAAGTCCTCGACTGAATGTACCCCGCATTTTTTGCGGGGCTTTTTTTTTGGATTTTCACGACCAAACAACCTACCTCAACCCTCATTTCCTTTATCAACCCACCGCAATAACTAGGAACTTCATATATCCACAGGAGAAGAATATGGAAACCAAACCAAATAACAGACCGCACGCACCAGAAACAACTCTTTTCTCATCCAATAAAATTCTATCTGAAGAAACCATTAGGAGAGCTCTCCGCTCGGATTCTCTCCAGCACCCTACCACGATCATTCCCCTGACTTCATGTGTCCTCTCAGCCATCTACATTGTCCTCTATGCGCCGATTTTCGGAGGATCAAAAATCGCACTTGCCTTGACCATCGGATCGGGATTGGCAGCTATCGGATCTTTCTCATGGCGCTTCTTCATCCGTTTCAATGAGCAGTATGTGAAGAAGACCCGCGAGTTGCTAGATCTCATCGACCGAGAGGGAAGCGAAAGATATCGTGCAGAACTTAAACAGAAGCGCGAGCAACTTCAGATTGGTTTCTTAGACACCAACTCTTCTGAAGGGCAAAAAGCCTTACGAGCTCTGGTCCACGAATATGAGAATCTTCAACCCATCATCGTTAGTCGCAGCTTGTCTGACCCACTTTCCATTGCACACATTCCAGTTCTTATTGAAGAAACCTACCATCTCGGCCTTAGCGTCCTAGGTCATGCCCTGGAACTGATGAAGACCATTCAATCCCCACGCAACCAGCGACTTCAAACGGAGATAACTAACCTCGAAAACGAAATTCTGACATCCGTGAGAAATGACCCGCACGGTGCTCAAGCACGAATCAAAGAGCAAACATTGATATCACATAAAGAACGTCTCAAATTGATCCACCGCCTCGAACTCCGTGTAGACGAGCTGCTTCACCAAGCCAATCGATGTGAGACGTCGCTTCACCAAACTCGAATCGAGCTCGCCACGATGAAAGCTGAGACCACCGAGGACAGCGTAAGCGAAGTAATTCAGACGCTAAATCTAACGATCCGTCAAGCAAAGGAGGTTCAAGATGAAATGAAAAGACTCGAACAATGATGACCTGGAAATTGAGAATCCAACTATTCGATCACATAAGACGAAACGCCATAAAAGGAGGAAAACCTCATGACAGTGAAAGAACCTGATAGCAAGAAAGAGGTAAACACGGAGCTGATGCCATCCAGCAACTCCGAGATCATCTCCCAAGAGGCAAAAACGGTGGAAGTGCCGGAAGGAATCACCCAAGAGGAAGCCCAAGAACTCAAGGAGCGTGCTACATCCTTGATCAATCAACTTGAAGAAGCCAGAGGAAGCAAAGCACTGGCTTTGATTGACCGTGTAACCACGATCGGTGCCCAATCCCAATGGAGGGCTGGAGCCGAACTTGAATTACTAAAAACTCGTATGGCAGACCTGCTAACACACAATGGATCGGGTGAAGAAATCTCCAAAGACCTGATCGAACTCCGTTTAGTACTCAACGAGATCAATCCTCACGAACTGAGTAAACCGGGATTTTTTAGGAGACTGTTCAGTTTCCTTCCATTCGTTGGAAAGCTACCTTCTCCACTGAGAATCCTCGAGAAGATCGCTATTCGCTACGAAACGGTAAGTAGACAAGTTCAGGTTGTGGAAATGAAACTCCGCGATGGACGGTCAATGCTTAGAAGGGACAACATTGAACTAAGGAAATTGTACGAACAGGTTGAGGATCAACAATTGCCGATACGAAAAAGTGCATACATAGGAATACATCTTATGCGGCAATTGAGCAGCCTGCTAACAAACATCGACGACCCTCTTGAACAGGAAAGGATCAGGAACGCTCTACACGACGTCTCAATGCGAGTCCAGGATCTTCGCACAATGGATGAAGTCCATACCCAGTTTTTTGTCAGCATTGAGATGACCCGCCAAAATAACAACCGGCTAGCACAATCGGTGGATCGAACGCTGAGCCTGGCGTCGAACATGGTCATGGTCGGACTGGCGATCCAGACGGCACTTGCTCGGCAAAAGAAAGTCCTAGAAGCCACACAACGCACTCAGGAATTTCTCGGAAACATGATCCTTTCGAACGCCGCAGCGATCAAGCGGCATACCGAGGAGATCGGAGACATCTACAACAATCCCGTTGTAGCGGTTGAAAAGATCGCCCAAGCTCACAATGACCTCATAGAAGCAATGGGAATTGCAGATCGACTGAAACAGCAAGGCATTGAATTCGCTCGTGAAAACATCGCGAAATTAAACCAGCTGACAGTTGATCTACAACAACGATCTCGCGGACTGGCAGATCAGGCCGATGCTGGGAAACCAGCAATTGAATGATGCGCGAAACGAGGTGAATGCAAATGAAACCATTAACGAAATATCTGGTTGTTTCCGCATTTGGTTTCTTGATCATCGGCATCCTCGCCCAAATTTACATGGCCATTCAAACCAAAAAGCCTCAAGCTCCAAGATCCGATCCAGTCGAGATCGAACTGTGGACCAACGACACCAAAGCCGAATGGGTCCACGCC
>JABAOH010163061.1_pt3 | contig 20116 bp, 22 predicted proteins | sample 7062181 | NCBI WGS metagenome assembly JABAOH01 (sample SAMN14538630, study PRJNA623070) | marine sediment metagenome | biome: marine biome [ENVO:00000428]; feature: marine pelagic biome [ENVO:01000023]; material: deep marine sediment [ENVO:00002113]; isolation source: pool of 5 deep marine... | reverse complement strand
TCAGTTGAGAACTTTGAGGAGGTGCGAAGGATATTCCTGCAACCGAAGGTTGCCGACAATTATGATCTAGATTGGCACGACCCCGATGTAGACTCTATCATGGTCCTCCTTTGCGACGAGTTCGACTTCTCACCGGTACGGGTCAAGTCAGCCCTTGACAAACTGCGCGAGGGGCAATCAGCCCGCCAACAGAAGAGCCTCGACGGCTGGACCTAGTCTCTGTCCGAGGGCCAATACCCACTCAGGAAGGGTTTTATCAGGGCGGGTAAATTGGCTCGCAATGGTTGCCCTGGAGGTCTTCATCCTAGTAACCCTCCTCTGCACGGCCCTCGCAGGCCTTGCCTATCTGAAGGGCGTTCTCACCTGGGATGGTTCCGTGGCAGCCTTCGCCATTGGCTTCGTCATTGGCATCTTCGGCGACATATTGTGGCTCTTCCTGCTGCTGATCTTCCTTCTCACGAGCTTCGTAGCGACTCGATACCGATTTGACAACAAGAAGGCCATAGGGGCGCAGGAGGGCGTCCAGGGAGAGCGGAGGTACAGCAATGTCCTGGCGAATGGTCTAGCCCCCTCCGTTCTGGCCGTGGTTGGTTTCGTGGGTTTTCCGGAGATGCCTAAGACCCTCGCAGGACTCCTCTTCGTCTCTGCCATCAGCGTGGCAGCTGCCGATACCCTCGCTAGCGAGATAGGAGTGTTGTCGTCCGAAACCTATCTCATTACTACGCTCGAAAGGGTGAAACCGGGCACAAATGGCGGCATCTCGCTCTTGGGTCAGGGAGCTGCGTTGGCCGCCGCCACATATACGGCCCTCATATCATGGCTCTTCTTAGCTGCGATCCCCTCCTACATAGGCGAGCCCGTAACTTTTCCTGCCAGACCAGCCATCCTCCTCATCCCTATCATCGTCGGCTTCCTGGGATGCCAGATCGACAGCTTCGTTGGTGCCACTCTGGAGTCCAGAGGACTCATATCCAAGAAGGCCAACAATCTGCTCTCCACCAGCATAGGAGCGCTTCTTGCCCTTGCGCTCTACCTCTTGGTGCAATAGCCCCCCTGATCAGGCCTCCGATCCCATTTCCTCGATTAAGGACCGAAGCACGCTGACTGCCTCTGCGTTGATGTCGAGAGCGTCCTGGGCTGTCCGAGCCTCGGAGAAGACCCTGATGACGGCTTCAGTCCCCGATGGTCGGACGAGAACCCAACCGTTCTGATAGTGAACCTTAGCGCCATCAAGGGTCTCCACACGCTTGCCCTTGAGAGCTCCGAGCAGCCCCTCCAGAACCCTCTTCTTGAGCTCGTGAGGACAGCTCACCGAGCTCTTCTCTAGATAGTACTTAGGAACCTCAGCCAGGACTTCGGAGAGGCTCCTCTGGCTGGAGGCCAGCAGCTCCAGCATCGTTGCCACTCCCATGGCGCCGTCTCTGCAGTACTGATGCTCGGGGAATATCAGGCCTCCGTTTTCCTCCCCACCGAAAATAGCGCCCTCCTCGAAGATGGTGCGCGCAACTACGGGGGCCCCCACCTTTGTATACAGCACATGCCCCCCTCTAGTCTTCACCACGTCTTCCACGCAACTGGAGGAGCTAACCGGCGTCACCACGGTGCCTCCCCCTTTGCGGCCCACCAGGTAACCTGCCACAATCGCCAGAGACCTGTCGCCGTGGACGTACTCTCCCCGCTCGTTGACGAAGATGACCCTGTCGGCGTCACCGTCGTGAACGGCTCCGAGATCTGCACCCGAGTCGACGACCATCTCCTTCAGCTCGCCGACGTTCTCCTCGACGGGCTCTGGGGGATGCCCCGGGAAGGTGCCGTCTGGCTGCGCGTTAAGCGAGGCCACGCTGCAACCCAAGTTGCGGAGGAGGTAGGGCGACACGAAAGTCGAGGCTCCGTTGGCGCAGTCTAGTGCGACCTTGAGCCCTGCCTTGCGGATCGAATCAACGTCGACTCGCTGCATCACGCCTCGAAGATACTCTCCGTTGCACTCTGCCCTCTCGAGGACCGAACCCGTGCCATCCCAGGTCGATCGTCGGAAGGCGCGCCTGGAGTATATGTCCTCTATCTCCTCCTCGGCGCTCCGGGCCAACTCCATACCTCTGGAGTCCAGGACCTTGATACCATTGAACTCACGCGGGTTGTGAGAGGCCGTTATGATGACACCGCCTGCCAGCTTATGATTTCCGACGTAGTACTGGATGGCCGGCGAAGGGGCGACGCCGACATCCTCCACGCTGCACCCAGCGGCTGCAAGACCGGAGATCGCCGCGGCCTTCAGCATCGGACCCGAGGTCCTCGTGTCGTTTCCGACAGCCAAACTGCCGCCGTCAAAGTAGGTCCCTACCGCGGAACCCACGTCGAGGGCTAGCGACGCCGTCATGTCCTTTCCCACAATCCCACGTATACCGTTGGTTCCGAAGAGACGCGTCAAGGACCCACCTGCTCGTCGACGAGTTTCGAACCCCTCTCCAGGCTCATCCCATCGGCGACGATGCAACGCTGCACCCTAGAGTTCGCGCCGACGGTGACCTGTGAGCCGATGAGGCTATCCTCCACGATGGCCCCTTCCTCCACCTTCACTCCATCAAGGAGGACCGAGCTGACAACTTTTGCCCCAGAGATGTCGCAGCCCCTCCCGAGGCTTACGTATGGCCCCACGATTCCACTACGCAGGACCGTCATCGGGCCGATGTCGACGGGGTCGAGAACCGCCGCCTCTGCCTCGACGATAAGGTCGCGAGGGGCAACGTTGCTCACTCTATCCAGTAGGATCCTGGTGGCCTTCATGTAAGCCTCGAGGGTGCCGGCATCAGCCCAGTAGCCCGTGAATCTCATTCCGTAGAGGCCCGCCTCGATGGCCTCTGGGAAGACCTCACGCTCCAGGGAGACCACGCAGCCCTCCTGCATGTAGTCCAGAATCTCCTCCTCGAAGGCGTAGATTCCAGCGTTCGCGACCCTGGAGAACGCCTGCTCACGTGAAGGCTTCTCCATAAACTGCTGAATCCTGCCGTCATCTCCGAGGGCCACGATGCCGAGGCCCTCAGGGTTCTCCACCTCCCAGAGCGCTATGGTCCCTATCCCACCCTTCTCCAGGTGAAACTCCAGAAGGCTCTCCATGTCAAGCGAGGACACGACGTCTCCGTTGACCGCGAGAAAGGTTCCCTCAATGTGGTCCTCCAGGTTCTTCAACGCACCGCCCGTACCTAGGGGCTCCTCCTCTTTGATAACGGTCATCTTAGGCCCTGCGGGATACGAGGAGAAGTACTCCTCTAGGGCCTCGACCATGTAGCTCGCGGCAATTATGACCTCGTCAACCTGTCGCGGAAGGGCCTCGATGATGTGTAGGACCATGGGTTTCCCCAGTAGGGGCACCAGGGCCTTCGGCCGAGTGTATGTGAGCGGCCGCAGCCTCGTCCCAAGGCCGCCGACCAGAATGACGGCTTGCATCCCGCAGCCTTAAACCTGCTGATGCTTAATAACCTTCCACGCGCGGCAAATCACTGGGGAACGATGGTGACGACGTTGTTTCCCCGCAGTATCACAGTCCCGATTCTCCTCACGCTGTCGCCCATGGTCTCCTCCGTGTCCTCCAAGACCATGTTCATGTAGTCGTCGTAACCGACAAGGGTCCCTTTGAGGACGCGGTTATCCTTCAACAGCAGGGATACCGTCTTGTTCAGAGCTTTCTCCAGCACGTTAAGCGGTAAGACCATCGAACCCCCCTTTTACCGAGACCTGCCAATGACAATTTAAAGGTTTCTCGCCAGTGTTCTGATAGCGACCCGCGAGTCCCTCATCCCGCACCGGCGACTTGAGGAACCTTTTTACGGCGTCCTCCTGATTATGACGGGGTTTGCACCATGGAGCGAAGGAAAATCGGCGAGGTGTTCAAGTACTACGCGAAGCCCCAGGTGGCGGCCATTCGCCTCACCGATGGCCCTCTCAGTGTGGGGGACAAGATCCAGATTCAGGGCTTCACGACGGACCTGACCATCTCCGTTGACTCGATGGAAATTGAGAACAAGAAGGTGGAGGAGGCCTCTGTCGGCCAGGAGATTGGGGTTCTTCTTGGCGGACGAGCAAGGCCTGGCGACCGCGTCTACAGGATCGTGGAGTAAGCTCGTCCACGGAAGGGCCGACTTAGGCGAGCCTTCAGAACGGTCCGTCGAAGTTGCGCCTCTATGTTCCCTGAATCTCACGGCCCCTCGGCCTATGCTCCCCGGTAGTTCTTCTCGCCAGCCCTGATGGGGACCTGCAGCCAATTGTCAACGGGCGGCAAGGGGCAGATGTAGCTGTCGCTGTAGGCGCAGTAGGGATTGTAGGCCACGTTGAAGTCGAGGAGGTACTTCCCCGAAGGGCTGACCTCCACCTCGAGATAGCGGGCAGCCCCGTAGCTCTCCTTGCCTGAGGTAGCATCCCGGAAGGGGATGAACAGGCTGGGTCGGCCATGTTCATGCTCGTGAGCGCTCCTGTAGGCGTAGATCCTGGCGTTGCTACCGGCAACCTCGACGTCGAAGTAGCCAACCTTATGATAGAGGGACTCCTCCCCGGCCACGCTGGTGGCCATCACGACCTCTTCGGGGACGTCCAGCTCGACGAGTTCGACCTCGAATACCAGCCCCTCGTTGTAGGGGAAGTAATCGAGGCCCTCAAAGGAAGCACGGCCCTGGGGAGGGATGGGGGAGTTGTGTGACTCCTTGAAGAATCTATCCTTCTCTCGTCTGAGCTGCTCGACCTCTACCTGGATCTGGTGTAGGTTCATCGGGTTTCGACGAGTAACTAGTGAAGGCAAGTCTAAAAAGGGTTCCCTCCGAGGGTGGAGACTCCACAGAGAAAAGGCGTTATGCTCGTAGGTCGATAACCAGCCGGTGTCCAAGGAAGCAGACATCGTTATCATCGGAGCAGGCGTCCATGGAGCCAGCCTGGGGTTCAACCTTGTGGCGAAGGAGTTTGGACGGGTCATCATCGTCGATAAGTCCAATGTAGGAGCAGGGGCCACCGGTCGGTCAGCCTCATTCCTTCGCCACCACTACTCCAACGAAATCTGCGTGAGAATAGTCAAGGAGAGCCTCAGGATCATTCACAATTTCGACGACGAGGTGGGAGCGGTCGTTGACTTCCAGCCTCAGCCATTACTCCTGCTGGCGGACACCGCCAACGCAAACGCGTTGAGGGATAACGTGTCCATGCAACAGGGTGAGGGAGTCCGAGTTCGGCTCTTGAAGGTCGAGGAGGTACGGGACCAGTTTCCCTTTCTGAGTTTTGACGGCGTTGAGTTGACGGCTCTCGAATACGACGCAGGTTATGGGGATGCGTACCAGGTGAACGCCGCCTACGCCTCCCGATTCAAGGCCCTCGGAGGGGAGCTCATGCTCGGAACAAGAGTTCTGGCAATTGAGGAGAAAGGCGGCAGAGTCGTCGGGCTAAAGACGGACCACGGAAGAATCTCCACGGGAAGGGTGGTCATAGCCGCGGGGCCGTGGTCGTCCAAGCTCGCCGAGACCGCTGGAGTACGTCTACCCGTGGGACAGGCTCACCTGTCATTGGGTGTTCTGCAGCCACCGACGGACGTTCGGACAGCGCCGATGGTCTTCGACATGTTGACGTCTACCTATTGGCGACCCGAGAGGAATGGCACACTGCTGGTAGGCACCGACGAGGAGGTGGAGGGCACTTGGGACCCGGATAACCTCCCGGATGGCGTCAGCTTCGAGTTCGTCTCTAGCGTCTCCGAAAGGATTAGAAGCAGGTGGCCTGAGATGAGACGAGCTCAGTTCGTAAGAGGATGGGTCGGGGTGGACGGCGTCTCGCCGGACTTGCACCCCATCATCGGCGCTTTGCCTTCCGTAGAGGGCTTGTACACCTCCGCCGGCTACAGTGGTCACGGTTTCAAGTTCAGTCCAGCTGTGGGGAAGTGCCTGGCGGAGCTCATAGTGGATGGACGCTACAGGACTCTGGACCTGTCCCCCTTTTCCGTAGAGCGTTACGAGTCAGGAAGAACCTTTAGGAGCCGGTACCCGATGGCGGTTGTTCAGTAGTCTGGGAACCCTTATTAGTGGGAGAGAGATGGTGGCTTCCTAGATGGACCTGTACCGGGTCCTCCGACCACTACTCTTCAGCCTTCCGCCGGACATGGCTCACGATGTCTCACAGTGGGCCTTCAGGAGGCGCCTTTGGACCCGTTTTCCAGTGGCGGACAAACCAAGGCTCGATCTCAGGACTAACATTGCCGGCATTGAACTTAGGAATCCCCTCGGCCTGGCAGCGGGCTTCGACAAGAATGGGGACATCACCCCCGCCATGGCCAGCCTCGGGTTCGGCTTCGTGGTGACGGGATCCGTGAGGGCCAACCCACATCCCGGTAATCCCCGGCCTTGGTTCGCTCGTCGCGTCGACAGGGACGGCATGGTGAACGCCATGGGGCTCCCGTCCAAGGGAGCTGGTTACGTTCACCGTCGTCTCGAACATCTTAGACTGGAGATCCCGTTCTTTAACAGCGTCGTGGGCGAGAACGTTCCCGATCTGCTGCAGGCCTATGAGGCGCTAAAGGGATTGGGCGCTGCCTGGGAGATCAACCTCAGCTGCCCGAATACAGACACGGGACGGACTTTCGAGGAGGACGATAAGGCATACGATGAGCTTCTGAGGAGCCTTGCAGGCGTCCGGGAACCGCTCCTCTTGAAGCTGTCTCCCTACGAAGACGAGGAGGGGCGTGACACCGCCTTGGAGATGGCGAACAAGGCAATTCGACGAGGCATAACCTACTTCACGCTGTGCAACACCCTTCTGGTGGACGAGGAGAGGCTAGGGATAGGTCGGGGTGGACTGAGCGGGCGGCCGATATTCCCGTTATGTCTGAGAGCGGTCAAGGACTTCTACGAGGAGTGGGGGGAAAAGGTGAGCCTCGTGGGAGTTGGAGGAATCACCTCGGGGCGGGAGGCCTTTCAGATGTTGACCGCTGGTGCCTCAGCCCTTGAGGTGCTGACGGCTCTGATCCTGAGGGGACCCTTCGTCGTCCGGGATCTGCTGCGAGAACTTCAGGAACAGATGGAAGCGCACGGGTTTGGATCAGTGGGCGAGTTGGTAGGCCAGGCAACCTAGTCGCGGCTCCTGACTCGTCCGGAGGTTGTAACGCACCTAGGTTCGGAGGGGCTGCAAAACCTCGAGCTCATTTCCGTCAGGATCGCGGAAGATCGCCCAGCGTGCTGTGCGCCTGACCGCCGTCCGCTCTTCCGGGCCCAAGAGCAGGGTTCCACCCCATCCCTAAGCTGACTGCTTCACCCGATCCAAGTCCTTCGCCACTATGGTGAGGCGGGCGCGCCTCTCCGCGGTGTCCTCCACTACGTCGTCCAGCCCACGAAAGATGAACGGAGAACCATCGATCTCGAACTCCGCTCGCATCGCCTGCTGACGCTCAAGGGGAAGTTGAAGCCTTCCTGTAGAAGAGCAGACAATCATGAAGGCGGGACACAGAGAGCTCCTTAGGTTCGATGGAAACAACCAGCATCCTGTCCTTGTCCGCTGTTACGGGCTGAATGCCCCGCATTGACGCTCTACTGGGCGTAACGTATAACAGGTGAGGGGGGAGGCGATCTGACGCACCAACTGAGGATAGTCAGCTCTCGCGCTCTTCATCACGGGTAGCCCCCGATCCGTCAGCGACTCAGGGCAGTGATACTGAGAAACACCACAGGAAGAATCGCTAGGTAGCTGGCAAGGCAGAGTAGGCATAGCGAGCCTATCACCGCCAGCGCTACGTACGTCAGATAGGCCCCAAAGGCAAGACCTAGGATGGATAGCACTGCCACCGACAGAAGGAGGCTCGGGTGCTCATCCTCCGAGACGATGGCCACGTATGAAATGACAAAGATGAGGCCGAACCCCGCCGCGCCCACCAAGGCGACGGGGATTCCAAGAATGTAGGCGTACTGGCTCCCGATGACGGCGTCACAGGAAAAGATGGAGCCGATCTCACAATAGGAGACGTCGAGTGTTAGGAGACTCACAGCCGTAAGGTAGCTACTGAGGGCTAACCCAATCAGAGATAGGAAGAGCATGGCCCGCCAGGTTGAATCGCTCACCCTCACCCCCCAAGCAGTGAGTCCAGGGCGGTGGCCAGGATCTGATATGACTGCTTGCCGTCGAAGCGGTCTTGGATCCATAGACCTGGTCTGATCACGAAGTAGGTGGGAGTCCCAGTGACCCCATAGTCGATGGCGACAGTTCCCCGCGTACCGACGGAGCCTGAGGTGTCCAGGGCGTAGGTCCAGCTTGCTCCCGTCATGAGCTGAAACTGTTGGATATGCTGTAGCGTATCTGTCCTGGGGCTTATGAATCGGACGTTCACTGAGATGAAGTCCACACGGGCTTCGTAGTCCCCGTAAAGCTGAACCAAGTATTCCTGCGTTCCCTCTAAACAGAAATGACAGTCCGTGTCCATGAACTCCAGCAGGATGACGTCGTTGGCGTAGTCGTTGAGGTCTACCTCTCCGTCACTTCCAGGCAGGCGGAAAACGGGAGCGCGCTCCCCAGGGCCTCCGTTGTTCCCACCAGTGCCGGCGAAGACGATGGCCACGATGATAACAGCGGTGATGACGCTGGCCGCCAAGATCGGATACAGAAGCTTCTCCCGACGTCGGAGGCCGACCCTTCGTCTAGGCTCCTCAGCGGCGGCCCTCTCTTCAACCGATAGATCAAACTCAACCTTCTTTCCCGGGTGCGCTCGGGCGACATGGCGCTCGATGTTTTCAACCTTGACGGATGCGCCGCAGAGAGGACACTGCTTGAAGTAGGCCATTCATCTCTTTCATGGACCTCCTGAATTTAGTCTTTAGGTCCCTGACTTCTCATTCTCGGCTGTGATAATCAGAGGCGAGGTTTCAATATCAACTAATGAGGCGGGCAAGTGGCGATACCTTGCCCAAAGGTGCCCTCGAGGAGTTCGTCCTGGATAACATCGGTGTTGCGCCTGCGATAGATCTGATATTGAGGACCTTGAAGGAATCGAACTTCAAGATTCTCGAGTCAGGGGGTACGGCCGTTAGGGGACATGTCAAAGCCGTCTGGGGTGGTAAGCTCAAGTCGTACTTCATTGGGAACCTCCCGTTTGGAAAGCTCTTCAAGTCAGGCAAGCGGCTCGGTGCGGAGGTGGAAGTGACGCCCCACGGATCAGGAAGCTACGTGCGGCTCCTCATCGTACCCTATATGGAACTCTGGAACCGCCCCGAGGTGTTCCTCATCAGTCAAGGCATATTGGAAAAGCTCACAGACGACAGCTTTTCCCACAAGAAACTCGACGAGGTGATGACACGTTTGAAGACTCCGATCGCGAGGTAGACGAGATCTCTGAGTACTCGGAAATCGCCCACGAGGACCGACGTGAGGTCTCGGCCGGCAATGTCGGCGCTTCTTCCTATACCTCACCGGTAAGGTCGGTCTACAGCACGCCGAAGGGCGGTTGGATCTTCTGGCTACTCGGGCTGGTGGTCTCCGGCGCGATTATTTACTACTTTTTCGTCTACGCGCCGCGCGTCTACACATCACAGGAGATTTTCATCATCGCCCTCGGTGCGGTCTTCCTCGGCGGGTTCATCTCTCGTAGGGGGCTGCGTGGGGCGCTGCTGGGATTCCTCGTGTTCTTCGTCCCCCTCATCGCAGCGGGGATGCTGCTCTTGACAGGCTCCTTGGGCGTTGCACAAGGGGCTCAGGGCCTCGAGGCCCTAGGCCCTGTCATTGGCGCCGCGGCAGGAATCTTCCTCATCGCTGTAGCCTTTGTCGCGGGTATCATTGGCCTCGTCGTCGCCGGGCTAGCAGGGTGGATATCCAACAAGATCTTCCCAATCGGCGGGAGGCCTTAGGGAATCAAGCCTGAAGGAAAGGTTCTAAAGCTTTCACCAGCGCAGTAACCTTCTCCTGTAGCCCGCCCTTGAGGAACTCTCGCTTCCGCTCCACAGGTTCCCCCACGACCAGCTCGTGCACGATCGTGTACGAACCCTTCAGCCCGATGTCATCCTCTTTCAGCCCCAAATCAGCAGCGGTCCAGACCTGCAGCCAATCAGAACTTGCCGCCATCTCGACCCTGTCGAAATCGGGGAACCGCGGCTGGTTCGAACCCACGACCACGGAGAGGACTGCTGGCATCTCCGCTTCGAGGATCTCGTAGCTGGATCCCATGGTTCTGCGAGCCCTGACGCTATTGCCCTCCACCGCGACCTCGTCAGCAAAGGTGATGAGAGGCATCTCCAGCCACTCCGCGAGACCGGGCGGGACCTGAGCGGTGCTGGCGTCCGAAGACTCCTCCCCGCAGAGGACTAGGTCGCACCTCTTGAGCCTCTGTATCCCCTTGGCCAGCGTGAGGGATGTGGGATAGGTGTCTGCCCCCGCGAAGGCCCTATCGCTCAGCAGAATGGCCCTGTCCGCCCCCATTCCCAGACATAACTCCAGGTACTCCTTGAACAGGGGCGGCCCCATGGACATCAATGTGACTCTACCGCCATGCTTCTCCTTCAACCGCAGGGCAGTTTCCAGGGCGTTCTTGTCAGGTGGGTTGAGCACGTTCTCGGCCTTTGCACGATCCAACATCTTTGTCTCGGGGTCCAGGGTGACCTCTTCTGGCTTGGGGACCACCTTCAGACAAACGACGATGTCCAACGTCATACGGCCACCACCCTCCCCTTCTCAAGCTCCTCGAGAAGCCGCGGCAGGATGTCGAAGAGGTCTCCAACAACACACACGTCGGCCTCGTCGAATATTGGAGCTTTTTCGTCCTTGTTCACGGCGATGACCATTTCCGAGTCCCTGAGACCGGCGACGAAGTGACTGGCCCCGCTGGCCCCCAAGACCACCACAAGCTTCGACCTCAGGGAGACACCCGTAGAGCCTACCTGCTTCTCTCGCGGGGCAACGCCGATATCCACCAACGGCCTGGTAACACCAGTTGAGGCCCGGAGCGCGGTGGCCAATTCATCAACCAGCTTCATGTCGCCGCCTGTACCCATACCCGCCACGACAATCCGTTCTGCAGAGGCGATGTTCTCCGCAGGAACGACCTCTCTTTCCAAGACCCGGCAACGGATGTCGCTCTCGCGGAGGCTCACTTCGACTCTCTCCACCTTCCCATGCCTCGTGTCGTCCGGCTCCATGGGTTCGAAAATTCCAGCGCTGACTGTGGACATCTGGGGTCTCCCAAACTCCGTCTTGATGACGGCTAGGATGCTACCGCCGAACCCAGGCACGGCCGAGAGCAAGAGGCCCGACTCCTTGTCGTACTCGAGGCGGGTTGCGTGGGCTGTGAGCCCCGTTGAAAGCCTGACAGCCAGTCGCCCTGCCAGATCCCTGCCGTTGAAGGTTGCCCCTATGAGCAGGATGTCTGGCTTCCTTGCCTGGACTAGGTCTGCCATTGCCTTGGTATAGGCATCAGTGTTGTATCCGGCCAGGAGAGGATGCTCGGCCAGGAGGACAATATCCGCGCCATAACGCACGACCTCTTCCCCAAGCGCTGCGATGTCTTTGCCAAGAATCACGGCGGTAAGCACTTCCCCCATCTCGTCCGCCAGTTCCCTGCCCTTTCCGAGAAGCTCCAATCCTACGGGGAGGAGCCTACCTTCCTCCTGCTCCAGAACTACCCAGAGGCCCTTGTAGAGGTCCTTCTGAATTTTCGCTGGCACGTTATCGCCTTCTCTCAGGTCGGACCATTAGCTCCATCACGTCCACGACAGGCGGCCCGCCAAGTCGGCGGGAGCTGTCCTCGAAGTTCTGGATACAGTAGGGGCACGCGGTGGCCAGCAAGGGCATGTCTTCCTCCTTGACTTGCTCGAGACGACTGTCGGAGAGCCTCGCACCGCCCTCCTCTCTCCACATGCCTCCCCCGCCTCCGCCACAGCACAGGGCGTTCAACTTGCTCTCCCTCAATTCCTGTAGCTCGAGCCCTGGAACCGATTCCAGAAGCTTCCTCGGAGGTTCGAAGACGCCGTTGTAGCGTCCTAGATAGCAGGGATCGTGGTAGGCCACGCGGGATTTCTTCACCTTGGGTATCTTGAGTTGCCCTGCGTCCAAGATCCTCTCCAGGTATTCCGTGTAGTGCACGGGTTCGGCGTCCAAGCCGTATCTCGGGTATAGGTTGCGGAACATGTCAAAGCAGTGTGGTGAGATGGCGACAATGGTGTGAGCGCCCGTGTCCCCGAAGGACTTAACGTTGTCCTCTATGAGCCTCTCCACGTAGCCTCGCTCGCCCGTGACCCGCACTGCATCGCCACAGCACTTCTCGCGGTCTCCAAGGAAGCCGAAGTCGACTCCCGCCCCCTTGAGGACCCTAGCCATGTTCCGGGCCACCCTCTGGAGCCTCGGGTCATAAGCTACGGCGCACCCCACGTAGAGCAGCACATCGACCCCCGCCGAGGCATCCTTAAGCTTCAGCCCTTCAGCCCACTTGCCCCTCTCGGATCGGAGTCCGCTCCACGGGTTTCCGTCCTCCAAGGTGCTCCAGAGGAGCCTGTACATCTCAGGCGGCACATCTCCTCCCTGGAAGGCGAGGGCCCTCAGGCCCATGATGGCCTCAACTATTTGCACATCCCTGGGGCACCTGACCTCGCACAAGCGGCAGGCTGTGCACAGCCAAACGTCCTCCATGCCATCCTCTCGGCCCAGCTGAGCCCTGCGAAGTATCTTGCGGGCTGAGAAGGGCCGGCCCAGGTACGAGAGAAGGGGGCACGTTGCACTGCATGTCCCACACTGAAAGCATGGGTTCATGGCTCCAGCGGTGAGCTTGTACACCTTGTCCCACAGCTCATCGTCGAGCCGGACCACGGCATCAACCATCAACTCCCTCCCCCCGCCGCCTCGGCCTCAACCTTCTCTCCCATAGCCTGTAGCTCCCGTATGCGATCGTGAACTTTCGTCATGCTCTGCGCGAAGAGCTTCCCCTCAGCCGCGGTGAACCAGCCGAGGTCAAGCCTGTCCGGGTTGAAGCCTTTGGCCTGCACCTTCCTCTTCCAGCGATGAAACCGCTTCTCCGTTTCGTAGTTGGCCGTCAGGTAATGGCAGTCTCCCAAGTGGCAGCCGCTGACGAAGACAGCGCCCGCACCCCTCTCGAAGGCCCTCAGCACGAACTTCTCCGAGATTCGGCCTGAACACATGGTTCGAATGATGCGTGAGGATGGCGGGTACTGGAACTTGGCGATTCCAGCCTGATCAGCTCCCGCGTACGAGCACCAGTTACAGGCGAAGACCACGGCCTTATCCTCAGGGTTCTCGGCGGTCGCCGCGTCAATTTGGGCGATGATCTGCTCATCGGTGAATCCTGGCATGGTGATGGCGCTCACAGGACACGCAGCGGCACACGTCCCGCAACCTGTACAGGCGGCCTCGATGACCACCGCCGGCTCCTTCACCTCCGCGATGATGGCGCTGTAAGGACAGACCTTGGCACACAGGGTGCAGCCAGTACAGATGTCGGCGTCCACGATGGCCGTCAGCGGCTCCTTCTCCACCTCGTCCCGCGCTAGCAGCACGGAGGCCTTGGAGGCTGCCCCCAGGCCCTGAGAAATGGACTCGCCTACATCCTTGGGACTCTGACACGCCCCTGCGAGGTAAACCCCCTGGACGGCGGCTTCCACGGGTCCCAGCTTCGGGTGGCTCTCCAGGAGGAAGCCATCCTCACCCACAGCCAGCTTCAGATGCTTCGTTACTGCGCCGCCAGAAGAGGGCTCGAGGCCCACCACCATCACCAGGAGGTCCGTGGGAATTGCCACCCGCTGGTCGGAGAGGTTGTCGTGTAGGATCACACGACCATCGTCCCACTCAACCTGATCCTCTGTCGGCTCCTCGTCGGATATCCGGAAGAACTGGACCCCCCACCGACATGCCTCGTCGTACAGCTCCTCAGCGTGACGGTTGTAGGTCCGAACATCCTTGGTGACCACTCTCACCCGCTTACCCATCTTCCTCAGGTCGACGGCCTGCTGTATCATGGACTGGCAGCAGTAGCGGGAGCAGCCCATCTTTCCCTGCCGAGAGCCTATGCAGCCAAGGAAGGTGACGTTGGCTGCATCCACGTCTGGCATTGCCTGCTCCAGGTCCAGGTTGGTCATCACCCTAGGATCCTCTCCGTAACCGAAGACTTTGGGCACGTGCGGCTTGGCCCCGGTGGCCATCACGATACCGCCGACGTCGAGGGATTCCCCGTTTGTTAGTGTCACGTGGAAGTTGCCGATGTAGCCGCTGACAACCTCGACCTCGGTCCCTAAGTGTACCTTGACACCGGCCCTCGCGAGCTCCCGCTTCTTCTCCTTGAGCAACTGCTTCGACGAAGCTCTGATACCGGAGACATTATTCAGCCTGGCCACGAGACCCCCGAGGCGCAGCTCCCGCTCGACCAGGTGGGTGTCATATCCCTGGTCGGCCAGGGCCGTAGCGGCGCTCATACCGGCTACGCCACCACCCACCACAAGGGCCCGGCGAACCACCTTCTGCCGGACCTTTGTCAGCGGCTTGAGGAGCTTTGCCTTCCCCACAGCCATCCTGACCATGTCCTTGGCCTTCTCCGTGGCAGCCTCCGGCTCCTTCTTGTGAACCCAGGAGTCCTGGTTTCGGATGTTGGCCATCTCCAAGAGGTAAGGGTTAAGCCCGGCTCGGCCGGCGGCTTTCATGAAGGTGGGCGCGTGGGTCTTCGGTGAGCAGGCGGCGACGACGGCCCTGGTGAGACTCTTCTCCTTGATGACCTCCGTGATGCTGTTCAGCGTGTTGGCCGAGCACGAGAACATCTGCTGCTGGGAGACCTCAACCCCGTCCAGCTTTCCGGCGAACTCCACCACCTCGGGCACGTTGACGGTCCCTGCGATGTTGGATCCACAGTTACAGATGAAGACGCCGATCCTGTTGGAGTCCGAGGTGTCTAGAGGCTCCACCTCCTCCGGCACGGGCCACGAGCGTTTGTCTACGTAGGCTAAGGCGCTTGCTGCAGCGCCACTCGCTTCAGCCACGCTGTCTGGAATGTCCTTCGGCCCCGACGCGCATCCACAGACGTATACGCCCTCCTTGGTGGTCTCCTCCAGGCTCCCCCTGGCTCCCACGGTCTTGATGAAGCCATCCCTGTCGACGTCGATACCCAGGATGGAGGCTAGCTTGCCTAAACCCCTCGCTGGCAACAGCGCAGGGGCCAGCACGACCATGTCGAAGTCCTCCTCGTGGACGGTCCCTGCCATGGTATCCTCGTATCGTACACGCACGTTCCCGCCGTTTCCCTGGATCCTTGATGGACGTCCCCGAAGGAACCTGACCCCCTCTTCCTTGGTCCTGTGGAAGAAATCATCGAAACCTTTGCCGTAGGCTCGTATGTCCATATAGAGGATGGTGACGTCCTCTATCCCGTGGTCCACGGCCTGGATGGCCTCCTTAATGGAGTACATACAGCAGACCCTGGAGCAGTAGTGGCAGAACCGCTGGTCTCTGGAGCCCACGCAGAGGACGAACAGAAGCCGCCGGGGATGTTCGCCGTCACTAGGCTTCACGATGTCGCCCGCCGTCGGGCCCGCCGCGTTCAGGAGACGCTCGAATTCCATTGAGTTGAGTATGTCGGGGTGCCCCCCGAAGCCGTACTCAGGGATGTTCCGTGGGTCGAAGAGGTCGAAGCCCGTGGCTACGATGACGGCAGCGGCCTCCCGTACATGTTGCGTAACTGGCTTCATGTTGAAGTCGATACACTTCGGCAGACATGCCTCGACGCACCTGTTGCAAGGTAGGTAGTTGGGGGGCTCGTTGAGGCAGGCTTCGATGTCTATGGCATATGCGCCGGGCTCTGCCTGCTCGAAAGGCGTGTAGATCCCCCTCCTGGCGCCCACTCCGACGTCGAACTCGTTGGGCATCACCTGCGGGCAGACTGGGGCACAGTCGCCGCAGCGAGTGCACTGATCTGTCACGTACCTCGCCCTCTGGTCTATGGTGACCGTGAAGTCCCCAGGCTTCCCCTCTATCCCTGTAACCTCCGCGAGGGTCAAGACCTCGATGTTCTCGTTCTGAATGACCTCACTGATCTTGGGCGCCTCTATGCAGATGGAGCAGTCCAGGGTGGGGAAATTCTTGTCTAGAGCGGCCATCTTGCCGCCTATGGACGGCGTCCTCTCCACCAGCGTGACCCTGCAACCCGCCTCGGCGAGGTCCAGGGAGGCCTGTATGCCAGCAATGCCGCCGCCGATGACCACCACGTTGTTGACCATCAGCTGGCACCTCCTCTAGCGAGTTCTCGGCCCCTGTTGAAGGCCGCCTCGTTCAGCTCCTCCGTGCCCTTCGGTATGCTGTCGAGGATAGCCCTCCTGGCCGCCTCGGGCGACACGACCCCCGTCAGCTCCACCAAGGCGCCGATCATGACGATGTTGGCGACGACCTTCTTGCCCAAATCCGTGGCCGTCTGGAGGGCTGGAATGAAGGTGGTCTTAGGCTTCCAGGCCTCGTCGGGATGGACTAGGTCCTTCTCGAAGACGGCTCGACCCTCTGGCTTCACTGTGTCCTTGAACTTTTCGTAGCCGTCCTGGGAGAGGGCGACGAAGATGTCGGGGTTCTCGACCAGCGGGTAACGGACCTCGTCGTCACTGATTACGAGGTCGGCCTTGGACCAACCGCCCATCTTCTCCGGCCCATAGTCCTCCGTCAAGACGGCCGAGCCCTTGTCGTAGAGGACCATCGCCCTTCCCAAGATTCGACCCATGGTGATGATGCCCTGGCCACCGAAACCTGACAGTCGGACCTCAGTCCTCATTTCGCCCCCTCCAGGACCTTCTGAAGGAGCTTGTTCTTCCCCGTCCTGTAAGAGGGCCTCTTCTCATCTATGAAGTTGCCAACGACGATGGGATCGTCCCTTCGCATGGTGATGGCGACTCTGCGCAGGTCGGCGTCGTGGTCTACGATGGCATTCTCTCGGAAGTGTCCCATCTCGTCCATAGCGTCCGCGAAGCGATTCTTCCTTCCGAAGCCGATGGGACAGGGCGAGATGATCTCTATGAAGGCGAGGCCGTCCACCTCGAAGGCCCGCTCTATGGCTGCCCTGAGCTGACGCACGTGCAGGGTGGTCCAACGTGCGACAAAGGGCGCACCAGAAGCCGCCGCCAGCAGCGGCATGTTGAAGGCCTGCTCATAGTTGCCGTAGGGCGTCGTCGTCGTTCTGGCGCCGTAAGGGGTCGTGGCCCCAAACTGGCCACCCGTCATGCCGTAATTGAAGTTGTTCACGAAGAGGACGTTCAGATCGATGTTTCGCCGGGCTGCATGTATGAAGTGGTTTCCACCGATGGTGATGAGGTCGCCGTCACCGGAGAAGACTGTTACCTCCAGCTCCGGCTTCATGAGCTTGAGGCCCGTTGCGAAGGGGATGGGTCGGCCGTGAGTCGTGTGGTACGAGTCGATGTTGACGTAGCCCGCCACCCTCCCGGTACAGCCGATGCCTGAGACCACCACGTGCTTGTCCGAGGGTGTCTCAGAGGCCTCCATCGCCTCGACATAGCATCTGGCAGCGTTGCCCAGCCCACAACCAGGGCACCAGATGTGAGGGAATCTCTCGGCCCTCAGGAGCGAGTCTCTCGGATGGGTGTCGGTGTACTCTATCGCTCTCACGAGGCCACCTCCCTTAGACCCCTTAGGATCTCGTCCGGGCTGAAGATTCGACCTCCAGGCAAGCCGAGATGACGAACAGATCGCTCCGCGTACTCCTGAACTGGGTGCACGATCTGGCCTAGGTTCACCTCGACTACGAGGATCTCATCCACCCTGTCGGACAGCCTCTTCACGGCGTCCTTTGGGAAGGGCCAGGGGGTGACGAGCCTGAGCATGCCCACCTTGATCCCTTCCTTCCTGGCCTTCATGACGGCCTCCCAGGCGGGGCCGGTTGTGGATCCATATACGACAAGCCCGACCTCCGCGTCGTCCATCATCCTCTCTTCACACTCGACAATCTTCCCCTCGTTCTCTCTTATCTTCCGGACAATGCGCGGGACCAGGGCCTCCTGGCCGACAGCGGTGGTATCAGGATATCCTATGTCGCTGTGGGTCAGTCCCGTCATGTGAATCCTGTAACCGTCGCCGGCGATTGCCATTGGCGGAACCAGGAATTTACTGTCGAAGGGGAGGTATTGCCCTGGGGCAACATCCGGGATCGGCCTGTAGACGGTCTCGATCTCCTCCTCCGGGGGGATGACGAGCCTGGCTGTCATCTGGCCGACGATCTGATCAGCCATGATCAGGACTGGTATCCGGTAGGTCTCGGCGGTGTTGAAGGCCTTGATGGCGAAGTCGAACATCTCTTGCACCGTGCCCGGCGCGTAGGCCACGATCTCGTAGTCGCCGTGAGACCCCCAACGGGCCTGCATCATGTCCCCCTGGGAGGTAAGCGTCGGCAGGCCTGTGCTCGGGCCACCTCTCTGGACGTCAACGATGACACAAGGGGCCTCCAGCATAGCCGCCAGGCCAATGTGCTCCATCATGAGGGACAGTCCTGGGCCAGAGGTGGCAGTCATGGCCTTAGCCCCCGCGCAAGAGGCGCCGATGACGGCCGCGAGGCTCCCCATCTCATCTTCCATCTGGATGTACTCGCCGCCTACTAGGGGGAGTCTCTGCGCGGCGCACTCAGCAATCTGGGAGGATGGCGTGATGGGGTAGCCTCCGAAGAACCGGCAGCCGGCTGCAATAGCTCCCTCCATCACCGCCACGTCGCCCATGACGAAGTGCTCCCCCGTGAGGACTGGTCGGGGGTCAAGCATTGGCTTCCACCTCCACCGTGAAAATGGCGAACTCTGGACACACGTCCCTACACATGCCGCAGTTGACGCAGGATTCCTCCTTTCCCTTCTTCACCTTGGGATATCGGTAACCGTGGGAGTTGACCTCGTCACTTATCTCAAGGACGTCAACTGGGCAGAACTCCCAACAGAAGTGGCACTCCTTGCACCTCTCGGGGATTACGTATACCGTCCCGCGTGGCGCTCGGAACTTGCCAACGTTGACTGGCCGTCGGAGCTTCTGGATGTAGAGCGACCCTTCGGAGGCAGCTACCACCTCGGCTCGCGGAAACATGCCTAGTACCGCCGGCGGTTCCACCAAGACCGCGGGGCCCTCACCAGGTTCAATGGGCTCGGCCTTGAGGTACTGCTCGATGTCCTCGAGGGAAACCTCGCCGAGGAGGGATCGAAAGTCCTCAACCATGGTCTGGAGGAAGTCCTCCTTCACGTCCTTGTACTCGTACACGTACCGGAACCGTCCCTTGAAATCCTCCTTGGAGCGTCCCACCAGCCCCCTGGAATGGAGCCGATCCAGGACAGTGCTCACAGTCGCATACGTGGCCTTGGTACCTTGGGCGTTGAGGGCGTCCGTAACCCGACGAGCAGGGACGCTACCCAACTTCCTAAGGATTCCAAGAAGTCGTGTCTCAAGAGGACCCAGTCTCAAGGTAGTCGACCTCGGACAGTTGTAAGAGTACAACTATCCGTAAAGGTTGTATGCAACTATGTGCAGCATTTATAAGCAGTCACTCAACGAGGTCTCGGAGCACCTTTTTGAGGGCAATCCTCAGCTGTCTGGTGAAGGTGCTTCTGGAGACGCCCAGGTTCTCAGCGATGTCCCTTGCGGACTTCTTCCTCGAGGGGTCGAAGTAACCGCCTTTGACAGCCCTCCTGAGAACCGCTTCCTGCTTCGGCGTCAGACCGAACGCCCTCAGATCTAGGCTGAGGGCCATCCCCAGACCATCCCGCGACGTTATCCTGAGAAGCTCGAAGTCCGGGTAACGCTTCTTCACGAATCTCGCTAGCTCCCTTGCTTCGTCGAGGTCCTTGACGGATACGGCAACGCTCTCCATCCCTTCGGAAGCCCTGACCCTAGACGGAATCCACCCGTGCTGGGCCAGGAGGGATCGAATGCACGGCACCTCTATTATTCCCTGACAAACGAGCCGGTCCGAGGCCTCCTCCAGAACCTGGACCTCGCAGATCCCCTCGGTGGCGGCCGCCGCGTCTGTAAACTCGGCCGCCTTCGGCCCCTCGATCTCGAAGACCTCCAGAAACTCTTCACCAGATACGTGGGCCATCTCCCGGTAGCGCAGTTCCACCTCGTCGAACTCCTCCGTCAGCCTCACCAGGGGACAGAC
>JABAOH010064098.1_pt3 | contig 20135 bp, 21 predicted proteins | sample 7062181 | NCBI WGS metagenome assembly JABAOH01 (sample SAMN14538630, study PRJNA623070) | marine sediment metagenome | biome: marine biome [ENVO:00000428]; feature: marine pelagic biome [ENVO:01000023]; material: deep marine sediment [ENVO:00002113]; isolation source: pool of 5 deep marine... | reverse complement strand
TATTCGAGCGAGAGGGTCGACGCGTAGCCCTCGAGGTCGATCGGGTGCTGGGGATGGCTCCGTACCCGACCGGCGGCCCGGACGTGCCCGAGAAGCTCTTGGAGGCGTTGGGTGCGCGGGAAGTGGTCAGGGGCGTCGGCCACCTCGGCGCTCGGCCTTACTACGAGCTCGACGTTCCTGCGTTGATTGACCGGGTGTTGGAGCCCGCAGCACGCGCCGCCGCCGTGCCGCGCCCGGCAGACACGGAAGGGTAGGGGAGCGATGAGCCACACGGTATTGATCGTCGACGACGCGATCTTCATGCGTACCATGATCGCCGACATCCTCAAGCAGGCGGGATTCGAGATCGTCGGTGAAGCGGCAACCGGCGTCGAAGCCGTGCAGAAGTACACGGAGCTGAAGCCGGACCTCGTGACCATGGACATCGTGATGCCCGACATGGGAGGCATCGACGCGGTGCGCGAGATCATCAAGCAAGATCCGAACGCCCGCATCCTGATGTGCAGTGCCATGGGTCAGCAGGGTTTGGTGGTCGAGGCCATTCAGGCCGGGGCCCGAGACTTCGTGGTCAAGCCCTTCCAGCCGTCTCGGGTGCTTGAGGCTGTGCAGCGTCTGTTGGGATGAGCCCGGACGGGAAGTACGCGGAGCTTTTCGCGGCCGAGGCGCGCGAGCATCTGGCGGAGATGGATCGCGCCCTTGTCGCTTTGGAGAAGAACCCCGACGATCGTGGTTCGCTGGACGGAATCTTCCGTTCCGTTCACACGATCAAGGGCATGGCGGCGGCCATGGGTTACGATGTGGCCACGCGCTTCGCCCACACCATCGAATCGGTGCTCGCTGAATTGCGCGGGGAGCGCCGGCGTGTCAGCGCCGATCTGGTCGATCTGCTGCTCGAAAGCATCGACCTGCTGGGGACCGTGGTCGAGGCCACCGTGGCCGGAGAGCAGCCGCCGGATCCGGAGCTCGTCGTTGAGCGGCTGATCCTGTGGCGGCTGGCAGGGGAGCGCAGCCAGCCGGCCGAGACTGCTCCAGCGAAGTGGTACAAGCCACCTCCGGCGGGGGGCGCCCCGTCGCGCCGCGCCGATGTCACCCGGGTTCGCGTTGATAGTCGCCGGCTGGACGCGCTGATGAACCTGACGGGCGAGCTGACGATCGTGCGCGATCGTCTGCGCTTGTTGGCGGAGGAGCTGCGGTCAGACGCCTTGCAGGAGCTGGTCGAGCGGGCGGGCCGGCTGGTGTCCGAGCTGCAGGTCCATGTGGTCGAGAGTCGTATGGTGCCGGTCTGGCAGATCTTCGATCGGTTCCCCCGGCTCGTACGGGACGCGGCGCGCGGGGCGGGCAAGGAGGTCGAGCTGGTGATCTGCGGCAAGGAGATGGAGCTCGATCGCTCTTTGCTCGATGCCATCGCCGATCCGCTGGTGCATCTGTTGCGCAACGCCGTGGATCACGGCATCGAGTCGGCCGAGGAGCGGGAGCGGCTTGGCAAGTCGGTCGCCGGTCGCGTCGAGCTGGAGGCGCGGCGTGAGCGATCCCGCGTGGTCATTGTGGTCCGCGACGACGGGCGGGGTATCGATCGCCAGGCCGTGATCGAAAAGGCTCGACGCGAGGGTCTGATCGACGAGGCTGACGAGCTGACGGACCAGGAGCTCTTTCGTATCGTCGCGCGTCCCGGATTCTCCACGGTGGCCGAGGTGACCTCGCTCTCGGGGCGCGGCGTCGGGCTCAACGTGGTCGAGGATACCGTCCGGGGATTGGGTGGGTCGGTCGAGCTGCAGAGCGAAGCCGGTGCGGGGACGCGGGTCCGCCTGGAGCTTCCCCTGACCCTGGCGATTGTGCCGGCGCTAATCGTGCGCGTAGCCGGCCAGGTCTACGCGCTGCCGGCGACGTTCACGCGCGAGAGCTTCGAGCTGAGCGAGGCACAGGTCGAGCGAGCGCACGGGGGCGAGTGGGTGACCTGGCGTGACCAGCGTGTGCCCGTTCGGCGGCTGGGGCAGATCTTCGCGAACGGCTCGGCCGGCCCCGCGCCGACTCAGACGGAATCGGCCGGGGTACTAAAGCTTGTGGCACTGGATTTCGGCGGCCGGCGAAGCGTGGTGGTGGTGGATGGCTTTCAGGGTGAAGAAGAAGTCGTCGTCAAGCCGTTCGATACTCCGCGCGGAACGATACCGATCTTTGCCGGCGCTACCGTCCGGCCCGACGGTCGACCGGCGCTGGTCCTCGACGCCGGCCGTTTGACCTGAGGCTTCAGGGGCGGCGGCCCGATCGGCTCCACCTATGTGTGGGACATGCCTATGAGCGAAGCACAGCGTCTCCGCGAACTCGAGCTCGATGCTCTGAAAGAGGTGGCGAACATCGGCGCTGGTCATGCGGCAACGGCCTTGAGCCAGCTGACGAAGCGTCGCGTGATGATCGACGTGCCGGAAGTCGAAATCCGGCCGATCGAGGAGGCGCCGACCGCTGTGGCCCCCGCCGACGGCGTGGTCGCGGCCGTTTTGATGCAGGTGCTGGGGGATCTCACGGGGCGTAGCCTGCTGCTGTTCGAAAAAGGGTGTGCGCTGACCCTGACAGATCTGTTGCTCAATCGGCCCCCCGGCACCACCCGGGTGTTCGGCGAGCTGGAGCAGTCGACGCTCAAGGAAACCGCCAACATCCTGACAGGTGCGTACTTGAACGGGCTTTCCGACTTGCTCGGCTTGATGCTCATCCCATCGGTTCCGAGTCTGGCCATCGACCTGTGTGCCGCGGTTCTCTCGACCGCATACCTCAACTTCGGTCACGAGCGCAGTTTCGTAATCATTCTGGCCACACGCTTTCGCTTCGAGCCAGGCAGCACCGGCATGTCCGGGCACTTTGTGTTGCTGCCGGATCCGGCCAGCCTCGACGTGATACTGAGGGCGGCGCGGTTAGGGTAGGGCATGACCAAATCGGTTCAATCCGAGGGAGATCTGAAAGTTCTCCGGGCGCTGGCCAAGCGGATCGATCCGGGGGACGCAGGGGCGTTCAACAACCTCGGCGTGGTCTTCTACCAGAAGGGGTTGTTCGAAGAGGCGATCGGGCAATTTCAAAAAGCGCTGGCGATCGATGGCAAGATGGAGGTGGCGCGGCGCAACCTGGAGATCGCCTACCACCAGACCGGCTATTACGACAAGCAGATCGCCGAGCTCATAGGACGGCTGCAAGTCGACCCCGCTGACAATCAGTCGCAGTTTCGGCTGGCCGAGTCTTACCTACAGACTGGGCGAACGGAGGAAGCGCTCAGCCTGCTGGAACGCTTGTTCAAGGAGCGACCCGGCGATGAGCGTGTGCTCATGCTGCTCGGCAACGCCGAAAAGAGCCGTGGTGAGCTGAAGCACGCGATCGAGTGGTTCGAGCGGTTGCGGGAAGTGGATCCACAAAACCCCGCGGTTCACTACGCGTTAGGCGAGATCCTCTACAATCAGGGGATGAACGAGGAGGCGATCGCCAACCTGCGAAAGGCGCTGCAGCTCAAGCCTTCCCTGGCCGACGCCCACCGGCTGTTGACCTTCATCTATGGCGAGATCGGTGACTCGGAGAAAGCCGCGCTGCACGGGAAACGGGCGGCGGAGCTCAACCCGGCGGCGGCGCGGGCTCAAGCGAATCTGTCACTCGACCGCTATAGCTCGGCTCAGTACGTAGAGCTCACCGGCGGCCAGCCCAAGCCCGCCACCAACGGCGAGCGCGACTTCGCGCACTACAGTCTGGCCATCGCCTTCCGTGCCCGCGGGATGTACGAGGAGGCTCGCCAGGAGTTCGCTCGGGGTCGCGAGGCAGGAGAAGAGACCAATCTGATCGAGCAGGCGGAGGCCGAGCTGGCCTTGCTGGAGGGTGACGCCATAGGCGCCCTGACGCGCTACGACGTGTTGCTCTCATCGGTGGAGGAAAGTCCGAAGATCTGGAACGAGCGGGGCGTCGCTCTGCATCAGGTGGGGCGGCTGGAAGACGCGGAGAAGAGTTATCGTAGCGCCCTGCAGGTTGATCAGCGTTACGCACTCTCCTGGAACAACATCGGCGTGCTCTGCGCGCACCGAGGCGACATGGCCGGCGCGGAGTTCGCTTTCGAGCGCGCCCTCGAGGCGAGGCCACAGCTGGACGACGCGCAGCTCAACCTGGGTTTGCTCTGGATCCGAACCGAGCGGCCGGAGCGTAGCCTGGAGCTTCACCGCCGGATGCTCAAGAGCGACCCGAGCCGGGCGGACGTCTGGAACGGACTGGGCTATACGCTGATGGCGTTGGAACAGACCCCCGAAGCGCGGAACGCGTTCGTGCGCGCGGTGGAGCTGAACCCGAACTTCGCACCGGCGCGGTACAATCTCAGCTTCGCGCTGGCACGACTGGGCGACCACGAGGGCGCGCTGCGCGAGACCAAGCGGGCGCTGGAGCTCGATCCCTACTATGCCGCCCCACGCTACAAGCTCTCCATCGATCTGCAATATGAGGGGAGCGAGGTCTGGGCTCCGGAGCTGGCGGCGCCCGAACGCGTCGAAGCGGAGGGTCCGGGGGTCCGCGATTTCCGCTTCGACCCAGTTGAGCTGGAGACCGCCTTCCGCGAGCTGGAAGCACCGCCGCCGGTCGAGCCCGAGGTCGCGCCGGCGTCGTTGCAGCTGGCTCGGGACTATCTTGCGAATGGCCTCTACGATCGGGCTTTCGAGGAAGCGTCCCGGTCGCTCCGCCAGGGCGCCGACCCGGGTGAGGGGGCACTGATCATCGGCGAGGCGTTTCTCCAGCGGGGCCTCGACGGCGAGGCGTTGGAGCGCTTCGCCGAGGCTCGGAGTTTGCGCCCTCAGGATCCTGGGGCGCTCTCGGGAGTGGTGCGCAGCCTGCTGAGATTGGAGCGGGCGGAGGAAGCTCGGACCGTCGCCGAGGCGCTACTGCCGCTGGCGGGCGGTAACGTCGGTCACCTCCTCACGGTGGGCGAGGCGTTGATCCGCACGGGGGCGGGGGATCGAGCCGCCGAGGTCCTTGCGCAGGCCGCCCGGGTCGCGCCCTCGGACCCGGTCGTGCACCGGCAGGTGGGGCGTGCGGCGTTGGCTTCAGGGAATCGACGGCGGGCCAAGGACGCCTATCGCCGGGCGCTGGCCGAGGATCCCGACTACGCCGCCGCGCGTGTGGAGCTGGGGCGGATCCTGATCGACGAGGGTGCCTTCCGCGAGGCGGAGGCCGAGATTCGGCGGGCGCTCGAGCTGATGCCCACCTACAGCGCCGCGGTCTTGGTGCTGGCGGAATTGATGGCGCGCCAGGGGCGAACGCGTGAGACGATCAATCTGCTCGCGGAGCTGCTCGAAGTGGAGCCTTACAACCTCGAGGCGCTGGTCAGGTTAGGCGAAGCGTTGGCGCGGGAGGGCCGCCGGGCCGACGCGGAGCGTGCCTTTGATCGGGTGATGCGCTTCGAGCCCGATCGCCCCGAAGTGCTCTATCGCCTCGGCCTGCTGGCGGCGGAGGCGGGTCGTTATCGCCAGGCGCTGGCGCACTGGGACCGGTTGATCGAAGTTGCTCCCGATAGTGAGCACGCGACGCGAGCAAGGCTTCAGGCTCGCCTCGTTCAAGGAGCGGGCTTCAAGCGAGGAGCGCCCGCGGCCCGGAGTGGTGCCTGATGCCGATCGAGGGATCCCTTCGCGAGTTCGCGCTTCACGACATCTTTCAGCTTCTGCACCTGTCTCGTAAGACGGGGGAGCTAAAAGTCGTGGCCGAACCGGCGGGATTAGGGGGGAAGATCGTGTTTCAGAGCGGGGCGGTGGTCGACGCCGATCTGGACGAGGCAAAACCGCGGCTCGGGTATATGTTGCTCAACGCTGGGAAGATCACCGAGGCGGACCTCCACCGGGCCGATCAGCTACACGCCGACTCGCCCGACCGCAACTGGATCGGGATATTCGGTTCGCTCGGCGTCGTGGATCAGGCTGACCTCGACAAATACGCCAAGTTCCAGGTCGAGGAATTCGTTTACGAGATACTGGGCTGGCAGGATGGGCGCTTCTCGTTCAGCGAGCGCGAGGTGGAAGAAGCGCAGTGCGTGACCTGGGTGCCGGTGGAGTCATTGTTGATGGAGGGGGCGCGGCGCGCCGACGAGCTCTCGGCGCTAGCCACGACGATCGGCAGCCCCAGCTCGATCCCGCGCCTGTCCGAGAAGGCGGCCACGGAGGGCGGCGTGCTAGATCTCACGCCGCTGGAGTGGGAGGTGATCGGCCGGGTGGATGGCTTCAGCGACGTGAAGTCGATCGCCTGGACGCTGGGCCGAAGCGAGCTCGAGGTGAGCAAGATCGTGTCCAAGTTGGCGGTTCAGGGCTTGCTCGAGATCGCCTCGCAGCAGGAGGCCCGTGCGAAGCCTCCTCACGAGTTGGCGCTGGACCAGGCCGAGCAGCTCATCGAGCGTGAGGACCTGCGCTCGGCGCGCCGGGAGATCGACTCGGTGCTGAGGGGCAACCCCGACGAGCCTCGCGCGCATTACCTGGCGGCCCGTATCCTGGAACGTACAGGAGATGTGGAGGCGGCGGCGAAGGGCTACGAGAAGACGCTGAATATCGATCCGCTGGCGGCCGAAGCGCGGCAGCGGTTGGGTCTTGTCCGACTCAAGCTGGGCGATATCGATGGGGCGGCGCGAGAGTGGACGGCGTATCTGCGAATGGTGCCCGATGGCGCCGAGCGGCGGCGCGTGGAGCGAGCGATGACGGCCGTGCGGGAGCTACAGACCGTGCTGGGTGAGTTCGATGGCCGGGAACACCCGTAGATCGCTGCAAGAGCTGAGCGCCGAGGTGGCCACGAACCCGAACTCGACGGCGTTTGTGGAACTGGCGGCGGCCTACCGCGAGCGCGGCGACTTGCAACGCGCGCTATGGCTTTGCCTCAGAGGGTTGCAACGCCATCCGACTCATGTGGAAGCCCACTACGAGTTGGGGCGGATCTACGAGGCGCGGGGGGAACGCGAGCTGGCGCTGGACGAATGGGGGATCGTCCGTCAGCTGGCGCCGGAACATCTGCGCTCGCGTCTCGACCTCATCCGACTCTTCCTGGCGGAGCGACGCTTTGTCGACGCGGAGCAGGAGCTGCGGGCAGCGGAGGAGTTCGCGCCCAACGACGAGCGATTGCGGGGCTTCTGGCGCGAGCTGGAGATCGTGCGCGAAGCGGGGCCCGAAAGCGCCCCGGGCGCTCTCTTCGACCGGCTGCTGGCTGATCATCCCGGCACCCGCGGGGTAATGGTGGTGGACAGTAACGGTGGGGTGGTCGTGGGGGAGATCGCGGGACCGGGCGGCGATGAGACGCTGGGCGCCAACCTCGCCGGCGCCCGCAAGGATGCCGAGCGCGTCACCTCGTATCTCGAGCTTGGCGGGCTCAAGCGCATCCTCTTGGAAAGCGAGTCGGAGCGGTTGTCGTTGATCCTCTTGGATGGCGACGTCCTGATTGTTGCCACGGGGGGCGATGTGCCGGCGGGGCGAGCGGTTCAGGTGGAGCAGCGCGCCAGCCAACTGGCGGGACCGTTCCTTCAGGATCTCGAGCGATGACTGGATCGATGTACCGTGACCTGCTCGAACAGGCGATGAGGACGCCCGGCGTCCGAGGCGCTTTGGTGGTCGCGGTGCGTGACGGCCTCGTCGTGGATGGTCGGGTTCACGTTGGCGTACACGGAGCGGCGGTGGCGGCATTGGCCGCGTCGCTTTACCGGCGGGCAAGCCGGGCCACGGCCAGCGATGGGGATGGCGGGCGATTTCTGGAGCTCGATGCGGAACGCGGGCGGATCATGATCGCCGGCCGAGGCGAGCTGGCGTTCATGGCCGTCGTCGACCGTCGCACAAACTCGGGTCAGGCGCGCCTGGCGGTGCGCCGGGCGGCGGACCAGCTGGCGCGGCTGGAAGGGGGCGGTGAGTGGACCGCCTGAAGGTACGACAGATCCAGGATGCCTTCGGCGAGGCGCTGGAGGCGTTTGTCAGAGAGTCGGGCGTGCGTCTGGCTGTGCTGATCAACCGCAGCGGGCAGGTGCTGGGTCAGCATGGCTTCGATCGGGTCTTCGATCTCATCGGCATCGCCTCGCTGGCCGCCGGGATCAACGCGTCCAGCCGCGCCCTGGCCAGCCAGCTGGGCGAGGACGAGTTTGAGGCGCTTCACCACGCGGGTCGCGCTCGCCAACTGTTCCTGGGACACTTCAATTCGCCGGCGGGCCAGCTCATGCTGGTAGCGGTCTTCGATGAGAGGTCATCGATCGGCCTGGTGCGGCTGTTTTTCGCGGACTTCGTGATGCGTATCAGTGAGCTGCCGTTGCTCGAGGCCGCACGTTCCTCGGTCAGCGCTCGTGACTTCGAGGCGGAGTTAGAGCGGAGCCTCGATCGGTTCTTCCAAGACTTGATAGGCGGGTGACCATGTCGCTGGTGAACTACGCTACGCGCGAGATCACTTGCAAGATCGTGTACTACGGCCCGGGACGGTCGGGCAAGACCACCAATCTGCAGTACATCCACGGTCGCGTGCCCTGGGATCGGAAAGGCGAGATGGTCTCCCTCGCCACGGAAGCTGACCGGACGCTGTTCTTTGACTTCTTACCGCTCAACCTCGGTCAGATTTCCGGATTCACCACGCGCTTTCAGCTTTACACCGTGCCAGGACAGGTCTATTACAACGCGACTCGCAAACTGGTGCTGCAGGGCGCGGACGGTGTGGTCTTCGTCGCCGATAGCCAGAAGTCACAGCTCGAGGCGGACATCGAGTCGTTTCGCAACCTTCAACAGAACCTGCTGGAGCACGGCATCGACATTCGGGATATCCCCGTCGTCATTCAATACAACAAGAGGGATCTGCCCAATGTCTTCAGCATCGAGCAGCTGGACGAAGAGCTGAATTTCAGGACCGTGCCCAGCTATCCCGCCTCCGCCCTCTTGGGTGAGGGCGTGTTCGACACTCTGCGATCGGTGAGCGAGGGCGTGCTGAAGAAGCTCGCCAGCAAGCTGGATGTCTCGACCGAGCCCCAGGCCGCTGGAGGCCGACGGTGAGGGCGATCGATCCCTCGATGACCTTCAAGTCCTTCGTCGTGGGTGCGGAGAACCGTCTCGCCTGGGAGGCAGCGCGCAAGACGGCGGAGAGGCCAGGCACCGCCTACAACCCCTTATTTATCTACAGCGCCACCGGCCTCGGCAAGACGCACTTGCTGGTGGCGATCGCTAACCGCGTCCGGGAGCTGCAGCCCGAGACCCCTGTCCTCTACACCTCGCTCGAGCATCTCCTGCGCGAGCTGGCGGGCGACGCGAAAGCGAAGTCGATCTTGGAAGGGGCCGAAATTCTGCTCATCGATGATCTGCAGTTTCTGGAGCAGGACCAAAAAGGCCACCAGCTCCTGTTCCACCTGCTGGATCGGATGCTCATGTCGGGCCGGCAGGTGGCGCTCGCCTGCGACCGACCGCCGATCGAGCTCGGCGAACTCGATGACCGCTTGCTCTCCCGCTTCAGCGGCGGACTGGTCGTGGACATCAGCCGCCCGGCGCTCGAGACCCGGCGCGCCATCCTCGAGCTGCGCCTCGCCGGCCTCGGCCAATCGCTGCAGCCCGGCGTGATCGACGCCATCGCGCGCCTGGTGATCGAGAACGTGCGACAGCTGCAGGGGGCTCTCAACCGAGTCCTCGCGGCTCAAGAGGTGGAGGGGCGCGCGATACAGCCCGACGAGGTGGACCGACTACTGGGAGATGTGGTGAGCGGGTCCGAGATGCCGTGGCTCAGCGAGGTCAAGGATCGGGCGCGGGAAGAGTTCAGCGATTTTCTCAGCGACGTCTCCTCGGCGGTCGAGGAAGCGCTGGGCACGCCGCGCTGGAGGGAGACTCTGGCGCGGGCGATTCTAAAGTGGGAGTCGGAAGGCTACGTCACCAAGCGTCTGGAGGATTTCCTGGACCAGGACAATCCGATCGACGCCGACAAAGTGACCGCCCAGTTCGAGCGCGACGTCACCACGCTCCGGTCGATCGCCGAGGAGTTGAAGCGCCTCGACGCCAAGGTCCCGGACCACCTCGCGCTCAGAGACCCGGCTCGGATCGGCGCGTTGAGGGCGCTTCTGGAAGACACCCGCCGCGCGCGGCTCGCCGTCGACGATTTCTTCTTCGACCGGGAAAAGGTGGTGTGGGACTGGCCCGCGATCGAGGAACAGCTCATCGAGAGCTGGAACGATGGCGATCAAGGGTAGCCTCAAAGAGGCCAGCCTTACGGATGTGCTCCAGCTTCTGGCGATGGGGAGCAAGACCGGTTGTCTGTCGGTTACGGACCGGCGGAACTTCGGCTACATCTTCTTCGATGAGGGCCGCATCGTTTATGCTTCGCTGCTGAACCGGCGTGATCGGCTGGGCGACATTCTCGTCCGCGAAGGCGTGATCAGCGGCGAGCAGCTCGAGGTCGCGATCGAAGAGCAGAGTCGGGGACGTGACGGACGGCGACTGGGCGAGATTCTGCGCGACCGCGGCGACATCGATGAGAAGACTCTACACAACTATGTGCGGCACCAGATCGAGGAAGCTGTCTACCATCTCTTCACCTGGAGCCAGGGTACCTTCTACTTCGAGCCGGGTGAGCGCCCGCTGCGCGAGCAGATCCGAGTGTCGATCGATCCCGAGAGCTTGCTGTTGGAGGGCGCTCGGCGCGTAGATGAATGGAGCCAAATCGAGAAGAAGGTGCCGTCGCTCGACCTGGTGTTCGAGCTGGATCCCGATCGCTCCAGCTCGATCTCCTCTCTCGAGCTCGCGCCGGAGCAGGAAGAGCTACTCCCCTATCTGGACGGTAAGCACAGCGGCTGGGATCTGATCGAGGAGACGGCGCTGGGCGAGTTCGAGGTGGGGAAGGCGCTGTACGGCCTCGTCTCTGCCGGCCTGGTTCGTCGCGTCGGGCGCCGCGAGCGTGATACGGGCCGGGTGGAATCGCGCGGGCGCGTGGAGGATCACAAGAATCTCGGGGTCGCCTTCTATCGCACCTCCATGTTCGAGGAAGCTGTGCGCGAGCTGAGCCAGGTCCTCGAGTTGGCGCCGGATGTCCTGGAGGCCGAGTTCTATCTCGGTTTGATCGCTTTTCGACGCGGTGATCGGGAAGCGGCGGCTCAAAAGTTCCGCGAGATCAGGGAGCGCGGCGGACGCGGGCCATCGGTCTACAACAACCTGGCCCTGCTGGTCGCGAGCCTCGACCGAATCGCCGACGCGATCCAGGTGCTCGACGAGGGTCTGGAGAAAGCGCCAGGGCAACCCAGATTGCGGCTCACCAAGGCGTGGCTCCAACTGAGACAGGGCGACCCGGCCGCGGCCTCGCGCACTCTGGACGAGTACGTGGAGCTGGTCGGTGACGACCTGCCGGCGCTGTATTTCTCGGCGCGGGCGCTGGCCGAGGCGATGTCCGCCGACCTCGAGAAGGCGGTGAGGGTGGCCTCGGATGGCGTCGCTCGACATCCGGCATCGGCCGGGCTCGCCGTCAACGCCGGAGTGATTTTCGAGCGCAAGGGCGACCTGGCGCGCGCCCGCGAGCTCTACGAGCAGGCCTTCGAGCACGATTCGTCCTTACCCCAGGCCTCCAAGAACTTGGGCGATCTGCTTTACCGCGATGGCCGTCATGAAGAGGCGGCCGAAGCTTACGAGCGGGCGCTGCGGGCGGACCCGGAGCTGGGAGACGACGTTTACGCCAAGCTGGGCAACATCTACTACAAGCGGCGTGACCGCCAGCGGGCGATCGATCTCTGGCAGCGTGCCCTGGACATCAACCCCGCCAACGAAGTCGTGCGCACCAACCTGGAGTTCGTGAAGGGCGTGGGCGGTGAGCGCGGATGATGCGGCCTATACGGCGCTGTTTGACAAGATCGAGCGCGAGCGCGGCTTTCGCGGCACCCTCTATCGTCAGAAATGCATGCGTCGGCGCATCGCCGTCCGCATGCGGGCCCGGGGTGTCAGCGAGGTCGAGGGCTACGCGGCGCTTCTCGATCAGGACCCCTCCGAGTACGACCGACTGCTTCGCGCCCTCACCATTAACGTCAGCAAGTTCTTTCGGAATCCAAAGACGTGGGGCGTCATTCGCGCCACCATCTTGCCCGACTTGTTGAAGCGGGACACGCTGCTGGCCTGGAGCGCGGGCGCGGCGGCGGGGGAGGAAGCGTACAGCCTGGCCATCCTCATCTGGGAATGGCTCGCGGAGCAGGGGCGCTCGTGGTGGGATGGCATTCGCGTCGTCGGGACCGACATCGATGGGCCCAGTCTGCAGGCGGCGCGACGAGCGCAGTACACCAAGGCCGCTTTCGCCGACACACCGGCCGAGATCTGTGATCGGTGGTTCGAGAAGGGACAGGTCTGGCGGCTCAAGGAGCCGCTGCGCTCGCGGGTGGAGTTCAGACAGGTCGATGTGCTGGCCACATCGCCCAGCTTCAAGGCGGATCTCATCATCTGCCGCAACCTGTTGATCTACCTGGACCGTCCGGCTCAGACGCGTGTGTTCGAGGCGTTCGCCGATGTGTTGCGGCCCGGCGGCTACCTCGTGCTGGGTCGGGTGGAGATACTGGGTTCAGCCGTGCGACCGCAGTTCGAGGTCGTTGACCTGCGCGAGCGGGTGTACCGAAAGCTATGAGCGTCCACGTGATGGCCGGTCAGCATCGGGTGGGAATAGGCGAGGGCACGCTGTCCATCATCGGGCTCGGTTCCTGCGTGGCNNCTCCCCGACCCCTCCTATTCCACCGACACGGACAAGCTGGGGCGCTACGCGTCGACGGCGATCCCGGCCCTGCTGGATGAGCTGACCATGGCGGGCGCGGATCGCGCTCGAATCACAGCGCGGCTGGTGGGTGGATCCTGCATGTTCCAGGAACTGCTGCCGCCCGATCAGCCCCATATCGGTGCGCGCAACGTCGACGCCGCCCGTCTGGCGCTGGCTCGCGACGGCGTCTCCATCGTCGCCGAGGATGTCGGTGGCGATTTTGGGCGTTCGATACACTTCGACCTGGAGGACGGGCGCCTGCGGGTCTCGTCGCAATTACGCGGACATGTCGAGATCTGACCTGAACAGGTCGCGCACTTGCGTGCTGGTTGTGGACGACAGCGTCTTCATGCGGCGGATGCTGTCCGACATGATCGCGCAGTTCCCCGGTTATCGGGTCGTCGGCGCCGCCGCCGATGGGGTCGAGGCGCTCCGTTGCATCGACAGGCTGAATCCTGATGTCATAACCCTCGACATCGAGATGCCGCGACTCGACGGCTTCGGCGTGCTCGAGCGGGCCATGTCGACGCAACCGCGGCCCTTCGTGGTGCTGTCCGCCTATACAGGCGAGGGGTCGGCAGCGGCTCTACGAGCCCTGGATCTGGGAGCGGTCGACGTGGTGGCCAAACCGTCGGGACCGATCTCCTTCGACCTCGCCCGGGCCGAAGGCCAGCTGTTCAGGGCGCTGGAGGCGGCCCGCAGCGCCGATATCCGGGCCCTGCTCGCGGTTCGCGCGCGGGAGGCACGCCTGGCCCTCCCGAGGCCCATCGTGCAGGGAGAAGCCGCCGTTGCCATCGCCGCATCCACCGGTGGCCCTCGCGCTCTGGCGCAGATCTTCGCCGCGCTTCCCGGCGACCTGGGGGCCGCGGTGCTGGTCGTCCAGCACATGCCCCCTCGGTTCACCTCGGCGCTCGCCGCGCGCTTGAACGACCTGGCCCAGATGCCGGTCGCCGAGGCCAACGGTGGCGAGCCGGTGGTTGCCAATCAGATCTGGATCGCGCCTGGCGACTTCCACATGCGCGTGCGTCGGGCGGATTCGCGCGTGCATATCGTACTCGACCAGCAAGAATCGCTTTGGGGGACTCGCCCCGCAGCTGACGCCCTCTTCCCCAGCGTGGCCGAGGTGTACGGAGGGCGCTGCGTCGGGGTTGTGCTGACGGGTATGGGGCGGGATGGAGCCACGGGGCTGCGCGCCATCCGCGCGGCGCAGGGGCGAACGCTGGCACAGGATCGGCGGAGCTGCGTGGTGTACGGGATGCCGGGGCGCGCCGTTCAGCTGGGCGCGGCGGAGCATACGGTGCCGCTGGAACGGATGCCTGAAGCCATCCTCGAATGTCTGGAATCACTTCCGCCGGAGGGGTCGGTCTGAGTCGGCTGATCACGTTTCGTGTCGGTTCTTCGCGCTACGCGCTTCCAGCCGAGGTGGTTAGCGAGGTCATCGCGACGGGACCCATCGTCCACCGGCTGCCGGGACCTGCCGGCGACAAGATCGCGCTGGCCCAAGTGCGCGATCGTTGGATCCCGGTCATGGAGCTGGAAACGATCGTGCCCGGAGCCGCGAGCGTCGAGCGAGAAGCTGGCGAATCTCTTCTTCTGGTCGTGGGAGAGGGAAAGGGCCGCGTCGCGCTGAGAGTCGCCGAGATGGGTGCCGTGGCGGAGGCGGATGATAGCGCAAGCGATTCGGAAGAGCTCGTGGACATCGGTGGGGAGTTGGTGCGCCGGCTCGATGCGGCGACCCTGTTACCCATGGACGATTTCCCACGAGGTGAGGAAGGGAAAGCGATGCCTGAAAAGCACGAGGCCGAGCCGATCGAGCTGATAACGTTCCAGGTGGGCGGCGAGGAGTTCGGCATCGATGTGATGCGAGTTTCCCGAGTGGTGACGGTCCCCGAGATCCGTGAGGTCCCGAGGGCGCCCGACTTCGTCGAGGGCGTGGTGGCTTTGGGGGGCGCGGCGCTGCCGGTCATCGATCTGCGCAAGCGCTTCTCGGTTCCGATCACGCCCGGCCGGGGCGTCGGTCGGCTGCTCGTCGTGCAGGTGGGCGAGAATCGCCTGGGGTTGATCGTGGACGAGGTTCCCGGCGTGTTGCGCTTACCCTCGGAGGCGGTCAGCCCGGCGCCGGACTTCTTCAAAGGGCTGGCGGGCCGCTACCTCGACGGTATCGGACAAACCGGCGAACGCCTTATCATTCTTCTCAACCTGGACGAGCTCTTGACCTCTGACGAGCGCATCGCCCTTGGCGAGTTGCTCACGCCGGCGCTGGGGAAAGCTTCGACCCCAGAGAAGGGTGTGGCTGGCGGCTCGAAACGTCGCTCCCGCAAGAGCCGAGGGAAAAAGGCCGATTCGGGCTGAGCGGCGGACAGACGTCGAAGCGAGCCAAAAGATTACGCAGCCGACCCTCCCCCACGTCCTGCTTCTCGCCGTCCTCTTGAGCTTGGGCGGCGCGCCCGACTCCGTCCAGCAGGAGCGCCGCCTCGGTTCGCTGAAGTTCGTCTACTGGCCTGCTCAGGCGGGCCTCGCGACCGCGCTCGCCGAGGCGGACGGAGGCCTGTTGCTCATGCCCGGGTTACCCGACGACGTGCTGCTGCGCGGCGAAATCGCCGTTATTCTGGCTCCGAGCCCGGCGGCGTTCGATTCGCTGGCGCCTGGCGCGCCTGACTGGAGCGCCGGCATCGCCTTCCCTGAAGGCGACACCATCGTGTTGCCGACTTTTGGCGGCCGGGCGGCAGGCCGTCCCCTGCGAACCATCCTACGGCATGAGCTGGCGCACGTGGCGCTGAGCCGCCATCTCGGCTCCGGCGTGCCCCGTTGGTTTCACGAGGGCTATGCGCAACTCGCCTCGGGAAGCTGGGGAGCCGGAGAGGCGTGGACCCTGCGCTTCGCGATCTTGTTCGGTCAGCTCCCCTCGCTGGACAAGCTCGGGCTGGACTTCCGCGGCTCACGTCTCACCGCGAATCATGCCTACCTCTTGTCGTACACCGCCGTGGATTTCCTCCGGCGGACGGGCGGGTCCGGTGGGTTCGCGCTGCTGCTCGACCGCTGGAGGGAGACCGGCGATCTGGATCTGGCGCTGCGTCGCACCTATGGCCTAACGCAGAGCCAGTTCGAGCGGCTGTGGCGCCGCGACGTGGGCCGACGCTTCGGTTGGTTGCTGGTGCTCACACAGACGGCTGTATACTGGACGCTGATGACGATCCTTCTGCTGATCCTGGGGTATTGGAAGAAGCGAAGAAATCGGCAAAAGCTTGCGGCTCTCGAGGCCGCGGTCCGGGAAGCGGAAGCGACAATGGTGGACGGGACAGCGGCCGGGGAGGATTTTGGTGAGCAGGGTCGCAATCCTCCGCCAGATTGACTGGCAGTCGTTTCGCGGATAGGTTGTAGCGTTCATGTCAAGGAGACATCCCCGGAAGACAACTGAACGCGGTTCTACCGCGGCCCGCAAGCCAGATTGGGCGTACAAGGTGGAAGGCGCAGCGGCAGGCGAGAGCGTGGCGGGTGAGCCACGAGCGTTGCAGTTTACTTTACTGAATTGGGCCTTGCTCGCAGGCGCGGCCGTGACCCTGGCGGCGGGCTACGGGGCGCTGGCGAGCGCCTCGCCCATGCTGTCGACGGTTGTCGCCCCAATCCTTCTGGTTGGGGCTTATGTGGTGCTGATACCGCTGGGTCTCATCCTCTGAGGGANNGAAGACGGGGCGCGTAGCTCAGCTGGCGAGAGCGCTGCCCTTACAAGGCAGAGGCCCCTGGTTCGAGTCCAGGCGCGCCCATTGGCGGGGGAGCTAAGGACGTGAGCCGCACGCCCCGGGGTGCGGGCGGATGCGATCGGAGCGATTTGGCGCGGGCGGCGCCCGCTTTAGGTAACTCAAGCGTGGGAGACAATCCATGAAGTGTGGGATCGTTATCAAGGACGGGGGTTTCAGGCTCATCGCCAGCCTGGCCGTGGTATCTGTCCTGACGGTAGCCACGGCTCCCGACGCGCGGGCCGCCGCTCAGCAAGAGCCGGGCGGGCGCTTTCGCGTGTTGGTGGTGCCAATGGAGTCGAGCGCGCTGGACAAGAAGTTCGGCGAGAAGGTGGCGAAGGCGATCAGCGAACGCCTCGAGGATTTCAGCACGCATGTGCCCATTCCGGAAAAGGAATTCAAGCGCGCCCTCAAGCAGTACGAGGTGAAGCCGGAAGAACTGAACCCGATCCGAGCCCGCCAGCTGGCCAACCTGATGGGTGCCCAGGTCGTCTACTTCGGTACCTTGAAGGGGTCGGCCTCGCAGTTCTCGGTCGATGGCGTGTTCATCAGCGTCAAGACGGGCGATGAGGTAGCGGTGCCGGCGGTGAACATCGGCGACAAGAGCGACGCCTCGGTGGAACGGGTCGCCGGGGCGGCCATCGCTGCCTTCGATAAGCAGGTGAAGTTCGGGCGGGCCGTGACCTTCTGCGCCGACTACGTGGGAAGCCAGCAGCCGGAGAACGCCCTTCGTAACTGCAACGAGGCGCTGGAAATCAACTCCGGCAGCATCCCGGCGCTCTTCAACAAAGGCCTGGCCTTTCGCCAGCTGTTCGAGGGGCAGACGGGTACGGATGGCTGGGCCGACTCAGCCGTCACTTATTTTGACCGGGTGTTGGATAGCCAGCCGGGCCACCGCGAGGCGCTTCAAAACAAAGCCTACCTCCTCTCGCAGATGGGTCTGGGGCAGGAGTCGAGCGAGGTGTACCGGCAGTATCTGGAGCTCGACCCCGGCAACGTTCCGGTACGTCTGAAGGTCGCGTATGACCTGGCGCAGGTGGAGTTGATGCGCGAGGCGATCGAGATCATCCAGGACGGCCTGAACTACGTCGAGGAGGATGTGGATCTGCTCCAGTCGCTGGGCGACTACTCGCTCCGTTACTCGTCCGAGGATTCGACTTACGTGAGCACCGCCCTCGGGGCCTACGAAAAAGTCCTGGAGCTCAAGGGCGAGGACACCGACCAGTCGATCATCGAGAACGCGCTGGCGGCCTACAACCGAGCCGGCCGGACGCAAGAGGCGGTGAGCTTCGCCGAGAAAGCGCTGGAGTCTTTCGCCGATAGCCCCAGGCTGTGGTCTCTTTACGCCGACGCCCTGGGCCGCGCGGAACGTAACGCCGATGCGAGTGCGGCCATGGACAAGGTGCTGCAGCTCGAGCCGACCTACCCCAACGGCTATTTGAAGCGCGGGCAGTTCAAGCTTCAGGCGGGCGATGAAAGCGGCGGCCTGGCGGACTTCAATCGCGCCATCGAGTCCGGGGGATCCTCGCCGGAGGATGTCTTCAAGCTGTTCTTCAGCCAGGCGATTCAGCTGCGTAACAGCGGCAACCTGTCCGGCGCCGTGAGTTACTTCGAACGGGCGCTCCAGTTCGCGCCGGCGAACCAGAAGCCGGAAGTCGAGTTCTGGTGGGGCTACACCTACTACCAGCTCGGTGAAGGCCTGGCGACCCCGGAGAACGCCAGCATTCAGCAGCTGCAGCGGGCGCAGGCCAACTTCCAGGCGGCGATGCAGCACTTCAACCGCGCGGGCAGCGTGCGCAAGGAGGTGCCGCAGCTGAAGGATGCCTCGGAGCGCTGGTTACTCAACGTCGAGGCGCGCATCAAGCAGCTCTCGCGCGGCTGAGCGCACGACGCCAGTCAGGGCGGAAGGCGAGCCCGGGCCTCAGTGGCCCGGGCTCTTGTTTTTGGGGGGGAGGGGGCGGCCGGAGGGGTCACGAGGTGTGATGTGGGAGAAGTCCTTGACGTGTTGGGGCGAGGGGGGTACTTTGGGGGCGGAGTGGGGAGAAATGGGGGACACGGCAATCCGTCCCCCATACGCATCGCCCGGTTTCCCCGCCACCGGGTTCAAGTCACCCTGCCGGGGGAGGTTACTTGACCGGCTTCCTGGGGAAGTATCTCCATCAGCTGGACGATAAGGGCCGCCTGGCGCTGCCTGCCTCCTTTCGGCGCAGAGTCGGCGACGACGGCTTCATCCTGGTCAATTGTAAGCAACCAGCGCTGTATCTGTATCCGGAGTCGGCCTGGACGGCGAAGGAGCTGCAGATGTTGGAGCTGGTCGAGAGAACACCGGACGCGCACCCCTCCGTGTTGGCGTTAACGGCGGACGCCATGGAGGCGCTGCCGGATAAGCAAGGTCGGATCTTGATACCCGAGCGATTTCAGCAGGCGGCGGAGTTGGACGGCGAAGCGCTGATCGTGGGGATGGTGAAGCGGATCGAGATCTGGAATCCCGAGAGGTTCGAGAGCGCCATTCGCGAAGCGTCTGCGGAATCGGATCGGCATCTGCGAAAGATCTTCTCTATTTGATGTCGCGAACTTGAAATCGGCGGTGACGGTCGAGACGTGATGGGCGGATTGAGGGGGAATGGTGGAGCCCGGGTCGCGAGGGCATCGGCCGTCACTCGCCGAGTCAGTCAGTTGGGGCGGTGGCCAGTAGGCAGGGGGAGGGCTGTGTGGGGTCTAGGGGTAGGGCAACGCCGGCTGTCTGCCGTCCCAACTTCATCTGCCAACGCTCGCGCGTCGTGGCGGCGGCGAGCTAGCCAGCCGGATCACTTGTCGAGCAACGACGGCACCCACGAACCGGTCATGGCGCCTGAGGTGGTCCGTCTGCTCGCTCCGGACCGCGGAGGCGTCTTTCTGGACGGCACGGTCGGAGACGGCGGCCACGCGGAGGCGATTCTGCGCGCCGGGGCCGAGGCACGGGTTCTGGCGGTCGATAAGGATTCCCAAGCATTGGAACGGGCCCGCGCTCGACTAGCGACTTACTCAGAGCGTGTGGCCTTCGAGCACGGCGACTATGCCGACGCTGGGGAGTTGTTCGATCTGGGGGAGGGCGCATTGGCTGGAGTGCTTCTAGACCTGGGGGTGTCCTCCCACCAGATCGATTCGAGTGAGCGGGGGTTTTCGTTCCGGCCCGGTGTGCCGCTGGACATGCGCATGGCGGGGCAGGGGGAAGAGCCGACCGCGGCCGATCTGCTGGCGACTTTATCCGCGGACGAGCTGACCACGATCTTTCGAGCCTACGGCGAAGAACGGCGCGCGCGCCGATTGGCGAGCGAGATCGTGCGGCGGCGCCGGGTCGCGCCTCTGCGCACCAGCGACGACCTGAGGGATGCCCTCACGAGCGTCTGGGGCCGGCCGCTGGCGCCTGCGGATCTCGCGCGGGTCTTCCAGGCGTTGCGGATCGCTGTCAACCGGGAGCTGGAATCTGTAGAGCGAGGCTTGCCCCGTTTGCGCGATCTGCTCGCCCCTGGAGGGCGGTTCGTGGTTCTCGCCTACCACTCGCTGGAGGACCGGCAAGTCAAACGCGAATTCCGTGATTGGAGCCGTGATTGCGTCTGCCCGCCTGAACTGCCCGTCTGTCGCTGTCGAGGTCGGCGGCTGGGTCGCGAGCTGACCCGTGGTCCCCTGCGCCCGGACCCGGGCGAGGTGGCC
>JABAOH010007512.1_pt1 | contig 20136 bp, 20 predicted proteins | sample 7062181 | NCBI WGS metagenome assembly JABAOH01 (sample SAMN14538630, study PRJNA623070) | marine sediment metagenome | biome: marine biome [ENVO:00000428]; feature: marine pelagic biome [ENVO:01000023]; material: deep marine sediment [ENVO:00002113]; isolation source: pool of 5 deep marine... | reverse complement strand
CTTTCTCCATGCCTGGATTCGGAACCGAGAAGAGTCGATCGTAGAGGCGCACCTCTGCCGGGATCGAATGGGCCGCCGAAACCCAGTGCAGCGTTGACTTGACCTTACGCCCGTCAGGAGCCCATCCCCCTCGCGTTTCTGGATCGTAGGTACAGTGTACCTCGACCACTTCTCCAGTTTTGTCATCCTTAACCACGCTGACGCATTTGATGTAGTAGGCGTAGCGAAGCCGCACTTCACGGCCAGGAGCCAACCGGAAGAACTTCTTTGGTGGTTCTTCCAGAAAATCGTCCTGTTCAATGTAAAGGACGCCAGAAAAGGGTACGTTCCGCGATCCCCCGCTGGGGTCCTCCGGGTAATAGGGCGCATCGAGCTGTTCGGTCTGGTCTTCTGGGTAGTTGTCAATGACAACACGCAGTGGGCGCAGCACCGCCATGACGCGGGGAGCACGCCGGTTGAGGTCTTCGCGCAAACAATGCTCGAGCATTGCAATATCGACGACACTATCCCGCTTTGCCACGCCGATTCGATGGCAGAAATCCGTGACCGACTCTGGTGTGTACCCCCGTCTCCGGATACCGGCGATTGTTGGCATCCGTGGATCGTCCCATCCAGTGACATGTCCTTTTTCAACCAATTCGACGAGCTTTCGCTTACTCAAAACCGTGTAACTCAGATTGAGGCGCGCAAACTCGATTTGCTGGGGATGACAGGGGACTTTCAACTCGTCGAGCACCCAATCATACAGGGGACGATTGTTTTCAAATTCCAGCGTGCAAAGCGAATGGGTAATCCCCTCAATCGAATCTGAAAGGCAATGAGTGAAGTCGTACATGGGATAGATGCACCATTTGTCGCCCGTTCTGTAGTGAGGGACCTTTTTAATGCGATAGAGGGTCGGGTCCCTCATGTTGATATTTGGAGATGCCATATCGATCTTAGCGCGTAGGACATGGGCACCCTCCTCAAACTCCCCTGCCCGCATGCGCCCGAAGAGTTTCAGGTTCTCCTCGACCGAGCGATTCCGATACGGGCTTTCCTTCCCCGGTTCGGTCAAGGTGCCACGGTATTGCCTGATTTCGCCCTGACTCAAGCTGCAGACATAGGCTTTTCCATCTTTGATCAACTGAACAGCATACCGGTGGAGCTCATCGAAGTAGTCCGAAGCATAAAACAGCCGGTCTTCCCAATCGAATCCAAGCCATCGAACGTCTGATTTGATTGATTCCACATATTCAACGTCTTCACCGCTTGGATCGGTATCGTCGAAACGCAAATTGCAGGTGCCTCTGTATTGGGCCGCGATACCAAAATTGAGACAAATGGATTTGGCGTGTCCGATATGGAGATATCCGTTAGGTTCCGGTGGAAATCGGGTGGCAACCCGACCGTCATTTTTGTTCGCCTTCAGGTCCGCTTCGATGATTTCGCGAATGAAGTCAGACGGAAGGGTGGAATCTCGGTTGCTCATATGGGCCTTTCCCCTTTCGTTTTCTCCCTTTTTCTGGATCGATTTCTCAGGCTCTTCTCTCTCGCTTTTACGGCTTTGCAGTCCTCTTTTCTACATGCCCAATTATTTCGAGTGCGAGTTCCTCATCAAAGACGTTTTGGTGATCGATTCTTTTGAAACAATGAAGGCCGACCCAGGTGTCTTCGAAACAGAGTTCTAGGCTTGGCCTATTTATCGGGTGAGATCGTACGATCTCGGAAAATCCATGCCGGCCCCTTTCTCTCGACCAGACAGTTACCACTGTGGAACTCCAGTCTCCCTCCAAAGCAACATCGATTCTTTCCAAATCCTGCAAAGAAATCACTTTGAGAATCTTTGGGAGCTTTTCATTTACGCTCATGGCTTCTTCAAAACGTCGAATGCCTTTCAAAATTTGTCTTTGGCGACTTCGTGGCGTCACAGCTGCAACCGTACACCACGAGACAAAAACCCGTAAGGACGACCGCTGAGATACGACCGATCAAAGCGACCTCCACAGGGGGCTGAAGGTTAAGACGGGACTCAAAAGACACGGCAGCAGTTCATGTCGGCCCAATTAGGTACCCAGTTTCTCTATTTCCCCTTTGACCTCTTGCCACATATGGCCGTGCAGGTTAAGCTTGAGGCTACAGAATGGGCAAACCAAAAGGGCCCCTTCCTTCAACTCGTCTATGGGACGGTCGGTACTTTTTCCACAGACAGGGCAGGTAAACGCCAGTTTTTGGGTATTTTTCTTCGGGTTCATGAGTCTCTCTGCCTGATCTTCCAAAACTACCCTAATTCGGACCTTCTATCAACGTGCTGTCCGTGTTCGGTTTGGACCGTTTGTTTCAACGATGTGGAACTGTTGGAATCGTTTTTGCTTGAAGAACTCTCAAGGCGCGTCATGGTCGAATTTGAGGCAGATAGAAGAACGGTCAAAGATCGACGGCGGGGGCCAACAAAGACAGCCGGTCGGTACCTCTTGTTTGGGCGCCGTCAATGGATTCGAAGGAAGTCAGACCGGAAGATCCACTTCCGTGTCGACCGCTATGGCTCCCGCCTCCTCTTGACGCTTCTTACCATTATCCTGCTATCTGTCCTTGATGTCTACTTTACGATCTTCCATCTAGGTAGGGGAGCTCAGGAGATCAACCCCCTCATGAATTTCTTGGCTGGGTATGGGGATATCTACTTCTTTACTGCCAAATATGTTCTCACCGCATCGGGTATTTTGCTTCTCTGCATATATAAGAATCTTTTGTTTGTGAGAGTGATCATTGTCTCAATCGTTGTCATCTACCTGATTGTTCTGGGCAACCATATTCTCTTACTCTTCCTGACGTGAGATCCTTCGTCATGAGATGGCAGAGGCCGACTCGCAAAGCAGGAGGATGCGTCCTAGTACGGGTTTTGACCACTGATCACTCAGGCTTCTTTTGGGATCAACTTGCCCGTTTTCGGTGGAATGCCTTGGCGAGGGCACAGCCTTCGTCGTAAAGTCCCTCGATTTTGATCTTGATAGTGCTGTTGTCTACACTTCGGCACTCCTGCAATCGTTTTTCCATCTCGAGCAGACGATAAGCATTCCTTCATACATCCAAAAGGTAGCGTGGGGAACCTCGCCGTCTTCCAAGTCGAAACAGAGCCCCACCTCCGACATGAGGTGTCGACCTCGTGGACACCAAATCTGCTTGTCAAGTGAATGTTGATTGGAGTTTCCTGAGTTTTGTAAGCAAGGATCTCTATCTTCTTGATGTTTTTAGATAAGTTTGAATCTCTAAATGGGACCCTCATATCCCTTCGCTCCCTTGCTCTCGCGTTGACCCTTGCGGGGTTCGCAGGTGGGGAATTCTTGCCCCTTCCCCGCTCTGAAGGCGGGGTTTTCCCCTTACGTTCGGCTGAGCTCACGTCGAAGCCTGCTCGCCCTCGATGGGTCCCCCAATGCTTCCGCAAAACGTCCATCAGAGACATGAACGTCCAGAAAACTGCGGAGACTCATCCGTGTTGATCGGTTTGTGCAGTCTTAATGCAATTAGCTTGGGGGCTTCGGATCCAAGAGGTAGCTGGTTAGCGTCAGCGTGTAACCAATACCCACAATTGCGAAGAGTAAAATCATGAGCGGGTCTCTGCACAAAAATCTGGTTTTCTTCATGATTTCTCTCCCATCGTTCTTGAATCGCGGAGACTCGATCTTCCCAGGTCTAATAAGGGGTAAAAGCATGCTACGGTTGAAAACCTTACCCATCCTGTTTCAAGCAACTCAGGTTCCCATCGAATGCTTAGTCCGACGTGAAAGCGGCTCTAAATCTCTCTGGGATTTTCACAATCCTCTTCTTTTCATAATCAAAGAAGGCAACTCCAGTCTTCGCCCTGGCGATTTCTTTACCTGTTTCTTTGTTGGTTATTCTGTAAATGAAGTCACAGCCGTATTTGTTCATGTGATCGGTTGTGATTTCGATTCTCAGGATTTCACCATAAAAACTCTCTGATTTGTAGATGATGACTGAGTCGATCATGATCAAACCAAGCCCATCAATATTTGACTCGCTGAAGCCGTTTTGATTTAGAAACCTTACACGGGCCTCATTGACCAAAGAGAGGATGGAGTCGTTTCCCAGATGACCGCCATAGTTGATATCACCAATACGCACCGGAATATCCACGGAAAACTCAAAATGCTTTGGTAACTCAAGTCGAAGGCGACGCATTTTATCTAACCCCAGGCTATCTCTTTATTCCTCAGAAATAGTGAACCGCATGATTGGTCTCGTCTCTGAGCGGCGTGCGATTTCAACGAAGCCAGCTCTCCTAAATGCTGACTCAAGCCCTGTCCAGGCAAATGCGGCTGGTATCCTGTCTTTCCTGGGTTCAACGGGGTAACCTTCGAGAAGTTTTCCGCCTTGTTTTTTGGCATACTCGATAGCTGCTCGGACAAGATGGAAACTGACGCCTTTATTCCGATAGTTCTTGTCGATGAAAAAACAAACAACGGACCAGGTCGGCCTCTCATCGACCTTTTTCAAGATACGGGAGCGATTGAGGACCGGGAAACTATCCCGCGGTGCGACGGAACACCAGCCCACTGGTTCATCTCCGGTGTAGGCCAGGATGCCCGGCACCTCGCCAGCCCCGACAATCCGCTGCATTGCTCTGCGGTTACCTTCGCCCTTCTGTCGCTCGAATTCGGAACGCTTAAGCCTCCACCACATGCACCAACAGCCTCCACAAGCGCCGCGCTCACCAAAGAGCTTTTCAAAATCTGACCACCGCTCGCTCGTGAGTGCGTGAAACCTCAGGTCTAGCAGGTTGCTTTTCTTCTGGTCCATTTTTCTTTGCTTTGTTAGACCCGGACTGGAGGGACGCTCTTATTTCTCAGGAGAGAAGGTGACCCGGATGACACATCGACCGTCTCCCCTTAAGAGACTTTCTTCGATCTCGTGAATCGGTTTAATCCGTAGGGCCTTCATCACCCCATTTCTTAATGCCTGGCAGCCACACGCGTAACCCTGTAGCATATTCGCCTTACTGAGTGAATCATAGGCATGGCATCGACTTCCAGTCCAGACAGCGGTGTCCCCTTCATACTCAACCGGCTCGTTTACGTAGAGGTCATCAAAAAATGCATTCTTCCACACGGTCTGAAAAACAGACATCAATTCTCGGATGGAACGGGGTTTCCGGATAATTTTCTCGCGGAGTAACCTGAGGGTCAACATCCTGAATATTTTTTCTGTAACCTTGAGGTTGAGTTGATGAGCCCGAACCGGTCCCAGTTCCTCAACAAGGGTAGCATGCCAGAAGGAGTCGTGGAGCCACCACAGTTTGTTCACGGTGTTTTTTGATTTGAATTCCGGTAGAGACATCGAGGGTCCTTGAACATTTGTAATTCTAGTTTAGCCTGATCGCTGGAAGTATCGCAACATCGCGGCTGATGTCGCCCTTCGCTCTTTGAGACGGTATAATGAAGTGTGTGTCGAACAATGCTCGGTGGAAGTGATCTGGCGAATGAGTCGGTCTGATAAAGCCTTGCTCCTCATTCTGCTTTTTTCACTCTTTCTTTTCTCTCATTCCTGCGTACCGCGCAAGACCAAAACCAGAGTGGATCGCATTTATGAACTCGATCCGTCAGGGAGGCTATACATCCACCCCCAACTCCAAATCAATCCGCCCCGGTCTCTCGCCGTTCTTCCCTTTCGCAGCTCCATCGGAGAAGGCCGTGTCATGGGGAGCCAGAAACTATTCAGGGATCTCAGCGGCAAGAGTGAGGCCTCCGCCTGGTCCCTGACCTGGGAGATGCGCCTTGCCTTTCATGGACAGCTCGCTCAGCTCCCCTTTGAAATGATCCATCCCAGACGTGTCGACGCGATCTTAAAAGAGGAGGGTTTGATCTCTTGGGAGGCCTTAAAAGCTATGGAGCCTCAGCAAATCGGAAACTTGGTTGGTGCCGATGCGGTCATCTTCGGAGAGGTGATCCACTTGGACTACATATATGCATTGCTTTACACCCAACTGGCTGCCGGGCTGAGACTCGAGATGGTCTCCACGACTACCGGGGAGACCCTCTGGCGGTTCAAGGACACACGAAGGGACCACACCGTTCGGGTTGCACTCGACCCTATCTCCCTGGCCGTTGGATTGTTCCAGGCAGGTTTCTCCCTCAGAGCGGTCAATATGGTCCGGGCCATGGACGAGATCTGCCGCGAGGCTGTGGCCACAATCCCGCCACCTCGGTGGGAAAAATAACGAGGTCAATCGTTACGTCGGCGAGGAGTTACCCCATTTTTCGGGGGGTCTGCTTTCTCTGAGCGACGTTGGAGCGGGATTTACTTCGTTGCCGGTACGGCTGGTATGCCCATGGATGTCACGATCTTTAGAGCCTCTTCTTTCGAGAATCCTTTCGCTATCAGCGCGTCATAATAATTCTTGGTAAATATGGCCAGCCTTTGCGCGGTCTCCGGTCTTGCTATGACGGTGAGCATCGAATCCATCATCGCTTCTATCATCTGACCCATCATGGGCCCCATCATCTGCATGATTTCCTCTTGGGTTGGCTGGCGTTGTCCCTGCTGCGCGGTTGCGCCGATCGGCATTAGCGTGATCGCAGCAGAAAGAAGGAATGCTGTGGTGAGAGCTCCAATCGCCTTAACTCGGATTCTCATGGTTTTCACCTCCTTTTTTTCCCAGGCCATGTAGCCGCGATCGAAAGCTGGTTTCACCGCGGCAATTCTACAGTAACGACCTTACCGCCATATTCGTATACTGAGTCGTGAGCACGAATCGTCACCCTATCAATGCCGGTAGGAATCTTAACTCCTGAAAGACTGCGTGTAAAAGGTTGTTCGTTCACATGGGGGTGGTAGAGTGTCCGGGTACCGAGAACTGTAGTATCTGGGGCGACAACATCCCACTGATTGGCATAGTGCTTCCATCCTTCATCCTTGTGAAGCACCGTGACGTCGAAATGATAGATGTTCTCACCCGTAAGGTTCACCTCCACCCTGAGTACGTCTGCTTCTCCGCCATAGGCCATCCCTATCGACAAGAGCAAAAGCATCGCTGACATCGGGAGAAACTCCATTGGCTCTTACCTCGGCCTTTGATTTTCGATCCACGCTACCCTTTTTTCCTCAACCAACCACTTCCCATTGCGCTCGACCCATTCATGGATTTCCCGATGTAATACCGTTGCAAATTGAGACAGATCCTGTGACAAGGATTCTGTTTCTCGCTCCTCGTAAAGGGCAAAGAGTGTGGCGTTTGTTTCGGAATCCAAACTGTAGACACAAACTTCCAGGATCAAGCGACCACCAGCGCCGTGACGAATGCAATTACATCACCCCTCGGCTACATGAAGCCCACGCATCTCTGCTTTGACTCTAGTGAAAGTGGAATTGGATCGTGACGGTGCACTCTTTCCCCTTGAATTTGAGACAGCGGCTGAGATCGGGCGTCCGGGTGTATTTGAGGCCCATGGCGTCAAACCATCCCTCGATCCTTTCGAAGATCCCGCATTCATAATCAGCGATGGTTCCTGCCTTTTTCATGCCCCTGTGGGCGAAGCAATCTAAGACGTGGAAAACTTGAGCGTCCTTACCCCGATACTCGATTTCAAGGTGCATGAAATCCGGGACAAAGACGTTTCTTAACATCTCAAAGCGTTGCCGGTATTCGTCAAAACTCTTCGGTGGGGTCGCCTCAAGCGTTTTCATCAACCTCTGACATTCGATCGTTCCGAGCTTTCTGCAGACCCGGAGGTTCATGGGACTGGCCTCGGCCATTCCGAGCTTCAAGGCTACCTCGCCATACCACAGGGCATCATGGGTCATCCAGTTTCTGAGTAGGATAGCTCTCAGCTCTTCTCTATTTAACGACTTCAATGTCATGATAGATCCATCCTTTTAGGGAAGTGTTCTTCGACATCCCAATCTCGGATCATTCATCCAAACCGGCGCTACCTCACATGAACGGTCACAGCATGTTCCATGATACCGTTGTTTCCGTACCCCAAGACATTCCAGTGACCGTTTAGGGGCTGCTGACGTCCCTCGGAATCCGTCGCCCGTGACAACAGAGTATAATTTCCCCTCTTCTTGACCACCCAAACATACTGCCACTGCCTCCACGCGAACGGCTCATAAGGACCGATGAATGTCGCCGGGTTCCAAGTTTTGCCGTTATCGACCGATACCTCGATGCGTTTAACATTAGCTTCGCCGGCGTAGGCCACGCCGAGCAAGGTGATTGGCCCCGCCGGGAGGCTTTCATCCTGTAGGGGCTGAGTGATGAAGGACTTGACCTTGAGGCCTGTAACGACCGTCCCTGACTGAGGATCCTCCCCTTTCTGGAATATCCGGTAGACCTCATCCATATAGAACCCCGAAAAGGGGCGATCCATCACGGTGACCTTGTTCAACCATTTGGTACAATTGGCACCGGTCCACCCTAGGGCTAATACCCGCAGAGGATATCCATGCTGCAAGGGCAAGGGTTCACCGTTCATCTCGTAAGCGAGAATGGTTGAAGACATGGCCTTTTCGACGGGAATGCTGCGAACGAATCTAATTCCGGCGGACCCAAGAGGCTTGTCCAGTCCCTCAAAGCTGACGTGTTTCGCACCCCCGTCTAGTCCCACCCGCTCCAAGAGATCTTTGAGCCAAACACCACCCCATACTGCATTTCCCACGCCGCCAGTGGTCCAGGAGTTTCCCGAGGCTTTCTCTTTGAGAAGTGAACGGCCATTACCGGAGCATTCGACGGCGTTAGCCACGATTGCCTTAGGCATGCGGACAACTTGATCGAAATTGAAACGAAGTGCCCTTTTGACTTTTCCTTCGATGATCAGCTCCCACTCAGAAAGGGGAATCGGTTCCCTCATGATTTCGCCCTGGTTTCGTGAGAAGAACATGGAATTGGCTGTGACCCAGGACCGCAGCTGTTCATTGGGGGTCTCGGCATTCAATGGCTTTTCACTCATAACACGCATTTTCTTTTTCACGATTGTTCCTTCATACGGCAGATTCCTGAAGGGGATCGCTCAAGCCCCAAGAGTTCGCAGAGCAAGAAACCTGATGCATCAGATGCCTGCCCCAATTTCCATCACACCGACAGTCGGGTCTAGCATGGTCATTTCACTCTCGGAACGGCCTGGACTCTGAGCATTACCTCGCCATATCCCAAACATTGAACGCCGACATCCGGGCACCTGACGTATCTCATAAAATGAAGACCATTCGGGTCATGTCCCTGGCTCAACCGTTCATTGATGAGTGCAACCGGTATCGTTAATTGGGAGATAAGGTAGACGCACATTTTTTTGGGGCAGAGTTTAGTGATGAAGTTACCGTCAACGTCCATGAAGAGTTTTTGGCCGACCTGGTGTCCTCCATTACAATGTTTGGCCTCGACGACCTCTGCCTCGATCGAATAGAGGGGAGCTGCTTCGGCAAGGCGCTTGACGTGCCTAATTCTGTGTCCCCCTTGGTGAAAAGCCTCAATTTCCTCTTCGCTATATCCAACCCGTTGTCCGTACTTTTTGATGACTTCGTCAGCCATAAGAAATACTCCTTTTCCCTCTGGGCGATCCAAAGGCCTCGGGCAGAAGAAATGATGCCACGAGGGGCAGTTGACGCGTGTCCTTGCTATTCCCCTCCATAACGATCAGGATTTTCGGCAAATGCTTTGGCACAATCGAAAGAACAGAAATAGTACGTCTTGTCTTCAAACGGTAGCTTTGCTGGAGCCTTATCCGGTGCGATCTGCATGCGGCAGACCGGGTCGATCACTTTGGTCTCTCCTCTCGAATGCTTCACGAGGACCTCAAAAACAGCCACCGGCTCGGTGATATTCTTGAAGTAGGTGACCCCTAGCTCGCGAAAATCAATGTCCTCTGGATTACCAGCCAAATCGACGACCTTGTCAGTGCACAGAATCTGGCGTCCCCAGGCGCGAGAGGTGACTCGTGAAGCCAAATTAAGTGCAGTCCCGAAGTACTGACCGTCTTGCTCTAACACGCTGCCCGCATGAATGCCGGCGTGTACAGTCAGAAAATAGGGTTCCTCCTCGACTTTGTCACGGAGCGCAATGGCCGTCCGGAGCACGCTCAATGCATCAGCACCCACGACGAGGACTTCATCACCGACCCGCTCCGCCAGACGTGTGTCAGGATAGAGGGCTTTCTTAACAATCTCGACGTATCGAGTCACGATTTTGGCGGCGGAGATGCTCCCATGGGCCTCTGTCAGGGCAGAGTAGCCAGACAGATCGGCAACCAGAAAAACACCCTCAAATTCCCTTGAAACAGTCATTCCACATAACCTTTACACAATTTATATGGCAACCATTCCGATTGTCCCCGGCTTGGGTTCCTATGGTTTTCGGTCTTTATCTATGTCAACGACTGCCTCGGCCACGGCCCTTTCTATTGCAGCTTTGAGGAGAGCCTCCTTAACCGCCTCGACGTGCGTGTGATGGCGAAATTTTCCGGTATCAGGCTCGGCAAAGATCACATATCGCTCTCAAAATTTCGCACTTCCCCAGAGTCTTAGAATCTTCATGAGCCCGAGGCAGATCGCCATGATGCCAGCAAAAACCAGGGCAGTCAGACCGATACTCCAATTCCACCAGAGCGGGCCGTTGACGAGAACCGTACATCCTCCGACGATGGGCAGGGCGAAGACATTCATGACCGCGATTTCAACCGGAACCGGTGTTTTGAAATCCGGATCAAGCACTCTGAGCAGCAAGAGCCCGCAGGACACGGTGCCGGTTACCGTTCCGTAGATGGCGGCTATCCTTTCCATATTATAAGACCAGATTCTCTTTCCGAGATATAAAACCACGAGTGTTGTCAAGATGCCGGTCAGGAGCGCCATGGCCAGAATTGGGAAAATGTATTTCCATACAACAAGGATTTGAATAGCAGTTACCGTGGATACGATCAGGAAGTCCACTGACCATCCCGTGATTCTTCGCTGGATTCCGGGATCGATGAGGCCCTCAACGCCAATCATTCTCATGAAAGATCTCGTCATCAGGGCGATACCAAGACCGAAGAAGAAGAAAAAGCCCCAGAACATCTTGGCTGCATCAGGAGGAAGAAATCTTCCGAAGTATTTCACAAAAGCATAGGTTAAGAAGTAGACAAGCCCTACAAGTGCCGCTTGAAAGGCAATCGTGTCGATATTTCCGGAATGCATCGTCAGGTCACCGGCTGATTTCTTTTCTCCATTTTTCGAGAGAATACCGGTCAAAAAGTCCTGAGGCAGATCTTTTGGGGCATCGGTCGAATAACCCTTTCTGATCCCCCAGTTCACGAGGGGGATCCCCACAAAGAAGGAGAAGAAAAAGCCAATTGTTGCGAAGGTCAGACCGATGGTTGCTCCATATTCAAAACCAAACCCTTCCCAGACTTTACCGACTGACAGCGCTTGGCCTGGTCCCTCATTGAAGCCGAGGGGCAGGAGGAAACCAAAGGTCGGAAAGAGACGAAGCCCAAACATCGCGAAGAAGAGGACCCCTAGATAACCGAGGATCGCTTGAAGCGGAAATGTAACCCCTTGGACCAGTGCCATCCATAGGGGTCCCTTGAGAAAATCTCTCGTGCGACCGGGATTCTCTTTTCGATTCTCACCGCGTGTCAATCCCACGGAGATGAATGAAATGTTAAAAAAATGGTAGGCGAATGTTTCGAGTTTTGAAGCGGACAAATCGACTAAGGGGGTGTGAACAAGAATCAGTCCCAGTATGCCTCCGATCAGACAGCTTGGGAAGAGAAATCTCTGGAAAAAACGGACGTTTGCTCGCAAGACAACACCGACCAAAAGGACGATGGATAAGAAGCTGAAAAGGAGAAATGGTTCGAACGAAAACGGGGGGTTCATGGGGAACCTCCGGATTCGGGTGAAGTGAGTCGTCGAGTTTCCTGAGTTTTCAAAACGAGAAGCTTGTACCCTTCTGATGTTTCACGACAATTACCAGTCTTTTGATTCGACCCTCATATCCCTTCGCTCCCTTGCTCTCGCGTTGACCCCCTCGGGGCGCACAGGTGGGGNNCCTTCCTGCCCGCCCTCGATGGGTCCCCCAACGCTTCCGCAAACGTCCCTCAGGGACATGAGCGTCCACAAAACTGAGGTAATTCCTACAACTGAGTACACTCGGCATTTAGCTTATGTCGTTCCTCCTGTATCGAAACAGTTCATTGACGAATTCGATGAGCAGACCTTCTCGGATTTCAGGTGGAAGTGCGCTGAGCGCCTCATTGACCCCTGCCATTCTTTTGGGAAGCTCTGTAACCTGGATGCCGACCATTTGGAGGATCTCCATAAAGTTCTCGGTACCGAGTTCAGAAAGGTCGATCGAAAAAGAGCCTTCTCTGATAGCAGCAGCCAGTTCGCTCGATTTCAGAGTTTTGGCCTTTTCCACGCTGGCCTCAAGATCAGTGAGAAACGCATCAACCCACTCCACGTTTGACACATTGATGGACAAGTGGATGTTTTCCTTTGAATTTTCAAAGGTGAGTGCAGGTTGTACGTACCATCCGTGGCTATTCATTTCATCGATAATATGAAACACATTAACCGTGTCCGAAGTAAAGGCGAGGAGACACATGTCCGGCCTCGTCATCACCCGCAGATCTTCAATGGCCTGGATGCCTTCGACGATCCGGCGAGTGGCCTCGAGTTTCCTGCGGGCGAATTCCAGGTAACCATCGTCGCCGATAAAATTCAGAACAGCCCAGGCGGCGGCCATGGGGCCGCCCGACTTGCTGCTCTGAACAGCGTTATTAATAAGCGTGTAGCCTGTCCATCGCGAAGAGGCAAAGATCTGGAATTTCCTGAGTTTCTTGTCACGATAGAGCACCAGGGATGCCCCCTTGGGCGTGTACGCGTATTTATGGAGATCCATGCTTATCGAGGTGACACCCGGAACGGTGAAATCGAAATCGGGCAGAGTAACTCCGAGCCGTCGATAGTACGGCAGCATGAAACCACCCACACAGGCGTCGACGTGGAGGAGAAGGTTGTGTTTCATTGCCAACTGCCCGAGTTCCCGGATCGGATCGACGACACCGTGAGCATAAGAGGGTGCAGATCCCACAAGGAGGATGGTGTTTGGTGTGATGGCTTTTCCCACCAGGGCTGCGTCCGCCCTAAATGTCTTCGGATCGACCCCAACTTGAGCGACCTTGATTTGAAGATAATGGGCAGCCTTATGGAAGGCAGCATGGGCCGTCGCCGGAAGGATCATCTCAGGTTCCCGAATATTTGGCCGGTGAGCCCGAAAATAGTCTCGCGCCGCCTTGACCGCCAGGATGATACTCTCGGTACCACCGCTCGTGAAATTGCCGACCACATCATCATCGCCTCCGAGGTGCTGTGCTGCCATGGCAACAAGCTCATTCTCTAGCCGCAGCAGACTGGGGAATACAGTGAAATCCAACCCATTTTCGGTGAGAAACATGGAATAGGCTCGATGACCCACCTCTCTCACCTCTGGCCCTGGATCGTACACGTAGCCAAAAACATGGCCAGACCGCCAGTCGAGATCTTTGGAACGAAACGCTTCCAGCATTTGAAAGAGTTTTTCCTTGGGAATCCCTTTTTCCGGAATTTGCATTATTTAAAGCCTCATATTTAGGTTTCTGCTCCTGCGGCGATACCGATTTCCAAAGTATACTCCTTCTTGGCCGATCTTTCTCTCCACGCGTCCTATCTGCTACGGATTGTCCGACCTGGCGTGGCATGGGTGTGTTTCCCTTTTTCCACGACCACTTGGCCGCTCACAATGACCCATTCAATGCCGGATGGAAACTGTCGGGGATTCTCGTAAGTTGCATGATCAACGATGGTATCCGGGTCGAATATGGTGATATCAGCATCATAATTCTCGGCAATGACACCTTTTCTTTTGAGTCGTAGTTTCTCGGCAGGCAGGGAAGTCATCTTCCGAAGAGCTTCTTCGAGAGAGAGAACGTCTTGGTCCCTAACGTATCTGCCTAGAATTCGAGGGTATGCTCCATAGACCCTGGGATGGGGCTTACCACCTCCGAGAAGGCCATCGGTTATGAAACTCACCGATGGATGTTTCATGATCCGAAGGACATCCTTCTCATCCATATGAAATATGATCATGCCGACCGCGAGCTCCTCTTCAACCAGGAGATCGAATGCCGCTTCCACAGGGTCATCAAGATTTCTCATCGAGGCAATTTCGGCGATGTTTTTTCCCTCGTACTTCTTGTTCCGAGTACTTTCCACTGATGAAACCAAAATATTTTCCCAACCATTGTTGGCTGAGAAGTTCTCCCAATCCGTCCTTTCGCGAATATCTCTCTTAATCGATTCCCTGTTTTGCTTTAGCATTCGGATGAGTTCGTCAGGTCCTTTCGAATGATACCAGGGTGGTACAACTGCGTGGAGCATCGTGCTTCCCGCCGTGTATGGATATTGTGCAATACTGATATCAACGCCATCCCGGCGAACATCATCAAGGAATTCGAGCGCCTTTTCCGAAAGGCCCCAGTTTTTTCTGCCCGAAACCTTGAAATGGGTAATAAGCACCGGAATTCCCGATTGTCTGCCGACCTCGATCACTTCTCCCATTGCCTGAATCAATCTGTCCCCTTCGCTTCGCATATGGACGTCGTAAATGCCATCATGCTCTCGAACGACCTTTGCGATCTCGATCACCTCGCTGAACCTTTGGTACTGATTTGGCGGGTAGATCAAACCCGAAGAAATCCCCCGGGCTCCCTCCTCCATGGCTTGAGCCGCAATGCGCTTCATCTGATCGATTTCTTCAGACGTCGCCTCCCGGTCGGTCATCCCCATGACCTTGAACCGAATCGTTCCCAGACCGACGTAAGAGGTCACATTAATGGAAGGGGGCAGGGCATCAATGACGCCAAAATAGTCGGCCAAGCTCCTCCACTTCCAGTCGATGTTCAGATTTCCAGTGAGTCCAGATAGATGTTTTCGCCAATCGACAATATTCTTCTCATCGATCGGAGCAATCGACATTCCGTCCATGCCCAGGTTCTCAGTTGTGACGCCTTGCAAGACCTTCTGCTCTGCCCTCGGATCAAGGAGAAGGTAAAGATCTGAGTGGCTATGGCCGTCGATGAACCCAGGAGACACGACGTAGCCTTTGGCATCGATGACCTTTCTCGCTTGCTCCTTGACGAGTCGTCCAATCCTGACGATTCTATCCTTGACAATCGCCAAATCCCCTCGATACCATGGATTTCCCTGACCACTGAGTATTCTTCCGTTGAGTATCAATAAGTCATACATCGGCTCTCCTCCCTACGATCATGGCCGAACGACACGGTTACGCAGAACCCCCAGATGCTCAACTTCTAGTTCAACCACGTCGCCCGGCTTCAGCCATCGATCCAGCTCGAGACCGGAACCGGTTCCCACTGTTCCTGAGCCGATAAACTCACCCGGATAGAGTGTCTCATCCTGCGAGACGTAAGTGATCATGTCCTCAAACGTGAAATGCATATCAGCGCTGCTTCCACGTGACCACTCTTCACCATTCACCCGCGCGACCATCTTCAGGTTGTAAGGATCCGGCACCTCATCGGCCGTGACGAGATAGGGTCCCATTGCATTGCCCGTATCAAAGTCTTTTCCTTTAGCCGGTCCGAGTCGTCCCTGCATCTCACGAAGCTGAATGTCCCGTGCGCTGAAATCGTTGAAAATCGTGTAACCCACAATGTGCTGCCGTGCTTCCTCTTTGGGAATGTCTCGCCCGGCTCGGCCGATGAACGCGCCGAACTCCAGTTCATAATCCAGTCTTTCCGTGTAACGTGGCCAGCGAATCTCAGCCTCCGGACCGACGACGCTGAAGGTGTTGCTCTTGTAGTAAATGGGTCTCTCGTACCAGACCTTCGGTGCGCCGATGAGTGGGCGGCCCCAAAGCCTTTCAGCCCAGGTATCTAGGGTTGCGAGAGGAGGGAATCTCCACTTGGCAACGGTTCGTGTTGCTTGAACAATATGTTTTTCAAATGCCATGAAGTCACGAATCGATCGGGGGAGGGGAACGGGTGCGAGCAGCACGACGCTATCCAGCCGGTGACTTGTCCCTGGCGGTGATTGCCTTCGTAAGAATTCAACCACCCGCTGTGTCTCCTCAAAGGCTTCCTCACTCCCTTCGAGCCATTTCAACATATCCGTGAAGTATGGGAGTGCACTGCCGGACCTAGCGATGGCAGCCGTCTGAAGATCGGCAACGGCCTCATTGTCAGCCGTCAATACACCAGGGCGGGGCGTAGTTTCCGACGCAGACTTGGGGACGAAGGTCACCAGTTTCATTGTTTCTCTCCAGTTGGGGGAGTGGTTACTTTCCCTTTTCTAGCTGACTTGGACGAATTGGTCAACACTGTCTCAACATTTTGCCGTTCGAATGACTTGTCTCTTGGAATTCAGGACGATTACCCCCTGCCATTTTTGATAAAGCTATTGTACTTGGATGTAAGATGAGAATGATCTTTGTTTGAACCCGGAGGAACTCCTATGAGCAAGTCTAAAGTCGGAATGAAATCTGAATCCGTATTACGCTGCGTTCTTCTTTTGGGTGTTTTTCCAATCGCCGTGATATTTCTGCTGTTTGTTTTTGTTGATGCCCCGTTTGGCGCAGAAGAACGATTAGCCTACTACTCTGATTATTTCTCTCTCGTTGGTGCCGATAATGAAGATCGGGTCGCCTTTGCGATCGATACCAATCGGGGGCAAAATGGCGACGAATTTCAAGCGGAGCATTTCGTGGTCCTCCACGACGAACACCTTGACTGGCAGAGGATCGAAGGAACTGGGTCGTATCCCAATTCAAGCGGGATGCTCGATGGGATTCCCGACTCTCGATACTTTCGATTTATGGGAACACCTGAAAAGGGAGTGATGATCGAGAGCTCGGTCAATAACATGACCCTGCGCGTTCGCCTCATTTCAATGCATATGTCTCGGAGAGTCGGGAACCAAGACAAGCGATTGGGGCCAGCGCCTGCAACGCTTGAATGGCGAGGCCGCACCCTCGAAGGTCGCGCCATTTATGAGTTCGTTCATTTTGACAACTGGAACCGCCTTACGTGAACCTATTGGGTCTTTTGGCAGGACTTCCAGGGGTTTTACCGGGTTGTGGGGGATACGGTCACGCGGAGAAGCGGTGACCTCTACCTGCTTCGCAGGAAGACTGAGCGAGATCAAGGGAAACAACGCGAGTCAGACGGCTTTCCAAACTTGGACGGAGCCCAGATACGCCTGAAAGAGGCCAAGGTCGTCGTTGAGAAAAGCGACGTGGCACTACTGGGCCTATACCGCTGGCCGAGGCGGTGGTCTGGGCAGTGGCCGGCCAATGGAGCGAAGCCGGAAAAAGACGAAGACAAGATCAGCTTCTGGTTCAACCAGGTCAGTCGCAAGTCTTTCGGCAATTAGGTGATTGGCGGCCTCGCGATGAGTGTTGTGAAAGGTGAGATTACCTATCGGGAACGCAGCATACCCGTCTATGGGCCCGGCGAATTCATCAAATGAACGATGTGAAGAAAGAGTAAAGGAAAATAACTCTCAATGGGAAACAGCATGAAGAAAGCTGAGGATTCTACGGTAAAATGTGATACTATACGTACCATAGAACCCCGTGAGAACACGAAAATGCTCACCATCTTTGAAAAAATTCGTAAAGGGATAGTCGGCAGAGAGATCGAAATCAAATCGATACTCGCTGCCATGGAAGCGGGGAAACACATTCTTCTGGAAGGCCCCCCCGGGACGTCCAAGTCCACTGTACTAAGAAGAATAGCACGAGAAACCAACGTCCCTTTCTATATTGTGGAGGGGAACATCGATCTTACTCCTGCCAAACTGGTGGGCCATTTCAACCCGGCCAAGGTCATGGAAGACAGCTACCAGCCCGAGTATTTTGAGAAGGGGCCACTGACGATGGCGATGGAGGTAGGAGGGATTCTCTACATTGAAGAATTCAACCGAATGCCGGCAGACGTTTCAAACGTGCTCATTTCTCCGATGGAAGAAGGAGAAATATCCATTCCCAGGTACGGAGTGGTCAAGGCCGTCCGTCCGTTCACTGTGATTGCATCCCAGAATCCTTACGATGACGTCGGTACTGTCCGGGTTAGCAGGGCTTTTTTGGACCGAATTTGCCTGATCAAAATGAACTACCAGAGCGAAGACGAGGAGCGGGAGATTGTTCGGGTTCGGACCGGCGGGAGCGATCACGAGACGATCGCCTTTGCAGTGAAAATGGTGCGGAAAACGAGAGAACACCCGGATCTCAAAATGGGCGCCTCTGTGCGGGGGGCAATTGACCTAGTCGATATTTTCATTGGCATGCAGAAGATTGCTGAACAATCGAACACGAATTTTTTGGTAGCCGCGCAGATGGCCCTTTCCAACAAGATTTGGCTGAACGAGATGGCCAGCAAAACGCCGGATCAACTGATCGAAGAGATCTGGACGAACCTCGGAGGCCGGCATAAGGAATTCCATGGCCGTAAGAAGAAGGGAAAAACCGATTCGGCTTCGAACCAGGATGTTCAAGAAACGGAAGTTTCTGAGAAAAAAAAAAGCGATGATCGCCGTGTGGGGGGCCAGTTTCTAGACGATGAGCTAGACATTGAATATTCCTACTTCTACCAGGTCGCATCCTATCTTAACGCCCATCCCGAAGAACTCCCCCAGTTTTTTGAAAAGCAGGATTCCCTCGAAGTCTTCGCCAATATTTTCGGAATGCTGAAGCATGATGTGCGAGCCATGGCTGTTAAAATAGCCAGTCGGCTAATCATCAAGATAGCCAAACAGATCGCTGACACGGGATACCGGTCTGGCCAACTAAAGCTCGTTCGGGGGTTCACCGACGGCGCTGAAATAGAGCTGGATCGCAGTTTGGAGAAATACGCAGAAGAACCAGACCGAGGGGTCGTGGATAATCTCATGTCTTACCGAAGGCACAGAGAAAGAAATGCCTTTGTGATGATGTTTGATCACAGCTATTCCATGAAAGGGATGAAGATTATTTTGGCTGCCATTACAGCGGCTTCCATTGCCCAGCATTTCAAGAACGACTACGCCATCCTTGCCTTTAGCAACCAGGTTTCCTTTTTGAAAGGAATCGAGGAGCCCACAGGTCCGGAAGAGGTACTGGAAAAACTGTTTGCGTTGGAATTGCGAGGCGACACGGATATTCGCCTAGCCCTGGAAAGAGGACTCAGACACATCGATAAGTTTGAGCGGAAAATGGGATTGCTGCTGACGGACGGGGCTTGGAACCAGGGGGGAAACCCGCTGCAAGTGGCCGTAAAGTTCGATAAACTCAGTGTAATCGGGTTTCCACCTGTAAAACAGGAAAAAATCCGTCAATTAGCTCTCAAAGGAAAGGGAAACTTCTGTTTTGTGGAGGATGAAAAGGGAATAGCCGGAGCTATTCTCAATTGTCTGAGCTGAATGAGACGGTGTAAACCCAGCGAAAGAGTGGGAAAAAAAAGATAGATCTGGTGTCAACTGCTCCTGCGGAACTCGCTCCGTCTTAAACTCGGGACGCACCCATTTTGTCTCGTTTCTGCAGGACAAAACGACCAAATCGTTCAATAGGCCCTGACCCATCAATTGGAAAGAGAAGCCCGGTTATCCCGTGGGGCATCCATATTACCAACAACACGACCATCGCTCCGAATATAAGAAGACGATAGGTCTCCAACGGACGCAACCATTCACCGACAAACACAGCTATAAACGCTCCGATCACTGCCCCCGGGAACCGCCCCACACCGCCTAGCACAAGCATCACCATAAGAATCAAGAACAGGTCAAGACCCAATATCCTCGTCGATAGCATTCCCACGTAATGGGCATAAAAGGCACCGATCATCCCCGTGAGGAATGCGGAGATACCAAATACCATGAGTTTATATTTAAAGTCGTTTATGCCTATGCTTCTGGCGAAGGCCTCCGAATCACGAACCCCGATAAAGGCAAGTCCCCATGTCGAGTGGATAATTTTGTAAATGACGAAAAGCGCCACAAAGGATATGAAGAAAGCCGTATAAAACCAGGGAACTGGTTCCAAAGAGGAATAGGTGTATCCAAATAATTTCAGGGGCGGTATGCTCAATATTCCCTGGGGTCCTCCGGTACCGATTGCCCTTCCCA
>JABAOH010012476.1_pt1 | contig 20137 bp, 19 predicted proteins | sample 7062181 | NCBI WGS metagenome assembly JABAOH01 (sample SAMN14538630, study PRJNA623070) | marine sediment metagenome | biome: marine biome [ENVO:00000428]; feature: marine pelagic biome [ENVO:01000023]; material: deep marine sediment [ENVO:00002113]; isolation source: pool of 5 deep marine... | reverse complement strand
TGGAGCGGGTGATGGGAATCGAACCCACGTCATCAGCTTGGGAAGCTGAGGTTCTACCATTGAACTACACCCGCGTGCGCCCGGCGAGCGTTCGCAATACAATACCTGCCGGCTATTCTAACGCAGTTTTTTCGGCGCGAAAGACCGACAAACCGTGGAGATATTCGTCAATGGCGAAAAAAGGCCGCTGCCCCAGCCGCTGACGGTGGTGCAGCTGCTGCAGCAGCTGGGACTGAGCGACGCCCGCGTGGCGGTGGCGGTCAACCGCCAGGTGATCCCGCGCAGCCGGCACGAGGCCTACCGCCTACAAGACGAGGACCGGGTCGAGATTGTACGCGCCATTGGAGGTGGCTGATGAGCACACGTCCCGAGCAGATTAAACCGCCGGTGGCGGGACCGGCCCAGGACGACCCGCTGGTCATTGCCGGCGTGAGCTACCGCTCGCGCCTGCTCGTCGGGACGGGCAAGTACAAGGACCTGGACGAGACGCGCCGCGCCATTGAGGCGAGCGGCGCGGAGATCGTGACCGTCGCGATCCGCCGCACCAACATCGGCCAGAACCCCGACGAGCCCAACCTGCTCGACGTCTTGCCGCCGGACAAGTACACCATCCTGCCCAATACGGCTGGTTGCTATAACGCCAAGGATGCCGTGTATACCTGTCAGCTGGCGCGGGAGCTGCTCGGCGGGCATGATCTGGTTAAGCTCGAGGTCTTGGGTGACGCGAAGACCTTGTTCCCTCATATCCCGGATACCCTCAAGGCGGCGGAGGCCCTGATCAACGACGGCTTCAAGGTGATGGTCTATACCAACGATGACCCGATCATGGCCAAACGCTTCGAAGAAATGGGTTGCGTGGCAGTGATGCCGTTAGCGGCGCCGATCGGTTCCGGCCTCGGTATTCGTAATCCTTACAATATCCGCTTCATCGTCGAGGCCGCCAAGCTGCCGATCCTCGTCGATGCAGGTGTCGGTACCGCTAGCGACGCAGCCGTGGCGATGGAACTCGGTTGCGACGGCGTGCTCATGAACACCGCCATTGCCGGCGCCCAGGATCCGGTTTTGATGGGCTCGGCGATGCGAAAGGCGGTCGAGGCGGGCCGGGAGGCCTATCTTGCCGGACGCATCCCGCGCAAGCGCTACGGCTCCGCATCTTCGCCAATCGAGGGGGCGTTTTTCTAAGAGTAGTGACAAGTAAAAAGTCACAAGTCACAAGCGCAGACACAGTGACGCACAATGTCGCCCAGTTTTTCTTGCTACTTATATTTGTTAGCTGAGCGGTAATGACTCGCACTGCTGCCAAGCCTGGCGAAGCAGAACATCGTTCTCCACTTCGTACGATTCGCAGCTATGTCCGCCGCGAAGGCCGCATCACCCGTGCGCAGCAGCGCGCACTCACCGAGTTGTGGACAAAGTATGGACTTGACGATGGCATGAAGGAACTCGATTTCGTCGAAGTCTACGGGCGCGAAGCGCCGGTAGTGATGGAAATCGGTTTCGGCAACGGCGACAACCTTTATGACTTAGCCAGGGTCAATCCGGACACGGATTTCCTCGGCGTCGAAGTCCACCGGCCGGGGATCGGCAGCCTGCTGCTGAAGCTTGCACGTGAGGGCATCGACAATGTACGGATCATCTGTGCCGATGCGGCGACGGTGGTCGCACGGCAGATCCCGAGGGCCTCGCTGGCGGCGGTGTATCTGCTGTTCCCGGACCCGTGGCCCAAAAAGCGCCATCACAAGCGCCGCTTGCTCCAACACGCTTTTCTCACGCAAATCGTCGAGTGCCTGCGCCCCGGCGGGGATCTACAGGTGGCCACCGATTGGCAAGATTATGCCGACCACGTCCTCGACGTGGCGGCGCAGGTTCCCGGCCTGATCAATGTGGCCGGTGACGGGAGCTATGTACTGTCGCCGCGCGAGCGCGTGGCGACGCGTTTTGAGCGCCGGGGCCGACGCCTGGGCCACCAAATCTGGGAGCTGCACTTTCGGCGTGACGGCTAGCGGCCGCGTCCCCCCACCGCTACTTTTGCACCTGGTGCTGGCGGCGGCTGCTACAATTGACCGTAAACAAGCAGGCGTTTTGCTGCGCTGCGTGACCGAGGGGGTACCGACGCGCGCAGCTTAACGAGCACCAACATCATGAGCGCAATCTATCATCATGCCCTGAGCCCCGGCACGCGCATCGAGGCCTACGAAATCAATAATGTGCTTGGCGTCGGCGGCTTCGGCGTCACCTACAAGGCCTATGATCACACACTGCAGCGGGAAGTCGCGCTGAAAGAGTATCTGCCGACTGCGCTCGCCGTGCGCACGCAGGATGGAACCACAGTCACGCCGAAGTCGGAAAACGATGCCGAAAGCTACGAGTATGGGCTCAAGCGTTTTCTCGACGAGGCGCGTACGCTGGCGAAATTTCGCGAAGCCAATATCGTGCGTGTCCTCGGCTATATGGAGGCGCATGGGACGGCATACTTTGTCATGGACTATGAAGACGGCGAGTCACTCAGCGCGCGCCTCAAGAAAGCGGGTACCATCGGCGAGGACGACTTGTGCGCGATCATGATTCCGATCTTGCGCGGGCTGCAGGCCGTGCACGCACAGAAGTTTCTACACCGCGATATCAAGCCGGCCAACATCTATCTGCGCAGAGACGGTTCGCCCGTGCTGCTCGATTTTGGCGCCGCACGCCTTGCCCTGGGCGAACAGAGCCACGCCATGACAGGCATGGTCACGCCGGGATACGCGCCTTTCGAGCAGTACTTCTCGCGCGGCAAACAAGGTCCCTGGACCGACGTCTACGGGATCGGCGCCACCATTTATCATTGCGCGACCGGCCTGGCGCCGGTGGCCGCGACTGAGCGCGTGGCGGCGATCCAGGACGGGGATATGGATCCGATTGGCGACATCACCAAGCTCACTAGCCACAAGTACACGGAGCCTTTCTTGCACGCCATCAAGTGGATGCTGCAACCAAACGCGAAGGATCGCCCGCAGACGGTGAGTGAGGTTCTTGAAATATTGACGCCGGAGCGTGGTCAGGGCGCGCAGGGTCGAGGCCAAGGTGCCGCGGCGACGCAGGAGTCCTTACCGCAGACCCATGTGGACACCGCCAAGCTCGATGAAATGGCCGACACCGGCACGACGTGGAAGCCGGAAGTTCTTAAGACGGTTCAGCTCAACCTGGAGCGGCACATCGGGCCGCTGTCCAAGGCGCTCGTCAAAAAGGCCGCGCAGAAGACTTCGACGGTCGGTGAGCTGACCGAGTTGTTGGCGCGGTTCATACCATCGCCGCAGGACAAAACTGTATTTCTCGAACGCACGCAAATCACCCCTTCCGAGCCGGATGCGCGCGCCGCGGGCGCACCGTCACGCCCCCAGGTGACAGATGAGGTCTTGCGGGAAGCGCAGGAGAGCCTTGTCGTCTATCTCGGCCCAGTCGCCAAAATCTTGGTGAAAAAAGCGGCACGCGCGGCCTCGGACCTGGGGGAGTTTTGCGATCTGCTGGCGGCCGAGCTGCCCGACGAGACAGAAAAAGAGGCGTTTCGTCGAGCGCTGCAGAAACATGGGGCGGTTAAGGACCGTTAGCCCGGCTCGGGTCCACCGCGGCTAATGCTGCGCCGCTGCAGGCCGCAGCACCGCTCCCCAAAGGGCATAGCTGCGGCCCGTGGTACTGTTGGCGCCGCAACTTCCCTTACTGCTATGTTGTATTTAACATTACCGTCTGCTGGGTAGGGCATCGTCCCGCCCGTGGGCGAGAGACGGTTGCACCGCGGTGAAAATAACGAGTTTTTGTAGGGTATTCGGGGAGAGGTACATCAAAGCCACCAGTATCCTGCTGGTGTTCCCTATCGTGTTGTTTGCGCGCGTGGACGCGGCCGACGTCAACTGGACCGCCAAACCGGTATTCGATCCCGTCAAAGACCAGACTGTTTGCATGTTGGAATCGGTGAAAAAGGTCCTCAACGACGGCTATCAGGACACCGAAATCGTTCTGCGAGTGGGCGAGCATGGGCTACGGGTCGTGACCAAGTCGAATATCGATGCAGGCAAGGGCGACATCGGCTTTCAGGTGGATGAGCACGAATTTCTCCCCATGGACAGGGTTTATCTCGAGCAGACCATCGTCTTCGAGAAGGACACTGCCAGGATTATCGAGCAATTCAAAAAGGGAGTCAGGGCAAAATTCACCTTGCGTTTCTGGCCGACCTATCCCGACACGGGTTCGAAGACCCTCACGTTCAGCCTCATCGGCTTCACCAAGGCGTACGGGGATCTTGCTAACTGTGGTTGACGCAAGACGAATACACACGCTTTAAGCGAACGGTACCCACGAGCATTAGGAGGGGGAGATGAAACTGACACTAAAATTTAATCTTGTCTTGATACTGGTTTTCGCCATTGGTCTGGCAATCACCGGCTGGCTGTCCTGGAGGATCCTGCAGGAGAACGCCCGCAAGGAGGTCATCGAGCGTGCGGGCCTGATGATGGAGGCAGCACTTGCGGTTCGCAGCTACACCGTGAGCGAAATTCGACCCTTGCTGGCCCTGCAGATGACCAAAGAGTTCTTGCCACAAAGTGTGCCTGCCTATGCGGCCACGCAAAGCTTCACCAAGCTGCGTGAAAAGCATCCGGAGTACACCTATAAAGAAGCTACATTAAACCCGTCGAACCCACGAAACCGTGCCGTCGACTGGGAAACCGATCTCGTACAGGAGTTTCGCAACAATGCGGAGCGCACAGAGATCATCGGCGTACGCGACACGCCGACCGGCCAATCGCTGTATCTCGCACGTCCCATGCAGATCAAGCACCCGGGTTGCTTGTCGTGTCACAGTACCGTAGAGCGCGCACCGAAAACCTTGATAGCAAAGTACGGTAATGCGAACGGCTTCGGGTGGAAAATGAACGAGATCGTGGGCGCGCGTATTGTCGCCGTACCCATGCGCGTCCCCCTGGATAAAGCCACAGCTGCATTGCAGACTTTTATGGGTTCGCTTGTGGGCGTGTTCGTTGTCATCATCGTTATCCTGAACCTGATGTTGCGCGCGATCGTTATTAGACCGGTGACCAAGATGTCACGGATTGCCGATGAGGTCAGCAAGGGCAATATGGAGGCGCCGGAGTTCTCCGAGCGCGGCAGGGACGAAATCAGTGTGCTCGCTGCGTCTTTCAATCGCATGCGCCGAAGCCTAGAAAAGGCAATGAAGATGCTGGAGGACTAAGTCTGCGCGGCGGACTTTGGCACTATGGAGCGGCAGAGCAGAACCTGGTTATGCAGCGTGGTGTTTCTGGATATCGTCGCCTATACGGAGCGGGCCGTAACCCAGCAGATCGACATGAAGCAGCACCTGCAAGACCTGATTACAGAGGCGATTGCCGACGTTCCCAAAAGCGAGCGCCTGATGGTCGATACCGGCGACGGTGCGGCGTTATGTTTTCTCGGTGACCCCGAAGAGGCCTTGTTCGCAGCGCTGAATTTGCGCGACCGCATGATCGATATGGACGGCGTCGGGACGCCGTTCGCCGTTCGTATCGGTATCAATCTCGGTCCGGTCAAAGTGCTGAAAAGCCTCAGCGGTCAACAAAACCCGCTGGGCGACGGCATCAACAATGCCCAACGCGTGATGAGCTTCGCCAAGCCCAACCAGATTCTCGTCTCGCGTTCTTTCTACGATGTGATCGCCTGTCTTTCGCAAGAATATGCGCAGCTCTTCCAGTTTCTCGGTACGCGTACGGACAAGCACGTCAAGGAGCATGCGGTTTATGAGGTGAGACTGCCGGATCAGGAGGCCACATTTGCAACGGCCAAGGCGATGACCCAGCGTGTTGATGCCACGCGAGAGGAACAGTTGTTGGCGATGGCCTGGGATCCCGAGTTGCTGAAGGCCGCCGAGCGCGGCCTCACGCCGTTTGTAGGCCCGCTGGCGAAGGTGCTGGTGGAACGTGCGGCCCAACAAGCGACAACGCCAGACGGGCTCTACAAGGTGCTAGCCGGCATGATTGCCGACGAGCGTGAGCGTGAACATTTTCTTGCGCGTGCGCCGCTGAGCCAGCCGCGTCCTGCTCCACATGCGCGCGCGCCCACAGTAGCCGAGGCAGCGAAACCGGAGAAAGACAGCGGACCCTTGCCGGCCTCCTGGGACCAAAAGATCATTAAGGCGGCGGAGCAGACACTGGCGCTTTACTTGGGTCCGCTCGCCCGCGTCCTGGTCAAGCGAGCCGCCAAGCAGACCACCGACCACGAAGAGTTCTATCAGTTGCTGGCGCGCGAGTTATCGGGCCCCGAGGAGCAAAACGCTTTCCTGCTTGCGTTGCGCAAGGCCGTGTCGGCGAGCCTCAGGGGCTGAGGCAATCCATCGACGCCGGAAAGGCCGGCGCGGCGCCTGAAGTACTGCCGAGAGTCGTTTGCAACTCCTGCCCGTGGCCTGGCGGCGGGCTCGTAAAAGCAAGTTGCTGAGCGCGGGCATTTGTCGCCAGCTTGATGATTGCCGCCGGCGCCAATAGTTGCCGCCTGTCCACGGACCCGTCGTCGGGATGCCGATTGATGATCAAGAGGGCGCTATCCTTGGCGAGGCGCCCGAGATCGGCGGGATTCTCTACACGATCGCCGCTGAACACGATCGTTTTACCACCCGTTTCAATTCGCCAGCCGAGTGCCGGGATAGGTTCGCGTACGAGCCTCATTGCGCTGACAAGCAAGCGTTCATTGCGGTACACCGTCGGATTCGAGTCCCGTTTTATTTTCACATCGTGCGGCTGCAGCTTATAGGTCTGTTTGCCGAGCGGGCTCAGCAATTCACCCAGATAGCGGTAGACCCCCCGTTTGGTGTCGAACAGCGCGCGCACGAAAGTAACTGTGGACGGCATGAGTCTGCCCCGATCGGGCCCATAGATGGGCAGCGGGCGGGAGCGATTCTGCGGTAACGAAAGCTGTAGCAGGTAGGGCAGATCCGCGGTGTCANNATGACGTCCAGGTCTGCAGCCCGTGCGCCGCTGCGGGCAAAGCCCATCGCGCTCCCTGCACCCGTGTTAACGAGGGCGCGTGCTTTGCCGCCGACCCATAACAGATAACTGCTGGACGTTCCCGCAATTCCCGCAGCGCCCGGACCAAGCACCTGCACGCGCACGCCCTCGCTGCCACAGCCTGCTGCCATGGCCGCGGTCCAGCCCAGTAACAATGTGAAACCTACCACCGCCTTTAACGATGTCACCGCAGCTTCGCCTTGTACAGAGAATCGCTGTAATCAGTCATCCTCGCGACAGACCTCGACCTGGAGCAACTTGCCGTCAGGGTCAACCACTGTCTGAAACGAAATGGGCCGGCAGCAGACATAGCAGTCCTCGACGTACGCCTGATTGCCGGCAGAGAGATCGATGTCAACTTCGAAAGTTTCCCCGCAGTACGGACACCGTATATGCCTGCCGATCAGCATCGAGAGCCACACTCCCACCGAAGCTTTTCAAACTCATTTTGGCTTTGCAAGCGAGGTCGGCGGCCGACTTTGCCCGGCTCATTCCTGGACCATCGCCGCCGCCGCGTCGAGTGGAAAACTGCTTGCTGGAACAGCAGCTTAGTTGCGTGGCGGCGTCGACCTCACGCCCGTTGCCACGTGAGGTAAGAATATCTGTTCCATCAGATAGGGGTCATCGAAGTGGCGCCGCCCGACGAAGGCAATAGCATGATGGCCCCACTGCCGCATTTCACCCGGATGCGGTACACCCATCGGCCAAAAAAAGAACCGCTCCCCGCGTTGGGTGCCGGGCACGATGCCATCGGGACGAAACAGGCTTCGGTAGTCACCGTTTCCCAGCGCTAAGGAGCGCAGATGAGCATAATCCAGCCAGCGATAGGTCACGATTCGATCGGCGCCACGCGGCTCTGAAGTTAGCCGCTCGATGTAGTGCGTGCGATGGGCAATACGCAGTGTCGGTCGCTGACCACGATGCAGCGTCGGGGCCGTTTGCGGGATCAGCGGTACCTCCTCGGCGTCGTTTTCCGGCGTTCGTGGAATGCGCCGCAGGCGCAGCTGCGGCGACGGGAAGTACATCTGATAACAACCGCAGTTATGGCTGGTATCGAAGACCAGCGGCCTGCCGTCCTGGGCCAGCGTGATCCGCCACATAATGCCGTCCAGATGGCCGCCCAAATAGTCTGCGCCCGATGTCTTAGGTCGTGAGCGAAACCAGACGATGTAGTTCAACTGAAGTAGCACAGCGCCGCCGAAGCGGGTATGCGACCAGTGCCGGTAGACCGTCGCATTGCGAACGTCGACATCCGGCTGTTTGGCGTCGTGCGATGGCCAAAACGGCATTCCCAATCGATCGTCTTCGCTGACCGTGTCGATCTGCCAAATCGGGGCGAACGTGGCAAACAGGCGTTCGCGCTCTGCAGCCGTCGGTTCCGGAATATGCAAGGCATTCTGCGCAGAGCGCTGCAGGATTTCAGAGATTTCGCTCGGTGTCAGCGCGGGCGCACCCGGTGGCGGTACATAACGCACCAGCTGGCCATACAGCGGGCGTTGCGCCAGGGGTTGCGCGTAGACCTCGTGCACCTGTGCATGCCACTTCCTGATGCCGGACTGCGTGGCGTTGGCGGTCAAAAAGTAGAGCCCGACAGCGCGCTGCCAGGCGACGTACTCGCCCGGTACCCGCACCGCTGCGCGCAACGTCTCGCGTGTCGCGCGCTGGGCCACATCCTCACTGCGCAGATGCTCGCTGCAACCCCTTACGCTATCCATCAATGCGCCATGACGCACGATCGGCACGGAGAGTCGCAGCGCTTCGCGCTGCGGGCGCGGCAGGTTGGCGATCTCGACCGCGTAGCCCTGCTCGGCCAGAAGCTGGAGTCGATCGAGCCAAGCCGTGAAGGCCTCAGGTTCTGCCACCTGGTCGCGGAAGCTCGCCAGAAAACGGTTCGCGCGCACATAGGGAAAGCCTGCGACACGGACCGCCTGCGTGTCTGCGACCTTGGCGCGCTTGATGGCGCGGTCGAGCCGGGCAAAGAACTGTCGGCACTCGACTGCGATCGACACCTGGTTCGGCGGTGCCGGCGTGACGCGTGTCACTGGCGTGCCTACGCAGCCGCCGATGGCGGCGATCGTGCCGAGCAACAATACCCCGCGCGCCATCATAGCAGTCACTCTCAGGGGAACCGGGGACTGCGGTTCTACGCTAGACATCTGCCGGCCTAAGGTCCTCTAGCTGCATTAGCCGTTCGCCAGCTTAATTCTGTAGCTTTTCAGAGTCTATCGCGCCTGCAGTTCCGTAGTCGCCAAGCTTTACGCCGCGCCGGGGCTAGCCCCTCAGTAGCGAACGAGCACGCGGTAGCGCAAGGTCGCCCGGCCTTCGCCCGGCACCTTGATCCGCCACACGGCCGTTCCTGCCGTTTCTTTGGTGTGCGCTTGCGTCTCCTCCAGCATGCGCCAATCGCCGGGTACCGGTTCGTACACCGTCACGGTCACGGCCTCCTTTTTGGCGTTTTTAAGATTGATCTCGTAGGCGCTTTCGATGGAGTAATGGTATCGGCGGGTGCTCGCATGCTTCCTGAAGTCGGTCTGTTTCTTGTTGGCTGTGACGTCGAAAGCATCACCGAGCTTGAGACGTACCGACTCGTTCTTCGGCGTATGATCGATGTGGTCCTCGCCGAGAAACTGGGCATTGCCGCTACTGTCCTTTTTGTATACGCGTACGACCCCCTTCGGTAACGGTTTGCCCAGGTTGGATCTTTCCCTGTTCTCGAACTCGACATAAACGCCGACTTTGAGTTTTTGCCCCAAGTCGCCGTAGCTGCTGCGATAGTAATAATCGCGGCCGCGCAGCAGGAACTCCTTCTTTACCGGCACGGCCTCGGCGCTCAAGAGAGCGACCTGTTTAGTCTGATTGTCGGCAAGGGTGGTGGATCTGTTCAAGGTGTAGAGGTGGTACTCGAAAAGGCTTTCTTCCGCCATCTCCACCTGCGCCTCCGCAACCGCCATAGGCGCTGACTTGCCTGCACGGAGCGCGTCCATCTCCCGCCGGGCACGGTGTAGGTCACCGGCCACGAGTTGCAGCTTGGCATTGGTATAGGCCGTGCCGCTCTTGTTGCTGAGAGTGACCCAACCTTGCAGATCGAGTCGGTTGTCAGCGGCATTGAGTTCGGCGACATAGTCGGCCTTCCACGACAGTCCGCCCGTAAGATAGCTAAGCTCAAGGGTTTGCGCGCTGGCAGCGGGGCTGTGCAGGTGCATCACCAGGGTGGGGCGATCGCGCAGATTGTCAGGAACGCTGTCAAATACCACTCTGCCGGGGATACCCATCTCGATGCGGTCACCCACCTGAAGTACTACACCGTTGTTAGCGCTTAGCACGCGCGCCTCCAGCGCGGTCTCGGCACCCGTCCTGGGATGCGTCTTGACCAAGCGCACGCTGCGGCCGACGAATTTCTCCAGCAATTTGTGCGGCGTGAGCAGGTCGAAATCGAAATTCTGCTCGATGACTTGCGGGCCCCGCCGCCCGGAAACATTGCGTAACAGCGCTGTTTCCGGGCGCATATTGGCGCTGACTTCGCGGAACGCGAGCTTGTTGAAACCCTGATCGAGCTCAATAAGTCGCATGTCCTTAATCAGTGCGAGGTTTTGGTTGTAGATGGTGACAGCGACCGCTTTCTGATCGGCCAACGTACTGCGCCGCTCTATAGATTGGCTACGGGCCTCCGGCGAAGCGGCAAGCAGCAGGGTTGCAAAAATTGACAAGGCGATTAGCGAGACTTTCATCATAAGTTCCTCAGGGCTGAACACGAATCCGAAGTAAAGCGCGTCACGGCGCCTGACTTATGGTTCAATAACGCAGCGGAATCGGTTTCGGGTTAGAGGGCGTCGCACGGCGCGACGCTGGTTAGGTAGACGAGCGAAGCGCTCATGCAGACCAGGACACGGCATGCCGTCATCATCGGCTTCATTGCGCTTGTGGCACTGGTGTGGTTCTTTTGGGACTCGCCGGAGCGTGCTATCCGCGCCGTGCTGGCGGAGGGTGCGAGCGCCATCGAAGCCAAAGACCTGGGCGCGGCCATGTCGCAGGTATCGCGCCAGTATCTGGACGAAAACGGACTGAATTACCTGGCGGTGCGGCGCGTCCTCGGCTGGGCGTTCAACCGCTTTCAGCAGCTCGACGTGCGCATGTACGATGTGCGCATTGACATCAACGCCGATCGGGCCACCGCCACAGCGATGCTTAAAGTGGTGCTGACGGCGAACGGGCGCGAGCGCCATTCTTTGGTCGGTGCAAGCGGCCTGCCCGAACCGGTTACCATCATCTTGGCGAAGGAGCCGTTGGCGTGGAAAGTCGTGAGCGTTAACGGCATCGACATCTCAAGAGTCCAGTATTAGGTTGACGTGCGACCCCTCGGTCGTGACGGCCTCGGCGAGATCGCATTCAGCGTTGGCGCCCGAGTGAGATTCGTCGCTCGCTATCGGCTATGACAGACCACGGGTTGTTGGCCCGGGTGCCTGGGCGGGGGTAGACTGTGTCGTAAATGGATGTCACGGCCTTATTGCCCTGGTTGCGCGAAAGACAATTGATAGCGTGCCCGTGTTGCGGCAGACGTTCGCCGCAGTTTGACACGCATTGTCACTATTGCCGCGCTGCGATCGGCGAGCAGGCGCGTCAAGCGGCGATCGCGGCCAGCAAGCGCAGCGAACGCCTCGGCGTCGTGGCCGCACTGTTGGTTCTGATCGTGCTCGTGTTGATATTTTCCTATATCCCTTCTTTGGTCGGGGTGTGAGCGGCGTTCTGCGCTGCAGATCTTTGTTACACTGCTCACCCAAATGAACTACTTGGCTCACTTGTTCCTGTCGGGGCGCACGCCAGAGGCCATTGTCGGCGGGCTACTGGGCGATTTCGTGAAGGGCAGTGTGGATGGGCGTTTCGGAGCGCGCGTGCGCGAGGGCATCTTGCTGCACCGTAAGATCGACCGTTACACCGACGACCATGAGGTCGTGGGCGCCAGTCGACGTCTCGTCAGCCCGCCGCGGCGCCGGTTTGCGGGCATCATGGTGGACGTGTTCTATGATCATTTTCTCGCCCGCCATTGGGCGAGCTTTAGCGGTGTGCCGCTCGGGGAGTTCGCNNCGTTCCACGTATGGTGCGCGATGATTGGCTCGTTAGTTACCGTGAGCTATGGCGGGTCGGTACCGCGCTCGACGGTATCTCGCGTCGGCTCCGGCGCAGCAATACGCTTGCCGGCGGGGTGGATGAGCTCAAGACTCACTATGACGAGCTTGAAGCGCACTTCCTGCGTTTTTTTCCACAGCTCATGGGCTTCGTGAGTACCTGTCAAGCACGGCAAGGGATCAACGATCCCTCGTTATGGGAGCACGGTTCAGGCCGGTGATGCGGAGATCTTTCTGAAGCGGCGATGAAGCCATGCAAGCCCACGCGCGTAGAGCTACTCGCCGCCCGTGGCAAGACTGTTGCCGACATTATTGCCCCACGGCTCAAAGTCCTGTTCGTGGGCATCAACCCCAGCCTTTACTCGGCCGCGGTCGGCCATCATTTCGCGCGTCCCGGCAACCGCTTTTGGCCGGTGCTGTATGCGGCCGGGTTCACAAAACGGCTGCTGTCACCGTTCGAGGAACGCGAGCTTTTGAATTGGGGTTACGGCATCAGCAACTTGGTGCGCTACGCAAGTGCTAGCGCGGCAGAGCTCTCACCGGCCGAGTTCGCCGCGGGCGGGCGGCGTCTGATCGCCAAGGTCCGACGCTATCGTCCGCGCATGGTCGCCGTGCTGGGTATTGGCGCCTATCGTGTCGCCTTCAGCTGTCCCAAGGCGGTGCTCGGCAAACAGCAGGACACCGTCGGTGGCGCCTGCGCTTGGGTTCTGCCGAACCCAAGCGGACTCAACGCCAACTATCAGCTAACGGATCTGACCCGTCTGTACAGGCAGCTACGTCGCGCTGCCGAGCGTGCGACCTAAACGCCTCGTTTAGCCGCCTTGGGTGCGAATCACGATGTCGATCCGGCGATTCCTGGCGCGCCCTTCGACTGTCTCGTTATTGGCGATCGGCTTGGTTTCTCCATAACCGACCGCGCTCACCTGCGAGGAATCGATGCGCATATTGGCAATGATATATGCCTTTACGGCCTCGGCACGTTGCTGCGACAGCGCATAGTTGGAGGTATCGCTGCCGTGGGAGTCCGTGTGACCCTCGATGATGAGCTTGCTGTCCGGGAATGTGCGAATGGCGCCTTGCACTTTTGTCAACAACTGGAAATTCTTTGGCTCAATACTAGCTTGACCGACATCGAAGCTTAGACCGACCAACCGGAGAACGACATCATTCGACTCGCGGTACACACGCGCCTCATTGCGGGTAAACATCGTTTCGACCTGGGCGAACTGTTTGCGAATCCGCGCCTGCGTCTCCAGCCGCTCCGACAACACGATACGCTCCTCGGCGGCCCCACCGAGCTGTTGCCGCATCTTCGCCACTTGAGTGTGTAGATCGGTGACCTCCCCATGCAGGTCATTAATGTCCTGATTCAAGCGTTGTGCCTGGACTTGTTGGTCATCGATGTAGGCAATGATCTGATTCGTCGGCCCCTGGTAGCCCTGATCCAATTCGGCGCGCATGTCGGCCGCGGCCGCGATCTGCTCGATCGGACGTTCCCATTCGAGAATAAGCTGCTCGGTGGTCAGCTTCTGCGCCCGCGCATTTTGGATCGTCTTGGCCAACTGCATGGCGTGTTTGGCTTCGTACTTGGCGTCCTGCGCCAGACTACGCGGCAAGTCTGTATCGTAGCGGTTCTGGATCAATTCTTTCTCCGCCTGCTGCAATAGCCGCTTTGCTTTCGCCAACGTTCTCGGCGCGTAGCGGTCAACTTTGGCCTTTTCGGCCCGAGCGATCAGCAGCTGCGCCTCGCTGAGATACGTGGCTTTGATCGCCGTCAGCTCCGCCTCCCGGTAGTACTTGTCGGCTTCTTGGGCTCGCGCCTTGGCGGGTTCACTTGCTCCCCGTTCGAGCTCGATCATCGCCTTGGAAAAAGATTCTTCCGCCCGTTTCCAGGCGTCGGGGGCATACCGCGAGGCCTTGACCTTGGCCGCGTCATCGCGCGTCTTGATGAGGGAGCGCAGTTCCTTGGAGGCCTTCTCGCTGGCGGCGGTGGCTTGGCGGAAATACTCTGTCGCATCCGCTAGCTCGGCGCGAATAGACTCGAGGTTCTTGCCTCGGTCGAACTTCGCTTTCGCATTGTTGTAGTGTTTCATTGCCCTGTTATAGCTTCGCGGCGCCAACAGCTGCGCATTCGCAGCTTGTGCGGCCTTGAGAGCCGAATCGGTTTCATGAAATAAGGACGCCTTGATCTGCTGAGCGGCCGCCATGTGACTGGCGCCAAGAAGCAGGCCAAAGGCGAGCGAGTAAACGGCAAGTCGCATTGTCGCTGTCATATGGCCCCCTAACTGATAGGTTTCCTTGCATTGCGCCGCGGGGTCCTGATCCCCGCAGACAGTACATAATTATATGCCGTGGGCGTCACGAAAAGTCCTGGTAGGACAAGCGGTAGTCCAAAGCAGATGGATGAACAATCGGCACGGCGTGCCAGCTCTGTGACATGCCCCTGGCACAAGACAGGCCTGGCGTACCGCGTGAACGCTAAGGCACGGCAACACATCCGCGTGCGCCACCGCTACGCTGCGGATTCTTTAGTGACTTCATGACTCGGCGGCTGACCCGGCAAGTCGGGGCATGGGAACTGGGGAAAGCCAGCGGCAGTGGTTGGATGAAGCGCAAATGCTCGCACCGAGGGGATGCCGATACCCCATCTTATGTTATGATCGGCAGGAGGTCAGGATCCTGAAAGGGAACCTGCCTTGAGCTGCCACGAATAGTAATGCCCTTCCGTGTTAAATGGACTTTCCCAGGGGCTGTATCATGGGGAGGCCGTTCCATGAGGCTCACTAGATATGCCGCCGTATCTCTAATTGTGCTCGTTTTTGTCGCCTTGGCGGCATTCTCGAAGCAGCCTCAGCGAGACTATCTAATCGGTGCGGAGCTGCTCTCATACTGCGAATCAGGGACGGTAACCCACACAGGCACGTGGTGCCTCGGCTACATCTTGGGCGTGTGGCACTCGCGGGCGTTGGATGGTGACGCCTGCCCCCCTGTTAACGTAACTGCCGGCGAGCTGAGAAGCGTTGTTGTCAGACATCTCCAGCAGCATCGTACCGCTCTCGACAGGCAGCCGGTCGACCTCGTCCGAGAGGCGCTCAGTGAAGCCTTTCCTTGTCAGTGACGGGTCAGCGCGCAGGCGCGGCCTGACGCCCTAGCGGTAGGTTTCGAAGACGTCCTCGAGCGCCTTGGCGCCGGGGCAGAGCTTGTCGTAGCTCAGCTGCGCCAGCGGTTCATCCGTGGTGTTGGCGACAGCGTGCAAATCTCTCGCACTGTCGTCCAGGTACAGCAAGCCGGTGACGATCTCGCCTTTCTCGTGGTGATGCTGAATGTAGGAGATCGCGTCACCGGGGTCTTTGGGGTTGTACTCCGGATCGACTTTGCGCAGCAAGATTTGGCTACCGTCATGCAATCGTACGGGCACGACCGCGCCTTCCTCGTATTCCACCTTTATTTCGTCGGCAGCGGGGATGAAGTCGGTGTGAACGGTCTCATGCGAGTGTGCACGCGTGTAGGCGTAGCTCTTCGTTGAGCCTTCGTGGTCGTTGAACGTCACGCACGGGGAGATGACGTCGAGCAGCGCGAAGCCTTCGTGTGTCAGGCCCGCCTTGATCAACGGCACCAGCTGTTCCTTGTCACCAGAGAAGCTACGCGCGACAAACGAACCACCTAGACTCAAAGCCAGCAGTACAGGGTCGATCGGGGGCTGCTGGTTCATCTGACCCTTCGGCGTGGTGGTGCCCATGTCAGCAGACGCGGAGAACTGTCCCTTGGTGAGTCCGTAGACGCCGTTGTTCTCGATGATGTACAGCATGTTCAGGTTGCGGCGGATGGAATGCGCGAACGGACCCAACCCAATCGACAGAGAATCCCCGTCTCCGGACACGCCGATGTAGTACAGATTACGGTTCGCTGCGTTCGCGCCGCTGGCAATGGCGGGCATTCGCCCATGCACCGAGTTGATACCATGAGACGCATTCAAGAAGTAGGCTGGGGTTTTGGAGGAGCATCCTATGCCGCTCATCTTGGCGGCCCGCTCGGGCGGTATGTTCAGCTCGAAGCAGGCCTGGATCAGTGCGGCGGTGATCGAGTCATGGCCGCAGCCGGCGCACAGCGTAGACATGCCCCCTTCATAGTTTCGAATCGTCAAGCCGAGCTTGTTTTTGTTGAGGCCGGCATATACGACCTTTGGTTTTGCGATATAACTCATGCTGCTGACACCTGCTTGAGCGCGTCATTTATGCCGTCGAGCACATGATCCGAGCCGATGGGAGAACCATCGTAGTGCAGGATTGAAATCAGTTTGCCCTTGTTTACGTCAAGCTCGAGGGTAAGTAGCGAGCGCAACTGCGCATCGCGATTCTGCTCCACCACGAAGATCTGTTCGTGCGCGTCGATAAATTTTTGTACCTCCGGACCGAACGGAAATCCACGGATACGCAGGTAATCCATCGGCTTTTGCAAAGTATCGAGCGCCTCCCTGACGGCACCATCGCTACTACCGATGGCAATAATCCCCGCCCTTGCCCCGCGCTTGCTCATGAGAACGGGCTTGGGCACGAGCGTGCGTGCGGTCTCTGTTTTGCGCAATAAGCGATCGAGCACCTCCTGGTACTCCACCGGATCTTCGGTATAACCGCCGTAACGGTTGTGGCCGGACCCACGCGTGAAGTAGGCCCCCTTGGGATGCATGCCCGGATAGGTGCGATAACAGATACCGTCAGCGTCTTTGTCTTCGTAACGGTAAAAGTCTTCCAGCTTTTCCAGCTCCTCCGTCGAGATGATCTTTCCGCGGTCTGGTTTGTAGCTTGCATCCCATTTGAGCCTCGGGCACATCCATTCATTCATGCCGATATCCAGATCCGACATCACGATAACGGGTGTCTGTAGACGTTCCGCCAGATCAAAGGCCTGCGCAGCGAGGTAGAAGCATTCCTCCGGGTTCGCCGGGAACAGCAACACATGGCGGGTGTCGCCGTGCGAGGCATAGGCGCAGGCCAGCAGGTCCGACTGCTGCGTACGTGTAGGTAAGCCGGTCGATGGGCCGCCACGCTGCACGTCAAAAATTACCGCCGGAATCTCGGCGTAGTAAGCAAACCCCAGAAACTCCGTCATTAAGGAAATGCCCGGTCCGCTGGTGGAGGTGAAGGCGCGGGCGCCGATCCAGCTCGCCCCGATGACCATACCAATCGCGGCGAGCTCATCTTCGGCCTGAACGATGCAATAGCGGTTCTTTCCGGTGTCGGGGTCTTTGCGGTAGCTCTCGCAATACCTCGTGAAGGCATCCATCAGTGACGTCGACGGCGTGATGGGATACCAGGCAGCAAATGTGGCACCCGCGTAGACGCACCCCAAGGCGGCTGCCGTGTTGCCGTCGATCATCATATAGTCGCGCGTCTTATCTAGGGCCTCTACGCGGATCGGCAGCGGGCAATCAAAATGCTCCTTGGCATAGTCATAGCCAAGTTGCATCGCCTTCAAGTTGGCGGCTATCAACTGCTCCTTATTTGCAAATGTTTTTTGCAGTTGTGCGCGGATGATATCCATATCAATCTCGAGCAACGCCGCCAGCGCTCCCACATAGCCGATATTCTTCATCAGAATTCTTTCCCTGGCATCGCTAAAGGCCTCGTTGCACATCTTCGACAACGGAATTCCGAGCAGAGTGATATCGTCTCGAGCGAGTTTGTCGCCGCGCGGCCAGCTCGAGTCATATAACAGGTAGCCACCGGGGGAAACGTCATCACGATCCTGGATGTACGTCTGTGCGTTCATCGCCACCATCATGTCGACACGGCCCGCATGAGAAACATAACCGTCTTTGCTGATACGAATCTCGTACCAGGTAGGCAGCCCTTGGATATTGGAGGGAAAGAAATTCTTTGCTACTACCGGGATGCCCATCCGGAAGATGGATTTCATCAAAAGACTGTTCGCGCTGGCCGACCCTGTGCCATTGACGTTGGCCAGCCTGATTACAAAATCGTTCAGGCGGTCTTTCTTCGTTTTGCCCATTGATTGTCTGTCGCGTAAGGGATTTTCAGGGTGAACTTCTGCATGTCCCAGGCACCTGTCGGGCAACGTTCCGCACACAAGCCGCAATGGATACAGACGTTCTCATCCTTAACCATGACCTTGCCGGTCTGAGGTAGACCCTCAGAGACGAAGATATCCTGATCCCTGTTCAAGGCCGGCGTTTTGAGGTGCAACCGGAGCTCGTCCTCGGAGCCGTTCTTGGTGATTATGAGACAACTGACGGGACAGACATCGACGCAAGCATCGCATTCGATGCAGGCCTTCGCCTTAAATACGGTCTGCATATCGCAGTTGAGGCAGCGCTCCACTTCGTTCGAGGTCTGCTCCGGCTTGAAACCGAGCTCGACCTCGATGTTCAGACTCTTGAAGCGTTCGCTTATAGAGACGTGCGGAACGAGTCTACGCGTGGTCGGGTCGAAGTCGTTGCTATAGCTCCACTCGTGGATACCCATCTTCGTACTGCTGAGTTTCATGCCATAGGACGGGCGCTCGCTCACCGGGATGCCCTGGCAGTAGTTGTGGATCGAGATCGCCGCCTGATGACCGTGTTCCACTGCCCAGATAATATTCAGCGGTCCCAAAGCGGCATCGCCGCCAAAGAACACGCCCTCGCGCGTGGACTGCATGGTAACTTTGTCGACAACAGGCATATCCCAGTTGTCGAACTCCAGGCCGATATCCCTTTCGATAAAGTCGAAGGCATTCTCCTGACCAATCGCGAGGATCACCGAATCGCAGGGAAGGACCACATCCTTGAGTTTCTTCGATCTAAGTCTGCCGTCCTCATCCTCGTACCACTCGACCTGGGCGAACTTGACGCCCGTGAGCTTGCCGCTCTCGACGATGAACTCCTCGGGCGCGTGGTTAGTCACCATCTCGACATTTTCCTCAATGGCATCTTCCAGCTCCCAATCGGATGCCTTGAGCATTTCCATCGGTTTGCGCGCGATCACCTTGACTTCGCTGCCGCCCAAACGCAAAGAGGTGCGGCAACAGTCCATGGCGGTATTGCCGCCGCCGATGACAAGCACCCTTTCACCGATAGATGTCGTGTGGCCGAAAGCCACCGATTCGAGCCACTGGATGCCGACGAAGATCTGATCGGTATCGTAGCGCCCAGGGATCTCGAGGTTGCGCCCCAGTGGCGCGCCGGTGCCGACGAAAACGGCGTCATAGCCTTCTTCGAGCAATGACTTGAGGCTGGTGATAGGAGTTCCCAAACGCAAATCGACGCCCATATCGAGGATGATATTGATCTCTTCGTCGAGCACCTGCGGGGGCAGTCGGAATGCAGGGATGTTGCTGCGCATCAGGCCGCCGGTCTGGTCAAGCTTCTCAAACATCACGATCTCATAGCCGAGCGGCAAGAGGTCGTTGGCTACTGTCAGCGACGCGCAGCCGGCACCGATCAGGGCGACGCGCTTGCCGTTCTTGGACTTCGGGATCTGCGGTAAGCGCTTGAGGATATCACCGCGCAGATCGGCGGCGACACGCTTCAGGCGACAGATCGCGACCGGTTTTTCATCTACCCGGCCGCGCCGGCAGGCGGGTTCGCACGGCCGATCGCACACGCGACCGAGGATGCCGGGGAAGACATTGGATTCCCGGTTCAGCATGTAGGCGTCGGAATACCGTCCTTGCGCGATTAGGCGGATGTACTCGGGGACATCGGTGTGGGCAGGACACGCCCACTGACAATCCACTACCTTGTGGAAGTAATCCGGGTTAGACGTATCGGTTGGGTTCACGTAAGTGTCCCTGGACGCCTACAGCGACAGCCATCCAGGCTAACGGGCGATTTCAGTCACACTCTCCGATAAATATAATCGTACACCATGCGCATAAGAAGACCAACTTAATTGCATGTCTGTTTCTACTCAGGCGAGATTGCCGGTCGCCCGGAGATAGACTGGCTAATCGCCGCACTCGACCTGTCTGGTTCACGGTCCTTGGGCTTTC
>JABAOH010110459.1_pt1 | contig 20155 bp, 13 predicted proteins | sample 7062181 | NCBI WGS metagenome assembly JABAOH01 (sample SAMN14538630, study PRJNA623070) | marine sediment metagenome | biome: marine biome [ENVO:00000428]; feature: marine pelagic biome [ENVO:01000023]; material: deep marine sediment [ENVO:00002113]; isolation source: pool of 5 deep marine... | reverse complement strand
TTCCCGGCCCTGGATTTTCGCCACAAAATCCAGGTGATACACTGTCAACTTTTGCCTTTGCTTATCCTTATACACACTCTCCTGGGCTTTCAAATCCAGCTTTACGATTTCCTCATCGAGGATCGTTGAAATCACTCCCTTAGCAATCTTGATATTCTTCATCAAATATTTAAACGTGGTATCATAAATCGGATTGGCAATAATCATGATAGAGCCTCCATGCGAAATAATAGGATAAATTTCCCCATTTGTCAACCGTCAACTGGTTTTATCTATCTCAACTTACAAGGACAACAGCCAATATTGCGATTCCTGCCTGCCTTGTTTCTCATTTTGCGGAAAGCTCCAGCTCAAGCCGGAAGCAGAAAGCTGGGGCTTGATGCTGGGGTTGGTGCTGATTTGCAGCAGATATAGTTGCCGGTGAGGAGATATTCTTTGCAGAAAGCGCTTAAGTTCAAAAGAGAAAGAATTGAGACAAAAAAGGGTGTTTGAGCTTTTCGAGAGATTTCCCGGAAAGCTGGAAGGGCATCTGATTGTAGTCGATTCTGAAAAATTCAGATTTAGAGAACTATAAAAAATCCTCCCGGAGACAAACGAAAATAGCCACAGAGAGCACGTACCAACGAGGTCACAGAGAGTTCCTCACTCAACTTACTCACCCTACTCAACTCACTCACCTATTTTCGCAGAAGGTGCGAGAAAGGCTTCTTAAGTCGGCAGAACGCCCTTTCCACAAGGCCGCCACAGGTAAAATCACGCACTAAATTGTCCCATCAATGAAACAAAGTGTGCTGCATGTGCAACAAAATATTTCTTGCATGCAACAATTTGTTATGTGTGTGCGTTTCGATTTAAAGTGAATAAAGAAATTAGTTGCATAAATGCAGCCAATTGTCCCACATATGCGACAAGTTGTATTGTCCATGCAGCAGAAAATCGATCATGAGGGCAAACATGTTGCATATATGCTCTGTCATGTTGCATGCACGAAGAAAATTTGTTCATACACGGAGAAAATTTTTATGTTGATGCAACAAGTTTATTTATTATTACCTTAAACTGTCTTGTTAATGCAACACTTTGTCCCATATATGCGCCACATTGTTTTGTGTATGCAACATTTTTTCAAAAAAATACGAAAACCTGGCGACTTTTTTGCCCGGGAATGATATAATGATAGATTGAAAATAAAAAACAAGAACATAGAGGTTAAACAGTATGATTGCAAAAAACTTAACAAAAGAAATGGCTTACAAGCTGAGAAAAATCCGGCAAACCCTTAACGTTTCCAATAGTGTCATGGCCGCTAAATTGAGAATCGGCAGAAGTACTTACAACAGGAACGAAGAAGGCCAAACACTTCCCGGGACCCTCACCTTATTCAGACTGGGAAATTACTTTAATATTTCATTGGACTGGTTCGTTTTCAATAGGGGCTCCATGTTTTACCAGGAACAAGCCGTCGAGAACGAAAAAGACACAAACAAGGAAGAACCGGAACGCCTCGTCCCTGAGGGGTTCCTGGCCCTTCAAAACCTGGGAGACGATATCAAAGAACTCCTGGAATCCATGGAACGCATCCCCCTGCTGCGCTACGAAGTACTGGTACTGTTCCACAAATTCAAGAAAGAAAATAAAGGAATGATGGAAGAAGTGATGAGTGATAAAAAGGAATGACGGTTCCCTGAAAGGGTTTTGGGCGCCGGAAAAGAGGGTGCCCATCATTTTTGATTGTCCACTTATTTCTCGTCATTGGGCACATAATTTTTTCTTTTAAAAGTAGTAATAAAAATATCTGCCACTTCTTTAAAATCTGCTGTTGGTTCTTCGGAAAGAATCAAGCTGATGCCGCGGCCCCATTTTTCTACGAAATGAACCCGGTGAAACTGTTCAGCAATGATTTCGTTCCTTCTTTTTGACACCATTTCATGTTTAATTTGTTCAATGGTTAACCCACCGAATAAACCACCCGGATTTCTTATCTCCAATCTATCTTTGAATATGGCAATGTTTACAGAATCGTATTCATAATAATCTCTATGACAGAAGGCGTTGATTACTGCTTCTCGAAAAGCATCTTTAGAGATTTCCGGGACATCCACCCGGTACATTCCGTTCAGTTTCATCCCGATATGAATATTTTTTAAAATGTATTCTTCTGCCTTTTCAATCAAGTAAAAAACGTCTCCTGTATACTCCTGTCTGTCTATGATGAATGCAGTGGTTGTGTTGCCGAAGACAGCGCATCTTAGTTTCGCATTGGGGAAAAACCGTTCCGGTTTCTTACCAAAAAGGAAAACGGCTGTATTCGTTAGGTTTCCATTTTTTAACAAATTCAATTTTTCTAACGCATTCCGGACACCTGTGTATTTCAGGTTGGCTTCTTTAAAGAATCTCTTAATTTTTCCTGCACCAACATCTTCTATTGAAGCCTTTGGGCAAATTTCCTTATCCCATGAATTGATCCCCATCTTTTAGCTCGCCTGTCGATTTTTTAAGTTCTAACGTCTCGCTTTCACTGAATTTCATTTTTTGCCTTTAATCGTATTGTTTCACTGCATTATTTATAATATATTAAAAAGCTTCAAAAAGCAATTGTTCTTATCATGAAAGAGTAAAATTTGTAAGCCCCTTTCCTACCATGGTGGTGCTCCCAATTACACGGCCAAACGTTTTCCACCATTCAAGCATCGTCTAAAACCATAATAGGGTGCACACGCCGTGTGCCCACCAGGAATTTAAAAAGAAAGAATGAGTATAAATACCTATTGACATTCAATAATTCAAGGTGGTAAAATGCAAAGGGTAATTGATAGATTGAAAATTGAAAAATACATATCCGGGGTATATAATCATCATTGAGAGTCGAAATGGAAACAAAAAGAAAAAAGAAGCAGGATAAACAAAGGCTTGAACACATGGTAAAAGAACGGACCAAAGAAATCAATGAAAAGAATCAGCAATTGGAACATCAAACAATTAAGTTGAGAATGCAGTTTGAGAAACTCAAAGAAATAGATAAAGTAAAGTCCCGTTTTTTTGCCAATATTTCCCATGAGCTGCGAACGCCACTGACATTGATTATGGCCATGTTGGAAGAGATGCTTTCTGAAATCAAAGATAATGAACAAAAAAATAAACTGGACTTGATGTTTAAAAATTCCCGGCAGATGCTCAACCTGGTTAACCAGTTATTGGACCTTTCGCGATTTGACAGCGGTAAGATGAAATTGCATGCCGCCCATCAAAATATTGTCCTTTTTTTAAGATATACACTGGAACCTTTCCGTTTCCTGGCCCTCAAAAATCAATTAGAAATGGAGTTTTACCCCCAAGAGGAAGAAATAAATCTTTATTTTGATTTCCAGAAAATGGAAGAAGCGATAAATAACCTTTTGATCAATGCCATTAAATTTACTCCCGCCGGTGGGAAAATAACGGTATCCGTATCCGTATCCGTGGATAACAGTAATCAGCAGGATATCCGGGACCCTCAGGGGGAAGAAGTGGTGGGTGCGGGTTTTGTCAAAATATCTGTCCGCGATACAGGAATTGGAATTCCCCAAAATCAACTGCCCCATATTTTCGACCGATTTTACCAGCCTGAGGGTAAAGGTCCCTGGGAAGAAACCCTGAAAGGCACAGGCCTGGGACTCTCCTTAACCAATGAGATCATCTTGATGCATCATGGGAAAATCGATGTTCACAGCCAGGAAGGAAAAGGAACGGAATTTGTTATCCGACTGCCCATGGGCGCTGAACATCTTGAATCGGATGAAATTATTTCCCGCTCCGGGCTCGTACCCAATATCGAAATTATTCCTCCGGGTGAAGAAAAAGATAAGGAGGTAGATAATAATGGAATTTATACAGGAGAAATTCCCGTGTTTAATACCTCGGGTGCAGGCCTGGAATATTTCCCCAAAGAAACTGCTTTTGAAGCCGTGAATATTACCATGGGATTTGAGTTCGACATCCTGAATGAGGAAAATATTATTTATCAGTTATTCTCACAAGGATAAAAAGTTTGTAAATCGTCTTATCGACAATTTGAAAAATGCCGTGGATTTAAATCAGGGAAAATTAGAGATATGGATTGATAAGGATGAAATCAAAGTAGGCGACTCGATATCGAAAAAAGTAGAAGCTGGGATATGTGCCTGTGATTTTTTTTGTCTGGTTATCTCCGGCAATTCATTAGAATCCCCGTGGGTGGAACAGGAATACCGGGCAGCCTTCAATAAACAAATCACTTCCAACGGAACTCCGGTGATACTGCCTATTTTAATAGAGAATGTCCAATTGCCGTTGTTTTTAAAGGATATTCGCTGTGCAAATTTTTCAATGGACTATCAGGGTGGGCTTATGGAATTGCTTGATTCAATAAAAAACCTGAACTCCGCATGAAATGCCCTTTTTTAAAATTTAAATAGTATTGAACCTACAACCGTTTATGTTTTTGTAAAACTTTAGTTGTAGATTTTTAAAAAATTTTTTCCACCCAAAAATACGACTTTCGATGTATTGACAGGAAACCTGGATAGAATTTAAAATAAATTTTCAGCCCACATTCATTTTTAGCCCGCATTCATCCAGCAGGCTTGTACTAATATCATTTAGCCCGATCAAAAATTAAATATCATATTATAAAAGGAGGAATCATGAAAAAGTTAGTTTTAGTAGTAGTTTTACTATTCTGCTTTTCGATATCGCTCAACGATGCGCTCTTTGCCAATAGTAAGGAGTACGACAAGCAGACCGTATTGGTCAAGTTCAAGCAAAGCGTTACTAAGGCGCAGAAGAACGAGTTGGCCAGCCTGGTGAAGGGCAAGTTCAAGGACAAGAACAATGACGGTATCGATGATCGTTATCACAAGATCGCCAAAGGCCGCGTGGCCCGGATCGATCTAAAGGGAAGCGGGGACGACCCTGCAGCCGCGGCAATAGACCTGTTGAAAGGTCACCCCTATGTCGAGCACGCCCAGTACAACTACCTGCACTACAATACCGTCATACCGGATGACACACGCTTCGACGAGAAATGGGGCCTGCATAACACTGGCCAGACTGGCGGGACAGCGGATGCTGATATCGATGCCCCGGAAGCCTGGGAAATATCTACAGGCAGCCACGATGTTGTCATCGGCGTGATAGACGGAGGTTTTAACTACAACCACGAGGATCTGTCCGCCAATGCCTGGATCAACCCCGGGGAAATTCCCGGGAACGGCATCGATGACGACGGCAACGGCTATATTGACGACATCCACGGTATCAATGCCATTGCCAACGACGGTGACCCCCATGAAGGTAACGGTCACGGCAGCCACTGTGCCGGTATCATCGGGGCAGTGGGCAACAACGGCACGGGTGTCGTGGGAGTCAACTGGGCATGCTCCATCATGGGCCTGAGGTTCATCAGAAAGTCGGGCAGCGGCACCACTGCCAATGCCATCGAATGCATCAACTATGCGGTGAATATGAAAACCAACTATGGTATAAACATCCGCGTGCTCAGCAACAGTTGGGGCGGCGCTCCCTACGAGCAGATCCTGTACGATGCCATCTATTCCGCCTACGAAGCCGATATCCTTTTCGTGGTATCGGCCGGAAACAACGGCAGGAACACCGATAGTAACCCCTTTTATCCTGCCTGCTACGACGTTCCCAACGTCATGTCCGTGGCTAATACCAACCACAATGACGGTCTGAATTCCGGGTCCAATTATGGTTTAACCACCGTGGACCTGGGTGCGCCCGGTACGAATATCTTATCCACCTACAAGAGTAATACCGCCTACACAACCATGACCGGTACCTCTATGTCAGCGCCCTTTGTCGCCGGTGCCGCCGGTTTACTGCTGTCGGTGAATAATCAACTGACTACCCAGCAAATGAAAGACTACCTGATGAATTACGTTGATCCTATCCCAGCGTTGGCCGGCAAATGCGTCAGCGGCGGCAGGCTGAATATAGCCAATTCCCTGAACGCGCTCAGTCCACCGGAACCCTCGTTTAAACTATCGGCCACCCCCACATCGCAAGACGTCGAACAAAATCAAACCGCTTCCTTTACCATAGACATCGAATCTATTTTAGGCTTCTCAAATCCCGTACAACTCAGTGATTCGTCCGACCCGGCCATTAATGCCACGATTACCTTTACCCCCAATCCCGGGACCCCGGGTTCCACTTCTACCATGGATGTGGCCACTACCCTTTCTACCGCAACCGGCTATTACACCATCACTGTCACCGGCGTCAGCGGCTCCATTACCAAAACCACCTCGGTTGACCTGGAAGTCGTCCCGGAAGGCGGCTACCCCAATAACCCACCGGTTGCTAATTTCTCTACCTCAAAGAATAACCTGAAAGTGACGTTCACTGATACAAGCACAGATTCGGACGGTACGATTGTGGCCTGGAATTGGAATTTTGGAGACGGCTCCACTTCAACGATCCAGAATCCGGTCCATACCTATGCGTCCAACGGGACTTACACCGTTACCTTAACCGTCACTGACGATGATGGTGCCACAGACACGATATCCAAAAATGTCACTGTAACGAATGAAAATGAACAATAACCAGGGTATTGGTTAAAAAAAGTGTGTACGGGGTCAAGTCCAGTGTTGCCACATTCTTGATAGTACTATCAAAGAAAAGGATAGGTAGAAATTCAGAAAAGAAAAAGGGGACAGGAAAAAGATTTTTCTTGACTGCCCCCTTTTCCCCGCCTGGGTTTAGATGTATTTTCCAAGTAATGTAAATGGAAAAAAAGTTAAAAAAAATTAAAAAAGTGCCTGCCAATCATGAGTGTAATGCCCTCACCTGGGGAGTTAAAAAAATTAGGCCACAAAGGCTCACAAAGAAGAATTTTTTTTAATAAATATTTTGTGTACCTTTGTGACTTTGTGTCTTCGTGGCTATTCTCAAATCTTTTGGCTTTTCCTTGACAAACATACATGCATGTATGTATAATTGCCTTTTAATTGATTAAAGGAGACAAGGATGATGGAATCCAACGTGGTAAAAACATTAGCAGTGTCATTAATTCTCGGGCTGGCATTGGTGCTGGGCTTTACCTTTAGCTCCTGCACCAAAGAAAAGAAGGAAGCCAAAAGTATGGAACAAATTTACCGGGAAGAGGGTGTGCCGGTGCGAACGGTCACTGTCACCCCAACGGAATTTAAGGCGGTAGTGAGTTTTCATTCGGTGCTGACGGGCATCAAAGAATCCACCGCTTATGCCTCCATGGGTGATAAAGTGGAAACGATTTTTGTTAAGGTGGGGGATTACGTGAAAAAAGACCAGGTACTGTTAACCTTTCCCATGGACAGTCCTTCAGCCAAATACTACCAGGCCAAAGTGGCGTTTGAAAATGCCCAGACCGCATTCCAACGGATCGATAATCTTTATAAAAGTGGAGGAATATCGCTGCAGGACCGCGATAATGCCAAAGCCAGGTTCGAGGTGGCAAAGGCCGACTGGGACACCGTGAAACAAATGGTGAAAGTGAAAGCCCCCATTAGCGGTTATGTCACCAGGGTCCATGTATCGGAAACCGATAATGTGGACCGGGATGATCCCCTGGTAACCATTGCCCGTACCGACCGGATGAAAGCAGCCATTTGGGTATCTGAAGAAGATATTGCCAATGTAGAAGCAGGTAAACCCGCGGTTGCTTTCTGGAGGGGAAATCAAATCGAAGGAACGGTAACCCAGGTAGATATGGCCATGAATGCCGAGAAAAAAGCCTTCCGTGCTGTGGTGGAATTCGCAAACCCGGATAACCGTCTTGTTTCCGGTACGACTGTGGAGATACATATTACTACTTCCAACAAGCCGGATGCTATTGTGGTGGAACGGAAAAACATCCTGAAGGAAAAAGGAAAATATTACGTCTATGTGGTGAAAAACAATAAAACAGAAAAACGAGAGGTCACCCTCGGTAAACAGCAGGGATTGGATGTGAATATCCTGGAAGGGTTAAATCCCGGCGATGAACTGGTGGTGGAAGGCCAGATGCTGTTGGAAAACGGCAGTAAGGTCAAGGTGGTAAGAGGTAAATAAAATGTTTTTATCAAATATATCTATTAAGCGGCCCATAATGATTAGTATGGGATTGATTGTATTTTTGATATTCGGTATCCTGGCCTATTTCGGGCTTTCCCTGGACCTGTTCCCGGATGTGGAAATCGGGTATGTCACGGTTCAAACCGTATATCCTGGTGCCGGTCCCAGGGAGATCGAAAGCCAGGTAACCAAAAAGATCGAGGATGCTGTGGCAACGATTAGTAAAATCGATTGGATGCGTTCGTATTCCATGGACAGTGTGTCTATTGTTATTTTGAGATTTGAAATCGGTAAGGATGCCGATATTGCCACCCAGGAAGTGAAGGATAAGGTAGACGCCATTCTTAATGAACTCCCGGATGATGCGGAGACTCCCATTGCCGAGAAATTCGATATAAGGGCGATGCCGGTGCTGGATATTTTATTAAGTGGAAAAATGGACCTGAGGGACCTTTATGAGTTGGCGGACAAGCGGTTGGAAGACCGGTTTTCCCAGATCGAAGGCGTGGCCCGTGTGGACCTGGTGGGTGGCCAGAAGCGAGAGATCCGGGTGGAATTGGATAATCGTGTGGTGTTTGAGAATGCCATTTCCCTGGCCCGGTTGAGCCAGATTTTGCAGGTGCAAAACATGGATATGCCGGGGGGTCAGTTCCAGCAGCGTTCACAGGAGTATGCGGTTAGAATGAAAGGCGAGTTGGATAGCATCGAGGTTCTGAAAGAATTGGAAGTGCCCACTGCGTTTGGTATGAAAAAACTGGGCCGGATTGCCGATATTCGCGACACGGGTGCGGAGATCAGGGAGCGTACCACCTATTTTGATAATTTCAGGAAATTTAAACAAGCCAATGTCGTATTGATGTCTATTATCAAAAGTGTTGACGGCAATACTGTGGATATAGCCCGGGAATTCCGGGAACGCCTGCCGGGAATCGAAGCGGATTTGCCAGCCGGGTGTAAATTGTCCATGACCAATGACAGATCGGTTTTTATTGAAGCCTCGGTTGAGGATACATTGGGCAACATCTTCCTGGGGATTCTTCTCACCGGTTTGGTATTGTTATTTTTCCTGCACGATCTTCGCTCCACCATTATCGCGGCCCTGGCCATGCCTTTTTCTATCATTTCTACGTTTTTACTGCTGCAGATTTCCGGGTTTTCCTTGAATATCATGACCCTCATGGGATTCTCTACTGCAGTGGGTATCCTGGTCACCAATTCTGTGGTGGTCCTGGAGAATATTTTCCGCCACAAAGAGCTGGGACTTGACCGGCGGGGAGCCGCGGGCAAGGGAACGGCAGAAATCGCTGTTGCCGTCATTGCCTCCACCATGACCAATATCGTGGTGTTTTTACCCATTGCCTCCATGACCAGCCTGGTGGGACAGTTCTTTAAAGAATTTGCTCTAACGGTTACGTTTGCCACCCTGTTTTCTTTGCTGGTTTCCTTTACCCTGACTCCGATGTTGGCATCGTTGATCATACCGGAAACCGAAGCCAAAAAACACCCCATCGGTCAACGATTGGAAAAGTTGTTTCGCCTGGTGGAGCGGGGTTATCAGAAAATACTGGCCGTGATATTGGCTAACCGACTCCGCAGTTTCCTGGTGATTGGCGCTTCGTTTTTGTTGTTTATATTAAGTTTTTTCAGTGCAGCCCGGGTGGGGTTTGAGTTTATGCCCTCCCTGGACCAGGGGGATATCCGGATGGACGTGGAGCTGCCCCAGGGTTATAACCTGGAAGAAACAGCAAAACTGGTGGGGAAGATCGAAGAAAAGATAGAGGCCCACCCGGAGGTGAAGCACATATTGACGCAATTGGGTTCCATCAGCGAGACCGATATCGGCACCAACCTGGCCAATATCATGGTGAAATTGGTGGATGCGGAAAAACGGGAAATCACCAGCATTGAAGCGGCCAATCTGTTTATTCAAGAGCTTTCCGACATCCCCAATGCCCGCATTCGGGTGGCGGCGGTTTCGCCCGGCGGCGGCGGCGATGCGCCTATCCAGTTCTTCTTAATGGGGCAGGACGTGGATCAATTGGAAGTATATAAAAATGAGATCATCGCTAAAATCAAAACCATTGACGGACTGGTAAACCTGACCACAAGTTCTCGCGCCGGGAAACCGGAAATCACCCTGGCCCCAGATCGGAAGAAACTGGCAGATGTGGGTTTGACCGTGTTTGATTTAGCCATGACCCTGCGCAGTGCGGTTGAAGGAATCGAAGCCACAAAATATAAAGAAGCCGGGGAGGAATACGATATCCGGGTAGTTATGAAAGAGGACTCCGTGGATACACCCGAAGAAGTGGGAAATATTGCCGTGGCAGCAAACACCGGTGTTTTTCGTCTCTCGCAGCTGGCCAAAGTGGAATTTACCGAAGGGTACAGTAAGATATTGCACAATGATAAATTTAAAGCCATTGAGTTTACCGGTTATACAGCACCGGGTTATCCCCTGGGGGATGTGGTGGGGAAAATCTGGGAACGAATCGGTGAAATGCAATTTCCCGGTGGATACAAAGTGGACTGGGGCGGTGAAGTTAAAATGATGCGAGAGGCGGGCGTCGATATGCTGCGAACCTTTATTATTGCTTTCCTGCTTACCTACATGTTGTTGGCCGCCATCTTGGAAAGCCTCACCCAGCCCTTGATGATACTGGGTACGGTTCCCATGGCGTTAATTGGGGTTTTCGTGGCCCTGGATATTACCGGCAAAACCATGAATATCATATCCATGATGGCCATTGTTATGCTGCTGGGAATCGTAGTGAATAATGCCATCCTGATGTTGGATTATACCAATATTCTCAGGAGGGAAGGCAGAGGGGTAACCGAAGCCCTGCTGGAAGCCTGCCCTACGAAGTTGAAACCTATCCTGATGGCAACCATTGCTGTTATCCTGGGTATGCTGCCCATGGCATTAGGAATCGGGGCGGCAGGCAAAGAATTCCGGCAGCCCATGGGCATTGTCAGTATCGGCGGATTGATTGTCTCGTCTATCCTGACTTTGGTGGTAATTCCTTCTATCTACAATTTGACCACCCGAAGAAAGCAGCGAAAAAAATTGGCGTTGAAGAAGTGAAGGATAAAGGAGTGAATAATGCAGAGTACACATTTAGATATACAAACACATGCCGGTAAAACAAACAGGCGTTTAAACGCAGCGATTCATTTTGTGTTCATCTTAATGCTCGGTTTCGGGCTGCTCCAGGCAGAGACCTATGACCTGGAGACGTTTCTCAACAAGGTGGAAACCCACAGCAAAGATTTAAAACTGGCCAAAAAAGACCTGGATATGGCAAAGGTCTATAAAAAAGAGGCGGTCTCCACGGCCCTGCCAGAAATCAGGGTGGACGCCGCTTATAAACGAAACCTGAAAGACATATTTCTCTACATTGATTTTCCTGATTTTGAGACGGGTGAGATGACCAACCAGAAATTCAAGATCAATTATAGAAACGAATACGGTCTTTTAGCCAGGGTGAGCCAGACGGTCTTCAGTTTTAAAGTGGGAAACGCGTTGAAAGCTGCCAAACAGTACAAAAAACTCACGGATTTTATTTACCATGCCAAACATCAAACCATTGTCAAATTTGCCAAAAAAGCTTTTTATCAGACCCTGCTGCTGAGAAAAGTATGGGAAGTGAGCAAAGCTTCCGAGGAGAACGCCCATGGCAATTACCTGGACATGAAAAAGAAATTTGACCACGGCCAGGTCTCACAGTTCAAACTTTTGCAAGCCGAAGCGCGCTGGCAGAATGTGGTCCCGGAAACCACCAGGGCCAAACGAAATTATGAATTGGCCCTGAACACCTTAAAGAACATGGCAGGGATTCCAGCTCGTGAAATCATCGAACTGGAAGGGGATTTTGACCGGGTACCTGCCGTGCCTGTTATGGAACAATTGGATACGGTCCTGGACAGGAGACCGGATTTCAATGCCCTGGTGTGGGAAGAAAAATTGAGAACTACCGGTGTCAAATCCGAAAGGGCCAATCGGCTTCCCAGTCTCAGTTTAGACCTGATCTACAATTTCAGCTCTCTTTCCGACTACTTTAAGTTGGAACGCCAGAATCACAGTTATATTATTGGTTTAAATCTATCGATTCCTATTTTTACTGGAGGATACATGCAGGCCCAGGTGAAAAAGGCAAAGATTGAACTGGAGAAAGCCCGGATAAAGATCGATAAAGAAAAAGAGACCATTTATAACGAACTCGTGAATATCTATCTTCGGTTGGAGGAGGCCCATAAGCGAATACAGTCGGCAAAAAAGACCCTGGAGACAGCTAAGAAAGCCTTTGAGATTGCGGAGGTTACTGCAGCCAATGGTCTGGCAACGCAGTTGGAATTAAAAGATGCGCGGGTGGTTTATGATCAGGCCCGGTTAAACCGTTATGCTGCCGCATATGATTACCTGGATGCCTATTTTGATTGGCAGCAAGCGGTAGGAGTAAGAAGTAGGCAGTAGGCAGTTGGTAAGAAGTAAAATGACCCTAATGGGGTACGGTGACTGAAGCATAGTAACACAGGCTGACCGTGTATGAAAAGTTTTTGGAAGTCCAGAAACCTTTTTTCAAAAAGGTTTTTGGCCGCCGGAGGCACAGGAAGTTCTGACAGAGTTCTAATAAGAGGTCAGGATGGGCAGGCAGAAAGTTTTATGATTTTTTTTTTATTTTCTGCCCATCCTGTAGATAAAAATAGGGGGGTTAGTAGATCCGCACGGAGGGCATCAGTTTTTTCAGAGTGCCCGTGCGGTACGAGAGATCGGGTGGGATAAGGCATCCTTCGGATGTATTTAGAACGCCTTCAGCGACGGATTATTTACCAGGCACCTATTTCGTTTCCATTTTTATATTAATTTTCAATTTCCATAGTTCGGGAATAGTCCTCCAACGTTCGTGGATAGTCCTCCAGGGTTCGTGGATAGTCCCCCAATGTTCGTGAATACTCCTCCAGCCCTTGCCCTTATGCACGGCTGATGAACGTTCGATCACAATAGATAAGGTCTCAAGGAAGAAAAACGTGGTTCCAGGCAAAACCAGTTTTATCAGTATCTTCATGACAGTCGTTAACTTTTTTCCCAGGAGGTTGGTACCTTTTTCGTACGAGGTCGGTACCTCAAAAACAGTTGGATCGTCTAAACCGTTGATATTATTTAATTTCAAGCTGTCGAACCTGGTACCTGATTTTAACCAGCCTGGTACCATGAGTTGTAAGAATTTAATTTCGCCTGTCCCCAACTTGTGTCCCCAACTTGATTTCGACTCTCCCCAAGCCGGCCAAGCCACAACCAAAAAGAACCTGTCTTGTCCGGGAAATTCCAAATTACAAACAAAGGGGTGTCCTTCGGACGGATTTTAAACGCCTTCGGCGAGGGGCACAAAGTGATCTTTTCGACTGTCCACAATCTCAATTAAGAAAAGGCAGAATACCCTTGAGGAAGAGGGGGGCCTGCTGAGTAATTCATTAACCAGCACGAGGTTTGAACCAGGCTCTTTGATGACCGATAAGATTCAATTATCTATTATATGTATTTGATCATTTGCACGCACCGCCCCCTTTTTTATTGTATTTCAAGTAAATAATCAGTCAACGATTGCTTACATATCCCTGTTTCATCAGTCAACAATAGTTGACTGTACGGATTTTTTGCCTGTCCCATATATTAATAATATATTAATAATATATTATATCTTTTTTTATCTTTTTTTGCCTGGCACTATATTTCTTTTCTGCGGCCTATTATATAACATTTGGATGTGTTGATGAATCAACCTTTACACATGTTCATTTTCTATGCCAGTATCTCATTTCTCCTACTTCTTTTTCTGTAAAACCAAATAAGCAATAAAAACGTAACTGACTTCCCGTCCCCTTACCCGACGGATATTCATGCCAAATATAGTCGATATAATCAATGATATTGAAAATAAAAGCAGATCCAATTTCCACCAGGACAGCCTTGCAACCAATATAACAATACTTCCAATAATTCCCAATAAACCAGCCCAAAACATACCTGCAAAAAGACGAACAGTTGATTCCAGGGTCTGAGTATAACTAAAAACATCAGGTAATTCAGAACAAATAGATAATTTCCAGAACTGATATGCACTATCCAAATACTCTTCGTCAGGCAATTTAATGCGTTTTACCAGTTTACTCTCGGTTAAATGTTGTATCAATTTTTCCAGAATAGCCGGGTATGGGAAAGAACTTTTATAGAAGGTTATGTTCCACTTTCCTTTCTTAAATCTTGTAAATCTTGAGAAAATTTTTTTACAAAGTTCATCGGCAATGGATACTCGAAACGAACGGATTAGAATGCCTATCAGGTAGCAAATAATGAAAATTATTAAAGTTAATGGCCAATAATCTTTCAATTCATCGAAAACAGATTCAATGCGATGAGATATAGATATGTTCGCATCTTCATGGGTAATGGCTAAATAAACAAATAAGATAATACTAAAAACATATGCCCCAGGAACAAATATCGCAAAAAAATCTGTTTTTACCCTTGAAAATACAGTCGTTGTATTCATGTCTACCTCCAGGGTTATTTATCTTCATCTTCTCCATTTAAAAGCTCTATTTTAAACACGGTGAAATTATAAGGGAAATAGTTCAGGATATCAATAGAGGAATTTTGGTGCCAGGCAAAGTTTTCCAAAGTTTTCCATTATAATCTTTGGGACAATCAATCACGGATCCACCACAGGTCGAATTGGCTAAAGGGTAACCGTTGATTATCTGGCGGTTACCCCTGGGGAACTGTTAAAACAAAACGATAGGCACGTTTTAGTCACGTTCGGGGAATTTTGGGGAATTCCAAGTCTTGAAGAGGGCTGGAAATGCCTATTATAATTGACTTTCCATTTTGACTTGGTTTTACGCCGTCTGTTCTCATCAAACAATGGTCATCATTGGGGAGAATTTTCTGGCTATTTTTTTATTTTTTTTAAACCTTTTTTGACATTTTACCGTATATTTATTATTGAGTACATCGGATATTGACCAGGTTCGCAGCGTGAAAGGGGCGCTGAAAAGAATGGATGTCCGGAACTACAGCCACTTCAGCAGAAGATACAAAGAGTATCGCGGCTGTTACCCCAGCGAAACCCAGAGGAAATACAAAAAGAGAAATGAAAGACTAAACCGGGAAATTGCGGAAAAAAGAGCATTCTGCAGGAATTTAAGAGAATTGAACAGGACAGGCAAGAGGGGAGCCGGTTTTGGTGTGCTCCTGTTTCCCCGCAGGCGTTATCACCTCCAGGGGAGGCGTCATATATTATTAAAGAATAGACGTCTTATCATGATGAGCAGCCATCTATTAAAGAAGAGTAGTCGGCTATTAATAAAGAATAGACATCTATTCATCACTGTATAGCTGTCTATTAAATAAGAATAGACGTCTCATCATCAATGAGCAGCCAACTATTAAAAAAGAGTGGTTGTCTATTAAAAAGAGCAGCCGTCTCATCATCCAGGTATAGTCGTCTATTAAAAAAGAGTAGTCATCTATTTATAAAGAATAGACGTCTATTCATCACTGTATAGCTGACTATTAATAAAGAATAGACGTCTTATCATGATAAGCAGTCAACTATTAATAAAGAGCAGCCGTCCTGTCATCCATGTATATTCTGCTACTGGAGTATCCAGGTATCCATGGACAGAACTTTGAAATTTGGATTTTTCCATATTGTTTCGGATCTCATTCTTCGTGCTTCGAATTTCCCCCATAGGGGATGAAAAAAAGGGACATGCAAGTAAAACCTGGATGCGTATTTTGACTGGCAGCAGGCAGTAGGAAGTAAGAAGTAGGCAGTTGGCAAAAGAAGAAACGAAGAAACGAGGAAACGAAGAAGAGAAGAAAAGAAGAAGGAAAATGGTGACAATGGGAAATACCTTTATGAAGCATGGTACGATGATTGACCGTGAATGAAAAGTTTTGCGGGGTCCAGGGGCGGTTTTTTAAAAGAGCCCCTGGCCGCCGGAGGCACCGACTGCGACGGATTATTTACCTGGCACCTATTTCCATTCTTCAGCTTTGGTGCCTAAGCTGTGGGAAACCCTCCCAGGAAGAGCCGTCCTTTCCTGGTAATGACGTATTCTTGCTTCGGGTCATTAAGGTTATCCGGTATTGTTCTTTTAATAAGCTCATTTTGCATCAGCGGGTGTAGGTAGAGTTCCCTGAAAGATTTCTTATTTTTATAGTTCATAAATGTCATCAATTTTTCCAACGATGCAGGCAAAACCAGTCTTATCAGTATCTTCATGACAGTCGTTAACTTTTTTCCCAGGAGGTTGGTACCTTTTTCGTACGAGGTTGGTACCTTAAAAACAGTTGGATCGTCTAAACCGTTGATATTATTTAATTTCAAGCTGTCGAGCCTGGTACCTGATTTTAACCAGCCCGGTACCAGGAGTTGTAAGAACCGGATTTTCTCTTCTGTTCGTGACATTTCTGCCGGTATTTCAAGAGATTGTACTGCTTGAAGTAATTCCCGGTTTAGCTTTGATTTTTCTATATCCAGCAGTTCGAGGACATAGTCGGTTTTTCGATCGAGAGTATAGACAATGAGCGGCACAGTGGTTCTGAATACATCATCATCTAAAAACAGTGGTTCTGCTGTCCCGGAAATATAATGCTTCAGGTATTTATTGACATTTTTGACACCTGAACCCACTTCGTCTGCCCAACCCATTTCTGCAAAGAATTTTCTGAGGAGGGGTTTTTTGGGAAAAGGGCTGAAAGATTCCAACTGGAGAGGACCTCCCAGATGGGGTCTGTTGGGGTTGGTTGCTTCGACTTTATCCCGGTAAATAATCAGTTCTGTTGATAAAGGGTTTGTATATTCTCTATGGATAATAATATTTGCAACAATCTCCCTGAAAATACTCTCTCTCAGGTCAAGTCTCCTGTCACCATCCAGGTAGAACTTATCCGGTAAGTGCTTCCTGATAAAAGCCATCAGTGATTGATAACTTTCGATCAAGTTTGTTCTTAGAGTCAGGCGGTCATCCCATCGATCCAAGTTTTCTTTTCGGACAAGAGCTTCGATTTTATATGCCGGTAATATACTTTGAATGGTCTCGTCTTTTCCGAACATCAGTGCAGCGGCGAGAGTATATCCTTCTTCACCGGTGGAAAAATCTTTTCGATAAAAATTTGACAGCCGGAGCATATCTTTTTTATCTCCCTCTAGCCACGGGTGATCGACTCGTTTTGATCGGATGAATCCCCTGGCTTTATCGAACAGGCTTTCTTTAAAGTCCTCCAGCTTTAGGGCCGGGAATATCTTTCCTTCGGTGAAAATATTTCTCTTTTTGAAATACAGTTCGCTTATCCTGTTGTGATCTTTTATTTTCAGGTCGCAGTCATGTTCCCTGTCATAGATTTCGCCCCTGAATTTATGTACCTGTGAACTGGCGGTTAATTGGATATACAAGATGGTTTTATCTTCAAATTCCATTGCTTCCGGGCTAAGGGTAAAAGGCGGATTAAGTACTTCCAGGTTGTTTGAAGCGTTGATGATTTCTTTCTTTATCTTATCGACTGCTCCCGGATCGATCCCGGTGATAATGCCGCCGTCCGATACTCCAAGGAGAATAGTTCCACCGTCCCTGTTCAGGAAAGATGCGACAGTTTCAAAGAGTGATGAAGGCATTTTGCTTTTGGCTTCTTTATACTCAGTTACCCTGTTTTCGCCAACCTGGGTGAGCGATAAAATATCTTGCTTATTCATCTATTCTCCTTCATACTTATTTTTAATATTACCTCTAACTTTAATATCAGAATATAAATGACTCAATCGTTTTTGTCAAGATGTTCTTATTGAAATTTCTTGATTCACAATTCTATATTTGCTCTATAGTATTTCCTTTAAAATTTTTTATGATACTTCAAATAACCGATATTCCGTTTACAATCATTTTTATATGGAGAAACCGTTAAGTTCGAACTGCCTCGCAGGGTATTCGGCAAGCTCGAAAATGGAGATTTAATTTCGCCTGTCCCCCTTAATACTAATGATTCATGAACAGGAATTGAAACTCAAGGATTTAGAAGTCACGAGTTGGAAATAAACCACCTTTTCCTACGGATCAAGGACTATCTTCCTACGGCCCAGGAAGTGTCTTCCTACGGCCCAGGTACCCCCTCCTACGGTCTAGGAACCATCTTCCTACGGGCCAGGTACCCCTTCCTACGGCCCAGGAAGTGTCTTCCTACGGCCTGGATACCCCTTCCCACGGCCCAGGAATCACCTTCCCACACCCCTTGAACCATCTCCCCATGTGGGTTTTCCCCTTTTCATACCAATGAGGTCTCCTTCCTGACTATCAGGATAATAGGCAACTTGCCTGACACCTTTCCCACTAACGCCGGATCGAATAATGTAAATGGTTTTGGATTATTTACCTGGCACCTATTTTGACGTCCATCCTGTAGATGCCGCGTTTTATTCTTTGCCTGGTTTCAACGCTGGGATTTCGGTACTTTTAACACCGATGCCGGTGTTCTGAACACCGATTTTGGAGAAAAAAGGGACAAGGGAAAAAACGGCTGGTTTAGGGCTGTAAAAAAAATGATGAATATGGTAAAATAGGACCATGGAAAGAATAGTACATATAGCCAAAAGCTTTGAAGAGGCCGATGAATGGGATACTCAGCAATACATGGCCATGACCCCGGAAGAACGATTGGACATATTACAGCGGTTAAGAGACGAATATTTCATTTTTAAAAATGAGAGTAGAAAAGGATTTCAAAGAGTTTATCGAATTGTTAAACGAAAATGAGGTTAAGTACCTTGTTGTCGGGGGATTTGCCTTTGCCTACCACGTAAAACCCCGGTTTACCAAAGATATTGATTTCTTTGTAGAACCCTCCAAAGAAAATTCGCAGAAAATAATGGAAACATTAAGGCAATTTGGATTCGGAAAAACTGGCTTAACCGAAGAAGATTTTCAAGAACCGGATCAAATTATACTATTCGGAAATCCTCCTATGCGAATCGATATCATCACATCAATTTCAGGAGTTGAATTTGAAGATGCCTGGCAGAATAAGGAAGAAGGAAAATACGGCGATATCCCCTGTTTTTTCATTTCTATGGCAGACTTGATCAGGAACAAAAAGGCATCGGGCCGTCCTCAAGACATAACAGATTTAAAATTACTGGAGAAATTTGATAAAAAACAAGGATTAAAACCGGTCCGAAGGTTGAAACGGTGAATTTATTGGGATTCTTTTTTCACCCAGGCTTCAACCTCTCTGTATGGGTAGTCTTCCAGCATCCCATATTCCGGCAATTGTTTTATTTTTCGTTTCATAAACATAGGAGAACTAATGCCGCAGAGAAATTTCGTCAACACTGCTGCCGAAAGAGTGGATTCAGAAACTTCGGAAATCCCGGATGTTAGTTCTGAAACGTTATAGGTGGATAAAGGCGGCAGCGGTTTTGACGGCGGTATTGTGGCTTTTCCCGCAGCGCAGACCGAGCAATGACCGCACCGTTCAATTCCTTTCTCACCGAAATACAGGGAGAGATTCCTGCTGAGACAGTTTTTACTCTCAAAAAAACGCACCATCTGGTGAATCCGTTGAACTTCCCGCTTTTCTTTTTGTTGGTAAATTTCCAAAAGCTGGACGGCCAGTTGGTCAACGTCAAAATTGTTTGAACGGATATTATAAACATCGACTGCTTGACCGGTCTTTAGTTCGATCCACTCTTGCTGGTCAAAATATTCCAGCGCTTTAACTACACGGGCCCTGGGAACATGGTAATCGCTCAGAAGCCCTTCTATATCAATGTTTGTCCAGACCTTCTTTGTCTCCGAATGATCAAACATGGCCTGCACCAGTTGTCTCCGTTCTCCCTTAAACCGCCGGATGATTTCCTCCGGTTCATGAAAGAGTTTGAAGGAGTATTCTTCAAAATAGGTATACATGGATTTGATGATACCTTTTAATTCCAGGTAAACCAACAACGTTTTCAGCGGCAGTATGCGAATATTTGTCTCAATTGATAATGTATAGGCTTTCACTTCCCACAGGTGGGTAAGA
>JABAOH010126615.1_pt1 | contig 20159 bp, 14 predicted proteins | sample 7062181 | NCBI WGS metagenome assembly JABAOH01 (sample SAMN14538630, study PRJNA623070) | marine sediment metagenome | biome: marine biome [ENVO:00000428]; feature: marine pelagic biome [ENVO:01000023]; material: deep marine sediment [ENVO:00002113]; isolation source: pool of 5 deep marine... | reverse complement strand
GCCACCCGAGCGGTGGCCTTTTTTTGGCCCCGCTCGCGGCGCTGGCTGCTCTCACCGGGGCGGGCTGTGGCCCGGCACCGCCCCTCGCCCAACCCGCCGAGCCCGAGTTGTGGACCTTCCGCTCACGTACGCTCAACGAGCTGGCCGTCTACCGCGACCTCGGCTTCATCGTCGGAGACGACCGCTTCCCCGCCGTCGGCCGATTCGTCTTTCTACCTGGACCCGGCGACAGCTCTCTTGCCCTCCTGGCGCTCTCGCTGCCCAACAGCGCGTTGCGCTTCCGGCGCGAGTCGACCGGCTTCGTCGCGCGTTACCGCGTCGAAATGATCGTCGGCGACAGCACCGCCCCGGCCGCACAGCTCGACGAACTCGAGGAGGTGCGGGTCTCCAGCTTCCGCGAGACATCGCGGCGCGACGAGAGCGTCATCTTTCAGGGATTCGTCAAGCTGAGGCCCGGCCGGTATCCCCTGCGGCTGGCGGCGCGCGACATCGCCGCGCCGGCCGGTCTCGATCTGCACGGCGAGCTTCGCGTGCCAGGATTCACCGGGCGCTGGCTCACGGCGCCTCTCGTCGTCCACCGGGCTCGTCCCCGTGGCGACCGCGACGAACCGCCCGCTCTCATCATCAGCCCACGGGCCACCGCCCAGTTCGGCGGCGAGCCGGTGCAGATCCATCTGGAAAGCTCCCACCCGACGCCCGGGCCGCTCCTGCTCCAGGTCGTAAGCGAAGGCGAGGTCATCCGGACCGACACATTGGCAATTCGACCGACGGCAGGCGTCCTGCAAACGGCGGCGGCGAGCCTCGATCCCGGGGAGCTTCCCCCGGGCGCCCTCAGCTTGCGGCTCGCGCTCGCCGAGGGAGGAGCCGGGGATTCGTCCACTCTGACCGTAGCCCTGACGCCGGGCTGGCTGACGCCGACCTACGACGCCGCCGTGGGCTATCTTCGCTACGCAGGCGGACCTACGGCGATCGACAGTCTGCGCCGGGCAAATCCGGCGGAACGGGCACGGCTGTTGCGTGCGTTCTTGAGTAGGAAGGATCCGGTGCCGGAGACCCCCGAGAACGAGTTTCTCGAGGAGCATTTTCGCCGGATCGGGGACGCGAACGATCGCTTCGGCGAGGCGGGAACGGCGGGCTGGCTCACGGATCGGGGTGCGGTGTACATCACCCTGGGTTCGCCGGATATAGTCCAGCGCCATGTCGAGGCCTGGCAAGGCGCTGAGCGGAGTCAGGTCTGGCTCTACCGGCGGTCGTTGGCGGCCGAGCTGCGCTTGGTGTTCGTCGACCAGAGGGGAACCGGTGCGTTCCGCCTGACCGACGAATCGAGACGCGCTTTCCAAGCGACGGTCCGTTTGCTCGACCCTTGAGACCGCCAGGCTCGGCGCCCCGCGCCTTCAAACATGGAACGAAAGAGCGGATGCGATGCGGCGTTGGCGTATCATCGTCCTCCCTATCTTGATCGCGGCCACCCCGACCGCTTTGGCGCCGGGCGGGTCCGATTCCGATGATCCGCTCGCCGCAGCGAATGCCGCGCTCGAGCAGGGCCGGCCCTGGTACGCCGCCCGCTTGCTCAGCGAACTGGATAAACAGAACCGGCAAAGCCCCGAGGCCGTCCTGCTGGCGGCCCGGGCCGATGCCGGACGGCAAGCCTGGGCTGATGTGGCGCGGCGTCTGAGCGCGGCCTCGTGGCTCGACTCGATCGGCGCCGGCGACGGGCGGGCGCTGCTGGCCCGTGCGTTGCTCGAGACCGGGGATCACGAGCAGGCGCTCCGCAACTATCGAAGATTCCTCGACTACTCGATCGAGCGCGTTCCTCGAGTCCTCTCAGAGATCGGTATGGCCCGAGCGCTGAACGGACTCGGCGACGGCGAGGCGGCCGCCGCGGCTCTGCTCCGTGCCGCGCAATCAATACCCGAGCTGGAACCGTGGGTCTTGATGCGAGCCGCGGAGAGTCGGGCCGCCGTCGGCGATACGGCCGCCGTCCGTGAACTGGTGACCCGCGCTCAGATGTGGCCGGTCCATCGACGCACGCTCGCCGAGGTCCACGCCTACGAGCAAGCCGGCGATACGCAGAGCGCCCTTCGCTTGCTGCTCGACGCCGCCGACTCGCCGGAGGGCCGGCGTCACGCCGCCGAGTTGCGGGCGCGAGCGGCTCGAATCCATCTGAGCGAGAGCGACACGGCGGCCGCGCGGGGCACGCTGCGCGCCGCGATCCGAGCCCGTAGCAGCGACGTCGCGGAAGCCGCCGACCTCTTGTCGAAACTGCCTGGCCTCGACGCCGACGACCACCTCGGCCTGGCCCGTGCCTTCGAGCGGTCGAGAGAACCCGGACGGGCCGCCGAGCATTACACCGAATACCTCAGGCGGCGCGACCTGCCGGATACGGAACGCCAGAGTCTGCAACTCGAGATCGGCGACTTGCTCTATCGAGCCGGTCGCTACGCCGACGCCATCGATCTTCTCGAAACGCACCTCGCGTCACAGCCGCCGCCCTCCATCCGGCCCCGTGCCGAATTCCTACTCGCCCGCGTCACCTACCGACGCGGCTGGCACCGAGAGGGCCGCGCCCGGCTGCGCGAGATCGCCGACCGCTACTCGGGCAGCGGCTCGGCGTTACGGGCGCTTTCACTGCTGGGTGACCTCTACGAGAGCGCCGGTAACGACGCCAGAGCACGGGCCATCTACGAAGAGATCGTCGAGCGTTACGGCAGCTCACGCGCGGCCCTCACCGCCCGCTTCCGCCTCGGCGTCCTCGCCTTTATGGACCAGGACTACGCCGGCGCTCGACAGCACTTCGATCGCCTGCGCCGACGCCACGGGTTGGGCACCCACCAGGGCCTCCGGGCCACCTACTGGTCCGCGCGGGCCCGGCTGGCCGAAGGCAAGCCCGGCCAAGCCGCAGAGGCGGAGCGTCTGTTCCGGCAGGTGCAGGCCCGGAATCCCTTCGGTTACTACGGCCTGCTTTCAGCCGAGCGCGCCGGTATCGACCCCTGGGCGAACCTGACGAGAGGGCCCGAGCCGAAGGAGATCGAACCGGCGGTCGGCCAGAAGCTCGTGCTGGTCGACCTTCTGAGAATGGCGGGCCTCGACGAGGAAGCGCGTTCAATTCTCGAATCGGTTGCCAGCGCGAGGTCTCGGAAGCCCGAGGAAACGCTGGGCCTCGCCCTCGCCCTCGCCCAGCGCGGGTTCGGACAGGAGGCCGTGAGCCTGGGCTGGCAGGCTCACTCGAGGTTGGGCACCTGGAGTTTCAACGTCCTACGCGCCATCTACCCCCTCGCCTTTCGAGAGATCATCGTCGCCGAAGCGCGGGATCGCGAACTGGACCCGTATCTCGTGGCGGCCATGGCTCGTCAAGAGTCGGCGTTCGCGACCGACGTCGTGTCTCGTGCCGGCGCCCGCGGCCTGATGCAGATCATGCCGCAGACGGGCCGCTCGTTGGCCGATCGCCTGGGGGTCAACGACTACTCGGACGACCTGCTCTTCCATCCTGAAATCAACGTCCACCTGGGAGCCGCCTACTTCGCCGACCTGCAGCGCCGCTACGGTGAGCTGCAGATCGCGCTCGTGGCCTACAACGCCGGGCCAACGCGAGCGCGACGCTGGCGCGAGCGGCCGGCCTACAAGGCCGACCCCGAACTCTTCGCCGAGCGCATCCCTCTCTCCGAGACGCGCACCTACGTGAAGAGCGTGCAGACCTGGTATCGAATCTACAGGCAGCTCTACGGCGAGCAGGATCGGGGCGAGCGCGCCGACTGATCCGTCCTTCCAGCCGCCCGAGTTCTGCTCCGCAGGCCTGCCTTCGGCTCGCCCGGGGATCAGCCTCCTCTCCCAACAAGATCGATGCGTTGACAGTCACGCCCTGCAACCCTATCATGGCCGCGTTTCTCAGCTTTAACCCGTTGCAGGAGGTACTAGTCGATGGCCAGAGGGCGTATCAAGTGGTTCAATGATGCCAAAGGCTACGGTTTCATTGAGCAACCGGATGGACAAGGCGACGTGTTCGTCCACTTTTCAGCGATCAACATGGAGGGATTCAAGACGCTCTCAGAGGGCCAAGAGGTCGAATTCGAGCTAAAGCAAACCGAGAAAGGGCTACAGGCGGCCAACGTCACGCGCGTCAACTAGCCCTTTTCCCCTAGAGCCGCAGAAGCCGCGCCACTCGCCCGGACCTCTCGAGTCCGGGCGAGTTTTTTTGCGCACCGTTCGGGCCGAACCGCGTCGACGGCTGGGCCGGGGTCCGCCCGCTACCTGCGGGCTCTCGGCGGCACTAGGCGCGGCCGGGGCCGAGGCGCATATTCCCCAGCACATGGCCGAGCAAGGAAAGAAGCGGGTGTTTCTGGTAGACGGGCACGCCCTCGTTTACAGGGCGTTCTACGCCATGATCAGCCGTCCGCTCCGCACATCGCACGGCGAGAACACATCGGCGCCCTGGGGCGTCACACAGTTCATTCGCAAGATCCTGGCCGAGGAAAAGCCCGACTACCTCGCCTTCGTTTTCGACGCCGGCGGAGAGGAGACCTTCCGCCACGAGATCTACCCCGACTACAAAGCGACGCGTGAGAAGCTGGACGAGACCCTGCAGGAGGACTTCGCCACGGCGATGCGTCGAATCCGCCAAATCCTCGAGGCCTTCGACATCGCCGTGCTCGAGTTGGAGAGCTTCGAGGCCGACGATGTCATCGGCACGCTGTCACGCCAGGCCACCCGGCGCGGGCTGCAGGCCGTGATCGTGTCGGGGGACAAGGACTTCTACCAGCTCATCGACGACGGGATCGCCCTGCTCAACCCCGGACGCGGCGGCTCGGCCGCCGTGGCGGCCGAGTTCGTAGATCGGGCGAACGCGGCCGACCGGCTCGGCGTGCCGCCCGAGCGTGTGGTCGACTACCTGGCGCTGGTCGGCGACTCGTCCGATAACATCCCGGGCGTGCGCGGCATCGGACCGAAAACGGCCGTCCAGCTCATCGAGCGCTACGGACCGCTGGAAAAAATCCTCTCGCATGCCGCCGAAATCGAGCAGAAGCGACCACGCGAGGCGCTGCAGCGCTACGCCGAAGACGCGCGCCTTTCGAGAGAGCTGGTCACGATCCGCGATGACCTTCCGATCACGCTCAACCTCGACGACCTGAAGCTCGGCGAGCCGGACCGCGAGCGGCTGCGCGACCTCTTTCTCGAACTGGAGTTCCATACACTGGTGCGAGAGGTGGCGCCGGAGACGAAGGAGCGAGTCAACGTAGAGGACACGACCGTCTTCGAGGTCGTGAGCGACCCGAAGCGGTTGGCCAAAATCGCCGAGGATGCACGTCGGCGTGGCCAACTCGCGCTGGAGCTGCGCGGCGAAAACGTCAGTGCGCTCTCGGCGCAGCCCATCGGACTGGCGATCGCCCTCGAGCCCGGACACGCCTTCTACCTTCCCCTCGCCCACGTGGCCCCCAGGCGGTCCGGCGAGCTGGCGCTGGAGGGGTCGACGGGGGAGAGGACGGCGAACCTGCCGGGGCTCACGACGGCGGCGATGCGGCCGCTGGCGGAGTTACTCAACGACGAGGGGGTCGTGATCCTGGGCCACGACCTGAAGCGTGCCCTGCTGATGCTCGGCGCCTGCGGACTGGGGCTGCAAGGAAAGCAGCGCGACGTGATGATCGCGTCGTACTGTCTCGACCCGGGCCGGCGACAGCACGATCTCGAGACCCTGGCGCTCGAGGAGTTCGGGCGACGGCTGATGGCCTATGAGGAGCTATGCGGAAAAGGGAGGTCGGCGCTCCGTTACGCCGAGGCGCCCGTCGACCGAGCGGCCCGCTTCACCGGTGAGCGGGCAGACCTGTTGTTTCGAATCGATGAGCGGCTGTTGCGACAGCTTGACGACTACGGGTTGAGGAAGCTGTTCGACGAGCTCGAGATGCCCCTCATGCCCGTGCTGGCGCAGATGGAGCGCGTGGGGGTCGCAATCGATACCCACTTCTTCGCCCAGATGAGTCGCCGCCTGGAGTCCGAGCTCAAGCTGGTACAGGAAGAGATCTTCAAGCTCGCCGGGCGCGAGCTCAACATCAACTCGCCGCTTCAGCTCCGCGAGGTTCTATTCGACCAGCTGGGCCTGCCCGTGAAGAAGCGAACCAAGACCGGCCCGTCCACTGACGCCGAAGTTCTGGAGCAGCTCGCCAACGAAGGACATCAGATCCCGCGCCTTATCATCGAATACCGCGAGCTTTCCAAGCTCAAGTCGACGTATGTGGACGCGCTGCCGGCACTGGTGAATCCGGACACCGAGCGGATCCACACCTCGTTCAATCAGACCGTCGCATCCACGGGTCGGCTCAGCAGCTCGGATCCCAACCTTCAAAACATCCCGATCCGCACCCCGCTGGGCGCGGAGATTCGCCGGGGTTTCGTTCCGGCTGAAGGCCGGGTCCTGCTCGCGGCCGACTACTCGCAGATCGAACTGCGAATCCTCGCTCACCTTTCCAGTGACCCCGCGTTCGTGGAGGCGTTCAAGAAGGGACGTGATGTGCACAGGGAGACCGCGGCGCTGATCTTCGGCGTGGACGCGGGCGCCGTCACGCCAGCGATGCGGGGGCAGGCGAAGACCGTGAACTTCGCGACCATCTACGGACAGGGACCGGCCGCGCTCGCTCGACAGCTCGGAATCAGCGTGGGCCAGGCTCGGCAGTTCATCGATAATTACTTCAAGCGCTTCCCCGCCATCCGCGCCTACCTCGACCGCCAGGTTGAACTGGCCCGCGAGCAAGGTTACGTCGAGACGCTCTTCGGCCGGCGCCGTTACATCCCCGAGCTCAACTCCAAGAACCCCAACATCCGCGGCTTCGGCGAACGGGTCGCGACCAACTCTCCGATTCAGGGCACGGCGGCGGACCTGATCAAGCTGGCGATGATCGACATCCACCGCGCCCTCGCCGAGGACGGCGACCGCGCCAGCATGATACTCCAGGTTCACGACGAGCTGCTTTTCGAGGTCGATCCCCCTGCCCTGGACGACGTAAAGTCGCTGGTGCGATCGAAGATGGAGAGCGCGCTCCGACTCGACGTGCCGATCGCGGTGGACATGGGCGTCGGCAACAGCTGGTTCGAGGCGAAGGCCGAGTAGCCCCGCCCTAGAGCCAGGCCCAGAACTCGGGCCGCACGCTTACGACCAGCTCCCAGATCCCTCCTTGCCTCAGCCCCCGAGCCAGCTCGACCCGCACGATGTCGAACAGCAGACCCACACCCGCCCCTACGCCGATCAGCGGCCCTCGCGCCGATCCAGCCAGCCGGCCCTCCCGGTTCCAGGCGTCGATGGCGCGCCCGGCCCCTGCCCCCGACCCCGCTCGGCCGACCCAACCTGCGTCGGCAAACGCCGCGACCGACACCAGGGGGTAGACGACGGGGCGACGCAGCTCCAGGCCACCCCCTCCGTAGACGTCGCCGACAAAGCGATGGAAGGGGTAGCCGCGGACTGTACCGCGCCCGCCCGCGGGCAGCAGGCGCTGCGCCGGGATGCGGCCGCCCGAGACGAGGCCGGCGCCGGCGAAGATACGCAGGTCCAAACCGAGCCCGGCTCGCGGCCACAGCCGCTCGCCGCGGGCCGCCACACGTACGTACTCGAAGTCACCGGCCACTGCAGACGTCGCCCCCTCGATCCGGCCCTCCCACGCCACGCCGCCGACCCTCTCCAGCGCGCCGGTCGGTGGCTGTTTCATCTCGAGGGCCAGCCAGGCCGCTCGACCCTCATCCAAGCGGCGCACCGGCCGGTAGCCACGATCCACCACCTCGCCCGCCTCGAGGGCGGCCGCTTCCCACTCCTCCCAGGCGATCGCAAGGCCGACGCGACGCGGGCCCCACGGGGTACGCAGGGTGAGCCGGCCGCCGCTGGCCCAGTACGGCTCACGGTAGTCCTCGCCGTCCAGCAACGTGGCCAGCGTCGCGATCACGCCCGAGCTCGGCTCCCACACCGCCGTCTCAGCCGCACGCTCCACATAGCCGGCGAGCTCCAGCCCGATCGGCCCGGCCAGTGGTGCGGTCAGCTGACCCGCCAGCTGCCAGCGGTCGCGGCCCAGGGCGTAACCCGCGGAGATCAGCGTGCGGACTCCGAACGGGTAGTCACGGCTCAGCGCCGGGCCGAGGTAGAGCCCCTCGGCGCGCCGGAGACGTATGATCGATGAGACGCCCGGGACCGCCGGCCTCAGCCCCCGGGCCCGCTCCAGATACGAGTCGGCGATGATGCGACCGGCGTTCTCGCGAATCGCCTCCAAGGACGGCGGCGCCGTCGCGACCTTCGGATCCAGGGCATCGTACAGTCCGCCCTCGAAGGCGAAGCTGTCTCTCAGCGGTTTGGGAAGCGCATACACCGACGGGCCTCGAAAGAAGCCGGGCGGCGTTCCGACGTTGAACTCGTAGTCCGTGATCTTGAACTCGGCGCGAATGATGCCGCCTGCCGGGAAGTTCAGCGGTTCGATCCCGCGTCTCAGTTCGATCCCCTGCCGGCGCGGCAGCCAGTAGCGGTTGGCCCAGAGGGCGTTCTCGATCCGGACGCTGAAGTAGTCGAGCGTCTCATCGAGATAGGAGCCGGCCGTGAACGTGAACTCCATCTGCACGATGTCGGCGGAACCCCGGTCGAGATAGAGCGTTCCCACCAGACCCGGGCCGTCCGGATCACGCGGCCGCATCTCCACCTTGTAAACGCGCAGCTCCCGTTCGGGTAACACCAGCGTCAACGAGTCGGCCAGTCGGTAGTCGTAGAAAGCGAGCGCGCCCGGCGCCGCCGGGTGCATCACCTCCCGTACCTCCGAACCCTCACCCAGGCTGATTCGATCCCCGAAGTTATCCATCACCACGGTGAGGTGGTCGAGATGGTAGCGGATGTTCGTGGGCAGGACCTTCTCCTCACGGCGGCCGACGATCACCTGCCGCGTGAGCGCGGGGGCGCGCCAGAACAGGTCGAGGGCGAGCTGGTCCGCTCTCACGAGATGCCGTTGGGTGTCGCGGCCCAGGTCGAAGAGAAAGTAGATGTGGCCGGTGGCGCGGGCACGATAATCGGCCAGCTCCGCATCGCCCGCCCAGGTGGCGCGGCGCGCGACGGCTCGCTCGATCAGCTCGCGAACACGCGAGCCGTTCCAGCCCTCGACCGCCTGCTGTGGTGTCTGAAGAGCGGCCTGAAAGGTACCGATCGGCTGCGCCGCCGCTGAGGCGACCGCGATGAAGACGACGCCGACGCCCAAGACGCTGAGACCGCCTGGCTCGATTCGCTTCACTGAGCCGCGGCGGCCACCGCCTGGTCGTTGAGGGTCCAATCGTAGTCGAGGAAGCGGACCTCGTAGTCGCCGCCCTCGAGGAAGCTGCGGACCGGATCGTTCAGGTAACGCGATACGAAGGCCAGGACGCCGGCGATCCTCTCGTCACCGGTGTACCCCGACCCTGCGGCAAACTGACGGAAGTCCTCGCCAAACCAGTCGAAGATCTTGGAGAGATGGACCAGCCCCGTCGCCGGTTCAAAACGGTTCAGACGCGGATCGTTCAGAAAGGCTCGGCCCTGATCGTCCAGCTGCTCATCCAGCCGCTCGCCCGTGTACGCCTCCGTGCGCAGCGGCGGACAGCTCACCGCGGCACAGACCAGCGCGAAATGAATGCGCGGCTCGTTGTACCTCACGCGCAGGGTTTCGTGCTCGATGCCGTCAAGAGTGAGTTGGCGCCCGGCCACCGTGTGCTGGATCCGGTCGAAAACCCCATCGATGTGCCGAATCGAGTTCGACGGAAAGGCGAAACGCTTCGGCGCGGTCAGCTTCTTGAAGAAACCGCTGCCCTTGATCGGGTAATGATCCAGAATCGTCTCGATGGTGTAGGCGTTGTACGCGTTGATCAGATAGGCGATCTGCTCGGGCTCGGGCCAACGCTCGAACTCCTCGGCAGAGACCGCCGCCACCTGGCTGATATAGCGATTGAGCGGCGCCCGATCGGCCCCCAGAGCGGCATAGTCGACGCGGCTGTCCACGACATAGCTGGCGAGCACCGTGTCGAAGGTGGCGTGGCTGAAGCTCTGCGCGGCGGCCGGCGTGCCGATGCAGCCGATCAGAACCGGAACGTAGAGGGCGGCGGTTATTCTCATCGAGTATAGCCTGTCGGCGCTCAGCCCGTCCCGACTAGTCGGCGGACGCGAAGAGGTCTTCCTGCCCCGACCTCGGTTCGCGCGGACTCGAGATTGCCCGCAACCGGTCCTCCCAGCGGCGAAGGTCGAAGCCACCCTCGTGGAGCAACATCCGCTTCAGGACCGGGGAGAGTTCGGTCAGGTCCTCGAGCAGCTCGGTCACGGCTGTACGCAGCTCCTCCAGGACGAATTCCTCGTCGCCAGCGGCCGCCATCTCTCGGCGGATCGCCTCTTCGGAACGTGAGGCCGTGATGGGGTGGTCGAGGGTCGCCACGTGCACGTGGGTGCGGCGGCCGGGGCCGCGATCGTCATCGATCGGCACCAGGCCGACGATCTGATCGGACCGCCAGTACTTGCCGTACCCCAGGTACACCAGCCGATTCGGCTTGATGTCCACAGCTCGCCTCCAGGTCAGATGCGCGTCGGAGCAGGGTAATCTTCGCCGGGGAAATCGGGTGGGTCAAGCAAGCTCGGTGGGCGGTGGGAGGTAGCGGGTGGGGGTTGTAGTATTAGAATATTATAATATATTGAAGTATTGACGTAGGCCAGAACCCTTGCCCCAACAGCATTATGCCTCGACAAACCCGAAGCTTGACCGCCGAGATGATCCAGGCCGCCGCCGCCATGCTCAAGTGCATCGGGCACCCCGTGCGCCTCCGCATCATCGAGCTCCTCGACCGGACCGGCGAGCAAAACGTGACCGCCATCTATGAGACGCTCGGGATCGAGCAGGCCGTCGCCTCGCAGCATCTGAACTTGATGCGGGACAAGGGCATCCTCGCGCGTCGCCGCGACGGTGTGAACGTCTACTACCGGATTGACGATCCCCGGGTCACCCAGGTGATCGACTGCATCCACCATTGCGAGCTGTGAGTTCTCTCATGGGACTAGCGTATGGAAACCTCCCTCCGGTCATGAAGACCACCGCGCACGCCGCCTTGCTCGCTCTGCTCCTGCCCATCTCCGCTAACGCTCAAACGCCGCCTGCCGAGCCCGGCTTCGCCGCGCGTCCGCTGTCTCTTCCGGCCGCCATCGACGCGGCCCTGTCTGGCAACACGGCACACGCCGTCGCCCAGGCGCGCCGCGAGATCGCGAACCGCCAGGCGGTCAAGGCGGGAGCGCCGCTCTGGCCGCAGGTCACCGTGCAAGCCGGCTATCTGAGCTCGGTCGACCCGGTGGTGACGTTCGGTACCAAGTTGCGGCAGGGGGTCTTCGCCCAGCCGGACTTCGCGCTCGAGTCGCTGAACGACCCCGACCCGATCGACGATTGGTCCAGCAGCATCTCCGTGAGCTGGAGCCTCCTCGATCCGACACGTTGGGCCGGGCGTGCCTCCGCCCGCCGGCAGGCCGATGCGGCCGCCTGGTCGGCGGAGCGTAGCCGTGAGGCGACCGTGCTGATCACCCGCACACTGTACCACCGGTCTCAGAGCGCCGAGGCGCAGTTGCAGGCGGCACGGGCCGCTGAGGACGCCGCCGCTGCCACGCTCGACGCTTTTCGCAAGCGGCGTGATCGGGGGCTGCTGACCGAGGCTGACCTGTTGCAAGCGGAGGCAGAACTGGCCGCCGCCCTGGCGCGCCGAACCGAGGCCGAGCGCATCCGGATCGACGCGCTGCAGGAGCTGGGCCGACAGCTGGGCTGGAGCCCGGACACCTTGCCGGCGCCGACCGACACGCTGGCGGCTCCCGGGCCGCTGGGGGAGCGCGAGTTCCAGCCCGCGGCGCGTGCCGATCTGCGGGCGCTGGCCGCGGTTTCCGCGGCGGCGAGCGCGGCCAAACGGCAGGCCGTCCTCAACTGGGTACCGGCGCTCGACGCCTTCGCACAGTACACGACCCACAGCCCCGACGCCTTCGCCTTCGACGAGGACGATTGGACGGTGGGCCTGGCGCTGCGCTGGACCTTGTTCTCCGGCTTTGGCCGAACGGCGGAGGTTCAGCGGGCGGGTCTGGAGCAGCGGATCGCTGGGCTCGAGTACGCCCAGGCGATCCGAGATGCGCGTCGCGAGATCGACCAGGCGGAGCGGGCCGTCCGCAGCGCGCGTCTACAGGTTGAAGCGACGCGGGCGGCGGCCGAGGCCTCGGCTTCGGGCCGAGACCTGATGCGTCGCCGCTTCGACGAGGGTCTGGCGACGGCGGCCGATCTGTTGCAGGCGGAGTCGCGAGCCACAGCGATGCGCCAGGGCGCGATCGGGGCCCTGGCCAACTACCATACGGCGGTCGCGCGATTCGAGTTCGCGAGATCGCAATCCAACCAGAGAACGAGCGATGAAGTGGATTAGAGGAATATCCGTCGCAGCGACGCTCGCCGCCGTCGGATGCGGCGGAGAGCCGGGTGCGTTGCCGGAGCGAGAAGCGGCGGTAGAAGTCGAGGTGTCCACGGCGGTCGCCTCCCGAAGCCTGGTGGGCGTGCCCGGCACGGTGCTGGCGACCGAAGAGGCGGAGCTGGCCACGCGGATCAGCGGGACGATCCGCCGGGTCGACGTCGACATCGGGTCGCGGGTCACCCGGGGTGATGCGCTGGTCGTCCTCGATACCGGTGAGATCGACGCCCGCATCGCCGGCGCCGAGGCCGCGGCGGAACTGGCGCGGCGATCGCACCGCCGGATCGCGGCGCTGGCCGTCGACGGCGCCGCCACCGAGCAGGAGCTGGATGACGCGGCCGCGCGACTGGAGATGGCGGAGGCGGCGCTGCGCGATGCGCGGGCCCAGCGTGAATATGTGGCGCTCCGAGCACCCTTCGGCGGCGTCATCACCGCTCGCATGGCCGATCCCGGCGACCTGGCGGTGCCCGGCGTACCGATACTCGCGCTCACCGGGACCGCTGGCCTCAAGGTGACGGCCGACCTCCCGGCGGAGCTGTCCGGACGCCTCGCGATAGGCGACGCGGTCACCGTCGTGCGGCCCGAGAGCGGCCACCGCCACCCCGCCCGGGTCACGCGCGTCGTCCCGGCGGTCGAACCGTCGACCCGCCGTTTCCGCGTCGAGGCGCGGTTCGACACGCAGGCGACGGCTCCGCCTGAAATCCCACCCGGCACCTTCGTGCGGGTCGAGTTCGATGAGCCCACCAGCACCACGCGCTGGATCCCGACCGACGTGATCAAGCCGCGGGGCCAGCTGAACGGCGTCTTCGTCGTCGAGAACGACACCCTGCGTCTGCACTGGGTGCGACTCGGCCAACGGCTCGAGGGAGCGGTCGAGCTGCTGGCCGGGCCGCCTGTGGGCGCGCTGTTGGTCCGCGCGCCGTCGCCCGAGCTGGCCGATGGCCGGCCGGTGGTGATCGCGCGCCGCTCCGAATGGGTGCCCGAGTTCGTGGAGCAGCGGCCGGTCAGCGTGGAGGGGGTGCGATGAGGACCGAGTTCGCTGGCAAGCTGGCCGACACCTTTCTCACCTCCAAGCTGACGCCGCTGCTGCTCGGCGCGGCGCTGGCGCTGGGATTGTTCACGGTCGCGACGATGCCGAGCGAAGAAGAACCGCAGATCATCGTCCCATTGGCCGACATCCACCTGCCGCTGCCCGGCGCCACGCCGGAGGAGGTCGAGAACCGGCTTCTCATTCCGCTGGAGAACGTGCTCTCGGGTATCGAGGGTGTCGAGTACGTCTACAGCCACGCCCAATTCGGCTACGGGCTCATCACGGTCCGCTACGAGGTGGGGCGAGACATGGAGGAGAGCCTGGTCCGACTTTACAGCACGATGCTGAAGTACGCCGACCGCATGCCGCCCGGCTTCAGCATGCCGCTGGTCAAGACGGTGACCATCGACGATGTCCCCTTCTTTACCGTCACCCTGGCCAGCGACGCTTACGATCACGCGGCGCTGCGGTCGCTCGCCGATGAGGTTCGCGTCGCGCTCGAAGCGGTGCCCGAGGTGCGGGATGTGACGACCATCGGCGGCTACCCGCGGGAGATCCGGGTGGAGCTGATGCCCGATCGCATGGCGGCCTTCGGCGTCGACCCGACCTTGATCGCCGAGCGTTTGCGTCAGGCCAACGTCAACCTCGCTGCCGGCGAGTTCACGCGGGCGGACGAGGTGGTGCGAGTCGTCGCCGGCCCCTTCCTGCGGAGCGCCCCGGATGTGGAAAACGTGGTGCTGGACGTCCGCCGGGGTCGACTGATCAAGGTCTCGGATGTGGCGGACGTGATCGATGGGCCCGAGGAAGTCTCAACCTACACGTTTCACGGCGTGCCCGGCTCGCCGCTCTCGCCGATGGTGACGCTCGCGGTGTCGAAGCGACCCGGCGCCGATGCCACCAAGCTGGGCCACGCGTTGGAGGCGAAGCTCGAGACGCTGCGCGGGCGCGTCATCCCCAGCGACATCGAGGCGCCGATCACGCGCAACTACGGCGAGACGGCCCGCGAAAAGGTCAGCACGCTCAAGGCCCATCTGCTCCTGGCGATCCTCGCCGTGGGTCTGGTCGTGGCGCTGGCCATGGGCTGGCGAAGCGCCGTCATCGTCATGATCTCGGTGCCGATCACCTTCGCCCTCACCCTGTTCGTCTATCAGTTCTTCGGCTACACGCTGAACCGCGTCACGCTGTTCGCGCTGATCTTCGTCACGGGTATCGTGATCGACGACTCGATCATCGTCGCCGAGAACATGGAGCGGCACTTCGCGATGCGGGATCGTCCGCTGCGGGCGGCGGCCCGTGCCGCCGTCGACGAGGTCGGCAACCCGACCATCCTGGCGACGCTCACCGTGATCGCCGCGGTTCTGCCGATGCTGTTCGTGTCGGGACTCATGGGTCCGTACATGAGCCCCATGCCCATCGGCGCCACGGTGGCCATGCTGTTCTCGCTGGGGGTGGCGCTGGTCGGCACGCCCTGGCTCGCCTTTCGCCTCCTACGCGGTGCACATGCCGAGGGCGAGGAGCCGACCTACGTCCTCGAGAAGACCCGTATCTATCGCCTCTACCAGCGCATCATGAGCCCGCTGCTCCGCCACCCCACCTGGATGTGGGGGATGCTGGGCACGGTCACCGTTCTGCTGATCGCCGCCACCGCCATGTTCTTCACGCGCACCGTCTCGGTGAAGATGCTGCCGTTCGATGACAAGAACGAGATGCAGATCATCATCGACGTGCCCGAGCCGACTCCGCTCGAGGCGACGACCGCGCTGGCCGAGGAGATGAGCCGGGCGTTGGCCGAGCTGCCGGAGATCTCGGACATCCAGCTTTATGCGGGGACGGCCGCCCCCTTCAACTTCAACGGCATGATCCGCCACTATTACCTGCGACGCGGCAACCATGTCGCCGACATCCAGGTCAACCTCATCGACAAATCGGAACGCGGCGATCAGAGTCACGACATCGCCAAGCGGGTCCGCCCGATCGTCCAGCGTGTAGCCCGCGAATCCGGACTCGACGCGCGGGTGAAAGTCGTTGAGGTGCCCCCCGGGCCACCCGTTCTCTCGACACTGGTCGCCGAAGTCTACGGGCCCGACCCCGCGAGCCAGACGGCGGTGGCGGCTCGCGTGCGCGAGCTGTTCGCTCAGCACCCCAGCGTCGTAGACATCGACTGGTCGCTGACCGACCCACAGCGCGAAGCCCGTTTTCATATCGACGAGGAGAAAGCGGCGCTCAGCGGTGTCGCCAAACCGTCGGTGGCTCACGCCCTGCGCATCGCACTGGGTGGCGCCGTACCGACTCACCTTTCCCAGCCGGAAGCCCGCACGGCGATACCGATCCGCCTACACCTTAAAGAGGGCGCCCGCTCGGGCGTCGATCGGCTGGGGGCGCTGCACATCGCGTCGGCGGCGGGCCAGCTCGTTCCACTCAGCGAGCTGGTGCGAACCGAGATGACCGAGACACCGCAGGTTATCGACCGCAAGAACGGTCAGCGTGTCGTCTATGTGACGGCCGAGGTCGCCGGTGATGCGGAGAGCCCAGTTTATGCGATCCTCGACCTGAAGAAACAGATCGCGGAGATCGAGTTGCCTTCGGGGGTCCGACTGGGCCAGCTCTATACGCGCCAACCGGGCATCGTCGAGCAGCCGGTGATGAAGTGGGACGGCGAATGGCAGGTGACTTACGAGGTCTTCCGCGACCTGGGCATCGCGTTCGCCGGCGCGCTGATCCTGATCTACGTCCTTATCGTCGCCTGGTTCGGCTCCTTCATCGCTCCTCTGGTGATGATGACCGCGATCCCGCTCACCCTGGTGGGTATCGCGCCGGGCCACTGGATGTTCGGCGCCTTCTTCACGGCCACCTCGATGATCGGGATGATCGCTTTGGCCGGGATCATGGTGCGCAACGGGATCTTGCTGATCGACTATCTCGAGGCGCGGCGCTCCGCCGGGATCCCGCTCGACCAGGCGGTCATCGAGGCGGGCGCCGTTCGCACAAGACCCATCGCGTTGACCGCGGGCACCGTTGTCATTGGCGCGATCGTGATCCTGTTCGATCCGATCTTCGAGGGTCTGGCGGTCTCGCTGATTACCGGAGCCATGGCATCCACTCTGCTGACGCTCATCGTGGTGCCCAGCATCTATTACATCGTCCACCGCAACCGGAGCCATGGCGACGACGCCGGCCCGATAGCCACAACGAACCCCGAACCGAAGACGGTCTGAGATGAAAGTCGTGTTGCTGATGTATCTCGACGAAGATGAAAAGTGCGTCGGACGCCTGCTCAAGGAGCAGAGGATCGAGGCGTACAGCCGGCTGCGGGTCGAGGGCCATGGCCCGGGCAGCGCGGCCGGATGGTCTGGTGAGATCCAGCCCTATCAGTCGCAGATGATCATGTCCGTCCTTGCCGACGATGCGGCCGCCTCCTTAATGGATGCGGTCGCAGAGTGCTCCGACGTCGAGGACCCCCGGCACCCGATCCGCGCCGTCCTCGTTGATGTAGAAGGCTTCGCCTGCTGTCAGCTCAGTCAACCCTAAACCGGATGAGGCAAAATGTCACTTGAGCGCAAGATCCGATTCATCGCCGGGACGTTCGTACTCGCCAGCCTGGCACTCGGCTGGTGGGTCAGCCCCTACTGGTTCCTGTTCACCGCCTTCGTCGGCCTCAACCTGGCTCAATCGTCGATGACCCGGTGGTGCTTGATGGAGGACATCCTGCGTTGGACGGGTATCCATCGGGAATCGCCACGCACCGTTAGCTGACGACTGACCCGGTCGGGTCGCGCCGACTCGACCGGACCCCGCCGACCGGTGCGCCAAGCCGGCGCACCTTCGCATCACGACCTTGCGCCCGAGGTCCGGCATCCGGAGCTTAAAGATATGGCCCTGGTCTTGCAGCCTCGAGCCTTTGGTTCCTCGCTTGAGCCCCGCTTTTCAGGAGACAGAATCGATGTTGATACGACGCGAAGAGGCCCTGGCCTACCACTCCGAGGGTCGGCCGGGCAAGATCGCGATGATCTCTACGAAGCCGTGCCATACCCAGCGCGAGCTGTCGCTCGCCTACACGCCGGGCGTGGCGGAGCCGTGCCGGGTCATCGCCAAAGAAGGAGACGCGGTCTTCAAGTATACGGCGCGGGGCAACCTGGTGGCCGTCGTTTCGAACGGCACGGCGGTGTTGGGGCTGGGTCGAATCGGGGCGCTGGCATCGAAGCCGGTGATGGAAGGGAAGGGGGTGCTGTTCAAGACGTTCGCCGACATCGACGTCTTCGATCTGGAGGTCGGCAGCACGGACCCCGAAGACACGATCCGCTTCTGCGAGCTGCTCGAGCCGACGGTCGGCGGGATCAACCTCGAGGACATCGCGGCACCCGACTGCTTCTACATCGAGGAGACGCTGATCAAGCGTCTGAACATCCCCGTCTTTCACGATGACCAGCACGGCACAGCGATCATCAGCGGCGCCGCCCTGGTCAACGCGCTGGAAATCGCCGGGAAAGACATCTCAGAGGTCAGGATCGTGGTGAGCGGCGCCGGCGCCTCGGGCATCGCCTGCGCCGAGCACTACATCGCGCTCGGCGCGCAGCGCGAGAACATCTTCATGGTCGACAGCAAGGGCGTCATCCACTCTGAGCGCGAAAATCTGAACCCGTACAAGGCGCGATTCGCCCATCACACGCCGTACCGAAAGCTCGCTGATGCGTTGAAGGGTGCCGACGTCTTCATCGGCCTGTCACAGCCCGGCGTCATTTCCGGGGACGACCTGAAGACGATGGCCGACGATCCGATCGTCTTCGCGATGGCGAACCCCGACCCCGAGATCTTGCCGGAGGAGGCGTTCGCCGCCCGCAAGGACATCATCATGGCCACCGGGCGGTCCGACTACCCCAATCAGGTGAACAACGTGCTGGGCTTCCCCTTCATCTTCCGCGGCGCGCTCGATGTGCGGGCGCGCTCGACCAACCAGGAGATGAAGATGGCCGCCACCCACGCGCTGGCCGCACTGGCGAAAGAGCCGGTGCCCGAGGAGGTGGCTCGTGCCTACGGGGTACAGAAGCTCGCCTTCGGCCGCGATTATCTGATTCCCAAGCCGATCGACTCCCGCGTACTCCTCTGGGAGGCTCCCGCCGTGGCCAAGGCGGCGATGGAGACGGGCGTCGCCCGTATCCAGATCGACCTGGACGCGTATCGCAACCAGCTCGAGTCACGGCTCGGCCGCGCTCGCGCCGTCATGCGATCGGTCATCGTTCACGCGCAGGTCGCCCCTCAGCGGATCGTGTTCCCCGAGGCGACTGACCCGCACATCCTCCACGCCGCTGCCACCTGCGTGGAGGAGAAGATCGCCCGGCCCATCCTCATCGGTAATCCCAAAAGGATCGCGCGTGCGGTGAGCGAGAACGCCATCGAACTCGATCTCGCGCAGATCGAGGTCATCGACCCCGCCGAACATCCGAGACGGCAGCAGTACATCGACGTCTTCTTCCGCGACCGGCAGCGCAAAGGCATCACCCGCGCCGAGGCGGACGAGCGTCTGGAGCGGTCGATCTACTACGGAGCCATGATGCTCCGGATGGGCGACGCCGACGGCCTCATCGCCGGCCAGGATCTGCATTATCCGGAAGCGCTTCGCCCCTGTCTCGAGACCGTTGGCGTCAACCCAGGCGTTCACAAGATCGCCGGCCTCTACATGATGGTCATGGAAAAAGACGTGATGTTCTTCGCCGACACCACCGTGAACATCACGCCCGATGCCGAGACATTGGCCGAAACCGCCATCCTCGCCGCGCGCTTCGCTCAGCGGCTTGGAATCGAGCCCCGCGTCGCCATGATCTCTTTCTCGAACTTCGGCTCGACCCGCCACCCCGAGGCACTCAAGGTGGCCCGCGCCACGGAAATGGTGAAGACGCGTAGCCCCGAGTTGATCGTCGACGGAGAGATGCAGGCAGACACCGCCGTCGTTCCCGAGATCTTGAAGGGCCGCTACTCGTTCAGTCGGCTCCAAGAGCGGGCCAACGTGCTCGTCTTCCCAGACCTCAACGCCGCAAACGCGGCCTACAAGCTGCTGGCGCGGCTGGGTGGCGCCACCGCCATCGGCCCGATCTTGCTCGGGATGAAGAAGCCCGTCCACATCCTTCAGCGAGGGGCGGATGTGCGCGACATCGTTAACCTGACCGCGATCGCCGTGGTCGACGCGCTGGAACGGCGCGTCGAGGAGACGCCGTTATTGGCCGAGAGTGTCAGACTCTGACGGACGCCCCGACTCGCCCGGGGGGCCCAGGCGCGGCTGACCCGCAGCAGAGGCCCCGAGTGGGATGATTTGCCACCGCTCGTTGCGAACGCACGGCCCACGCCCCGGCGTTCCGCTCGGCGTAACCCGCTGCCACAAAAGGAGTTAGGCGCGCCGAGACCAGCGAGCGGTGCGGATCTGGCGGTTAAGGTATCGGGCGCGGTCGGTCGTCCCCACCGAGTGGAGGTGTGTGCCATGGCCATGATGATCACCGACGAATGCATCGATTGCGGAGCCTGCCTCCCCGTGTGCCCGAACGACGCGGTTAACGAGGGCGTAGCCACCGATTTGCCGGTTTTTTGGATCGACGTCGAGCGTTGCACGGAGTGCTTCGGCTTCCACGATCAGCCGCAGTGCCAGGAGGTGTGCCCGGTGGACTGCATCGTCCCCAATCCCGACTACCGCGAA
>JABAOH010007173.1_pt2 | contig 20162 bp, 15 predicted proteins | sample 7062181 | NCBI WGS metagenome assembly JABAOH01 (sample SAMN14538630, study PRJNA623070) | marine sediment metagenome | biome: marine biome [ENVO:00000428]; feature: marine pelagic biome [ENVO:01000023]; material: deep marine sediment [ENVO:00002113]; isolation source: pool of 5 deep marine... | reverse complement strand
TAGCTGTGAGTGATAAACCGTACGGTCCGTTTAAAGATCCGTTAGGCAAACCGTTGTTAACCAGGCATTCACCCGGTATAAAAGCGGATAGAGACTTCATCGATCCCTGTGTTTTCATTGATGATGATGGTACGGCGTATCTATTCGTAGGGCAAAATGTTGTCAATGCAGTGGTACTCAATGAAAATATGATTTCCTACCGGAGGGATGTAACAATCATCGAAGGGATTGACCATTTTTTTGAAGCTGTATGGATTCATAAGTATAAGGGAAAATATTATATGTCCTATTCAGGTCAAGGGAAAATACTCTATGCAATGTCTGACACTGTTTTGGGTCCTTATGAATTCAAGGGAGAGATACTCGATCAAGTGAATAGCGGTACCAACCATCATTCGATCGTTGAATACAAGGGACAATGGTATCTCTTTTATCATAATGCGGATCTGGCATTAAGAAATATTCCACCGGATTCTGAAGAGCGTAAATACGTTCAATGGCGCCGATCCGTTTGTATAGACTACCTCTATTATAACGAGAACGGAACCATTCGAAAAGTAGAACAAACAAAACAAGGAGTCAAACCTATAATAAACAAGTGACAAAATGTGTATAACAATCAATACGGGTGGTTGGTTAGCAAAGGTTAAGTTTAACAAATGATCAATTCAATAAAACATTTTGTATCCGGATATCGATTTACGCTGAAATGCCCGATACCTCCTATTTCGAAAACATTTAGTACTATAAAAAATCTATTATTTACACAATAATACTATTATTAATTGACAGAGGTTTTTATTTAAGTGCAAATCAGTCAATACCTTAAGAGGTTATCATGACCTATACCCGACGAAAATTTTTAAAACATGCAGGCATGACTTCTCTTGCACCCCTTTTGGCAGGCAGTTTGATGTCGAATTGTTCGAAGAATGAAAAATTGAACATACTCTGGCTGATTGCGGAGGATCTGGGACCTGATCTGGGATGCTATGGTACAAAACATGTCCAAACACCCCATTTAGATCGATTCGCCAGTGAAGGGGTCAAATTCTCAAATGCATTCACAACGGCTCCGGTCTGTTCAGCGTCACGGTCGGCGTTCATGACCGGGATGTATCAGACATCCATCGATGCCCATCATCACCGAAGTCATCGTGATGAAGATGATCATTATGTCCTGCCCGAACCCTATCGTGTTATTACTGACTATTTTCACCGGGCCGGATATTATACCTGTAATTGCAGCGGATTAGATTTCGACAAACCAGGGAAAACCGATTGGAATTTTACGCCCATAGATGAGCCTTTTGACGGAACCGACTGGAGAGAGCGAAAAGAGGGACAACCCTTTTTTGCCCAGGTGAATTTTGGTGAAGTGCATCGAATGGGCCTGAGACCGGATACGTTAACGGTGGACCCGGGTTCGGTTGATTTGCCTCCATATTATCCCGATCACCCGGTAACACGAAATGATTGGGCAGAATATCTGTCGGCCATTGAAGTGCTCGATCAGAAAGTCGGCAAGGTATTGGCCCGACTGAAAGAGAACGGATTCGAAGAGAACACCCTCGTATTTTTCTTTGGGGATAATGGACGTAATCATGTGCGGGGCAAACAGTGGTTGTACGATGGCGGAATCCACATTCCCCTGATCATTCGCTGGCCGAAAAAACTGAAATCCGGAATAAGAAATGATGACCTGGTCAGTGCCATCGATTTTGCCCCGACATGTTTGGACCTGGCAGGCGTAACTCCACCCGGTCATCTGGAAGGAAGCATATTCCTCGGTTCCCATAGAATCGGGCGTGAATATGTGATTGCAGCCCGCGACCGATGTGATGAAACCGAAGATAGAATTCGGTGTGTCCGTACGCATCAATACAAATATATCCGAAATTTCCATCCTGAAAAGCCCTACACCCAGTACAATCGATACAAAGATGCTTATTACCCTGTATTAAGACTTATGCATCGCCTTCATGCAGAAAATCAACTCACACCTGAACAAGCATTTTTTATGGCAAATCGACGACCCGAGGAAGAACTTTATGATGTATTACAAGATCCTCATGAATTGAATAATCTTGCAGGGAAACAATCACATCAAAACATATTACAGAAGTTCCGTAAAATTCTGGATGACTGGATAAAGAATACCGGTGATAGAGGTGAATTTCCGGAAGATTCGGATGTGGTAAAAAAATATAAGGAACAAATGAAAGCATGGGCTCAGGACAGAATCGATGAAATATACAGGAATGAGAATTGAATATATCCGTGTTTTCAGAAGAACTAAATTTGTTTGTTATAATCCCATTTTCCAAAAGGAGAAACCAATGCATCGTTATTTATTTCAAGAAAAATCGGCACACCCTTTTAACTGCTTCATCTTGCTCATCTGTGCCATGCTGCTGATACTCTCTTTTTTCGAGAGTAGTTCAGCACAGGTAAATGTCAGAGAGGATACTCTGATCATACCGACGTACCTCGTGGATCCGCCCAATCCCATGCCTCGGTTTTATGAGGGCAGAACCCATCAGGGCGTTCAGAGACGTGTGTATCCCTATCCCATGAATGATAATCTGACACGAGTCAAGGAAGACAGACCCTATCATATTGTGAATTTCGAAAATGAGTATATTAAACTCGGTATTATGCCAATGATGGGTGGTCGTATCTTCTTTGCCGAGGATAAAACAAACGATTATGTCTGGTTCTACCGCCAACATGTGATCAAACCCTCACTCATCGGCATGGTTGGGTACTGGATTTCCGGCTCCAACGCCTGGGCTTTTCCGCATCATCACGGTCCCAATACAGTAAAACCAATGGACTATCGAATCGAGGAGAATTCAGACGGTAGTAAAACCATCTGGATTGCCAACACTGATCAAAGGCATCGCATGCGTATTTTAGTCGGGTATACTATTTTTCCGCAATCATCGCTTGTTGAAATGACCATCCGTCCCATGAACCGCACGCCTGTGGCAAACAGCTTCTTATTCTGGTCAAATCCATCGGTTCATGTGGATACGAACTATCAGGTGATTTTCCCACCGTCAGTTCAGTACGTCACTCAGCATGCCAAGCGGGAGATGACCACATGGCCTGTTTCGGATCGTCGTTACAACCGTTTTGACTATACTGGCGTGGATATCAGTTGGTGGAAAAATATTGGTGTGCCATCTTCTTTCTTCTCCTGGGATCCAAAGGAGGATTACTTTGGCGGATACGATCATGGCAAACAAGCCGGCACTGTCTGGGTCGGAAATCACCATATCACACCCGGGATGAAATTCTGGGCCTGGGGTAACAATCCCGGGGGAGACATGGCGAATGCCGGTCTCACCGATGACGACGGGCACTATATCGAACTCATGGCCGGCGCATACACGGACAATCAACCCGACTATAGCTGGCTTCAGCCTTATGAGGGGAAGTCGGTTAAGATGATCTGGTTTCCGGTGCGTGAACTGGAAGGTCTCAAGTATGCCAACCGGTACGGCGCCTTGAACCTGGAAGTATCGGAAGATCAATTCATCCGGATCCGGATGAATACCACGTCCCCTCACCAGGAGGCGAAAGTCGTTCTCAAGGCCAAGGGGAAGGTCTTGTTTCAGGAAACCGTCGAAATCAGTCCCGCCAAACCGTACGGTAAAGACGTTGCTCTTCCGGCTGGAGTTTCCGAAGACGATCTGGAAGTGATGTTGCTTTGCAAAAAAGGCAAAACCCTGCTTTCCTATAAACCCGCCGAACATCATCCCCCTGACTATCCCATCCCTGAAGCGCTAAAACCACCGGCACCGCTTCAGGAAATCAAGACGACTGAGGAGCTGTATCTGACTGGTCTTCGACTGAACCAATTTTACAACGCCTCTCTGGATCCCATGCCCTACTATGAAGAGGCTTTGAAACGCGATCCCGGAGATTACAGGGTTAATACCCAGCTTGGTATCCTGTATATTAAACGGAAGATGTGGAATGAAGCGGAAAAAAATTTACGCATTGCCGTAGCGCGAATCACGTCCAATTATACAAGACCAAGAGACGGAGAGGCACTATATTACCTGGGTGTTGTGCTTAAAGCGCAGGGAAAATTGGAAGAAGCCTATGATAATCTTTATAAGGCTTCCTGGAGCGCCGCATGGCACACGCCGGCCTATTACCAACTTGCAGAAATCGATTGCCAGCGGAATAACTTTGAAACCGCCCTGGCGCATCTAAATCGGGCAATTTCAACCAATACGAACAATTTTGAGGCGCTCAATCTGAAGATTGTCGTTCTTAGAAAACTGGATGACGTTAAAGCGTCAATACATCAGGCTGAGCTTGTTTTGAGCAAAGATGTTCTAAACCACCAGGCAAAAAATGAACTTATCATATTGACGTCAATGTCAGGTGAAAACAAGAGAGCCGCCGAATTGCTGCATGATCTGAACGTGATCATGCGGGATGAAGTCCAATCTTACCTGGAGTTGGCCACTGACTACGCCAACTGCGGATTCTATGAAGAAGCCATCGATGTGCTTACGCGGCTGGAGCAACAGGGCAATACATTTCCTATGACGTATTACTATCTTGGATACTACTGGTCGAAATTGGCAGATACTACAAAAACATTGGATTATTATAAATCCGCGAGTCAAATGCCGCATACCTACTGTTTTCCTTTCCGGGCAGAATCCATTGATGTGTTGCGTCATGCGATGAAACTGAATCCAAAAGATGCCCGTGCGCCCTACTATCTTGGCAATCTGTTATATGAAAATCAACCTGAAAACGCAATTACTGAATGGGAAAAATCCAGGGAACTGGACGACACCTTTTATATTGTCCACCGAAATCTGGGTGTAGCGTATGAGGCAGTACAAAACGATATCGCGAAAGCATTGGCAAGCATGGAAAGAGCCGTCGTCTGTAACAGTGATGATCCGAGACTCCTGTTTGAGATGGATATTCTGTACGAAAAAAACAAGGCATCATCACAGAAGAAATACGAGTTGCTCAGGAGTAATGTGGAAACCGTGAAACGGCGCACAGAATCGCTGCTACGCCTGGCCACCCGTGCTGTTGAATATGGTAAGTATGATGAAGCGATTGGAATCCTGCTCAATAATTCCTTTCCACAGTTTGAAGGTGGGCGAGAAATGCAGGATACTTATTTGAATGCCTTCATTTTGAGAGGTTCGGAGCGCTTCAATGCAGGAAAGTTTGCCAAGGCCCTGGAGGACTTTGAAACAGCGATGGCATTTCCCATCGGTCGCTGGGGACGATCTCGTTGGGCTCAATTTCATTATCTTATTGGCACTGTTTACGAAGCACAGAATGAACCGACCAGGGCGCAAACTGCTTTTCAGAACACCCTGGATATCGATGTTCAGCGTGGAGGTCAAGATCAGGAATTCAGGTTTTATCATGGTCTCGCACTTCATAAAATGGGGAAATTGAAGGAAGCCAAAAAAATCTTTGAGGACATGCTGAACAGGGCTCAAAGTGAGAGCGGAAGTGCATTCTTTCGGCAGTTTGAAGCGGGTCAGTCAAGGGACATGCAGATGGCTGAAAATCATTATCTGACAGGGCTGGCTTATGAAGGATTGGGACAGAATAAAAAAGCCAGAAAGGAGTTTGCTAGCGCACTCAAATTGAATCCCGGCCATGTATGGAGCAGGGTTCATCTGGAATCGCTTTAGATGCGAACATACAAAAATAATAAAAAACTGAGCTATCATTAAAAGTAATGATCGGATCATAACTAAAGCAATTGCACCAACTCGCAGATCATTTTTGAAAAGGTTCGGATGCAAGGTAAAAAAATGATAAATCCGAACAAATTAGAAACATGGTTTGTGACAGGAAGTCAGTACCTTATCGAACTGCATAGATGGATAGGTGCGGTTTGTGCCTAGCATGATGCGCAGGGTGCGAAAATTGCTAGGTTTGGTGATAATATGCTCGAAGTAACCGTTACTTAAGCTGATAAGGTAGAAGACACAATTTCGATTGGGCTACCCGGTGAATGGTTATGGCTTAGGTGATCTTGTTCAATGTGTTAATTCCGTATTCGAATCAGACATCGAGAAACTTGTGTCTGAATATAAAGAAACTTATACCATTCCCAATGAGGCTACAAAAAATGAAGATCAGTTCAACATGATAAAAGAAGCTGCTAAAGTTGGAATGAAGTGCGTTATCATCCGGCAAACGTTTCTTAAAAAAAGGATCAGGGAAATTGGAACTTTCTTATGTGACTTATCTGCGTTAGGAGGATAAATTCTATCCGAATATTTTTTTCGTTAGCATATTGCAACGATTTAGAATTATTGTATTTCTTGTAAATACTATTCATTACAAGTGAAAATTTTATATGCTCTAAAATGAAATAAGATTGCTACCTCTGAACCTTCAGGAACTGATAGGGAAAACGAATTTAACACTCTCTCCACGGAGTTAATCGACCCTGTGCCCGTTTCCTTTCAAAATATAACATAAAATAATAAAGATGAAATCAAGGCTAATCTCAACAACAATGCAAATTAGGACGATTCACTAATTACATCTACTTCCGTAGCGATGCTTTGGAAAAAATGTAATCCGGTATCTTTTTATTAAATTTAATTGAGTCAATAATAATTTCGGTTCCTTTGCCTTCTTTTAAGACATCTTTGTATAATGCTGTTTTGGGAAACCATCTCCCCTCCACTCTCATGACCTCATTTATCTTTATTGTCTTTAAAAGCTTGCCGCTTTTGGCATAAAGATTTTCTTTTAACGTGATAAACCGTTCTTGATCAACCCAAATTTTTCGTTTATCATAAGATGCATCTCCTTTCTTGGCTTTTAATTCTAAAATCCATATTTGACGGTTTGAAATTGTATCTTCACTAATTATCTCAGCATTATAAATATTTTGCAGCATAGGATCTTCCATCATATCTTCGTAAGATAAATCCGAACCCATTACGGATTGACGAAGCATATGTCCGCTAATCAAAATGGTTCTATCGGTCTGGGGTGAGTAAGTCCAAAGCTGATCGTCCAGTTTCAGCATTTTTGTTCCCTTTTCACGCGGTGGGGCAAGATATTCCGTAAATGAATCATCTATATTTCGCTGCCATGATTTTGCCTCGACGGTTCTTTCACCGCGTCTGCCGTGTATTATCATTTTGGATACAATTATTTTACTGTCGGATATTCTGTTTTCATCGACTCTTTTTAATATATCTTCTGCCGAAGGCGTTTGAGAAAAGAGCAGCGCCGGCAAAATCATCATTACAAAAATCAGTAGTCGTTTCATACTTCAAGCTCCTTGAAAAGTTGTGACGTTTGTCTTTTATAAATCCCAATGCCGGCGATTGACGTCCCCAGCACGGTTGAAATAATTCCCGGCGCAAATCCAATGATGAAGCTGCCGAAAGTCACCTGCGCGCGATAAACACTCGATATCATCAAAGATGAACTTTTAAAAAGAAAACCAAAATCGAGTCCATAAACCTGCATCAAATACGCGATACCGGCGCCAGCAAGTGTTCCTAAAACAGAACCAAAGATACCTATCATCACAGATTCCATTATGAGTGATCGATAAACATGCCCTTTGTCTTCGCCAACCGCTAGTCTTACGCCGATTTCACCGTAGCGGCGCAGGCTTCCCATCAAACCCGCATTCCATAAAACGATTGACATTGCCACTACAAATATCATGATTATAATGATAGCCATTGAATCGACCATCGCCAGATAATCGGTCAGTCCGCTTTCCCCCGGCAGTGTTCCCATCTGCGGCGAAAATTGGTCATCCACATTTTTAAATTCTTCATTGAAGGACGTCGCCATGAGCGTCGCCTGTTCATCGTTGTAAACATCATCCGGGAAGAATCCCAATATTTCACTGGCTGCATCCTGCATATCTAAGGCAAATTGAATATCGGAAATATCTGTGAATATCGCGCCGCGATCCATTGCCGCAATACCAAACTGAACAGTGCCGGCAATTTTAAAATTTGCCATAGTTATACTTCCATACATTGTTGAACTAATCAATGTTGCAATATCGCCAGGTGCAATTTTCAATTTTTTGGCGAATTCATCACCAATTAAAATTTCGCCGGACTGCTTCGGCATGTGCCCGCGAATAATGGCATCTTTGATATTAAGCAGTTTGTATTCCGGGCTGGAATCAGAAAACAAATCGACCGCCATACCGCTAACCGGACCCTGGGTTTTCGTTTCCCCGTTTTCATCGGGAATATCCAGTAATCCGCCGAATTTGATTCGCGGCGTCCAGATCATTTCTGGATATTTTTCATTCAAATTTTGTAGCAAATTATCGACCCCAATGAACGCTAGGTCAATGGGATTTTGATTGGCTTCTTTGGCATACGCCTGGGTCATTATTCTTAAGTGTCCGGTTTGGTAATGTGCGGTGGACTTGACCATGTCCGACATCACACCGTTTAAGAATGAGTAGAGAAAGACAGCCAGAAAAACGCCGATAAAAACGGTTAATACCGGGAAGAGTGACCGTGAGTGGTCACGCATCAGACCTTTTAATAAAAATTTAATCATGTCAATTTTCCTCTTAATGCATCCGTTGGTTTAAGTTTGGCAATTTTTCTTGTCGGCAGATAGCTGACAATAGTGGTAACAATTAAAACAAGTAAGGTTGTGCCGATGATAAGGCCGACGGTAAATGTCGGGAAAATTCTATTCCCCAGTGCAAAGCCGAAGCTATCCGTTGCTTCCGGTAGACCATATCCGGTTGAGGCGACATACAGTAAAAGGGGAATTCCATAAACAGCAGCCACAATTGCCGCTAAAACAGCATGCATCGCGCCTTCTAAAGTAAACAATTGAATTAGCTTTGAGCGCGTCATTCCCAGTGCCATTAAAGTGCCCATCTCTTTTCTTCTTCGGAAGATGGACAGTATTTGGGTGTCAAAAATGGCCAGCATTGCTAATAACAACAGTACGATATAAAAAATGCTTCCGCCGATTGATTTTGATAAAAAAAGCGCCCTTATATCTTGCATTAAAAATTCAAGATCTTTGTGATTCCAATTAGCAACTTTATCACTGAACTGTGATCCTTTTTCCAGGACAATGATCGTTGCTTCATCGGGCATTGCAGTCATTTTGCGCATTTTTTCAATGGGAATCCAAAGCTGTCCGTTATCAATATCTGAAACATTGGTTTTCATTACTTCTACTATTTTTATTTCATTTGCGTCGAAGGTGCCGTTGGCATCACGCCATCTAACTGTAACATAATCGCCAATTTTTAGTCCGGTACTTTTCGCCATTCTGCTGCCAATTAATGCCGGAATGGTTTCCTCGTCTGTTATTAATACAGAAGTCGGAATTGATAAAATAGTCTGCTCCGGCGCAATTCCTTTCAGCAAAGCGTTTTGAAATCTGCCATTGGGATAGATAGATGCCTGCCGGATCAATATTGGCACTGCTTTATTCTCTTCAACCAATTCTTGAAGTTTACCCGGTACCTTTTCGTGGGCATTTTCCAGCGTTAACGGATCGTACGGATCATAGTCGCTCTGCCAGTATTGCCCGCCAGCGTATTGGGCATCCAGCGTTTCTTTTTCCATTTGGTCAGCCATCCCGTTGTAAAGCCCCTGCAAGAATATGATAGCAACGAATGAAAACGAAAGTGCGATAACATTTAACCAGGTGCGCAGACCGGCCCCATAAATATTTTTAAAGGCAAGCTTGGGAATAATCATTTTCTCACCTCCGTTTCTAAAATTTCATCCTTTTCAACTCTTCCATCATTCAATGAAATTTTTCTTTTTAAATACTGCATTACTTTTTCATCATGAGTGGCGAAGATAAATGTTGTTTCAAGGCCCTCATTTAACTGAACCATCGTCTTCATAATGTGGTGTGAATTTTCTGCGTCAAGATTTGCAGTCGGTTCATCGGCAAGAACCAGTTCCGGTTTTTTAACAATCGCCCGTGCAATCGCTACCCGTTGGCTCTGTCCGCCAGAGAGTTGGGCCGGTTTTGAATTTGCCCGGTCAGCCAACCCAACCCATTCCAATGCATCCATAACTAATTTTTTTCGTTCCGAAGGTGGCATATTCTGAAGCAGAAGCGGAAATTCAACATTTTCAAAAACAGTATAAACAGGCAATAAATTGAATGTTTGGAAAATGAATCCGATATGCCGGTTGCGGAGTTGTGCTGCGCTTTTGTGCGAGAGGGTTTCAACTTTTTTTCCCATGACCTCAGCGCTGCCCTTGCTCGGCGAATCCAGTGAACCGATGATATTCAGCAGCGTGGTTTTGCCAGAGCCGCTGGGCCCGACAAGCCCTGCAAATTCTCCCTTCTTAAAAGTTAAATTCACATTATCCAGGGCAACCAGGGTTGTCAGTCCCATTGGATATATTTTCTTCAGGTGTTCAGTTTTAATTAAAAAAGAATTGTTCATTTTTACCTCCTGATTTATAATTTTAGCGGTTTTTGTCAGCTCCAACCAATCATTCGCACCAGATTTCTCATAAGGACAATTTAAACGATAATTTCAGCAACGACCATCCAAAGACCTTTTTTCTTTTTATATCCCATGAAATAAGTATCACCTGCTATGAGATTTTCACTCTCTAAAAACATTCTTAAAGTATTTTTATAATCGGAAGAAAAGTCGATTCCAATTTAATTACCTTCAATTAAATGAAATGAAAAACTCAATCCATTTTCAATCCTGCGTTCTGCGTCCTCCGGTTAGTGATTAAAAACAACCATTATCTGAAATCCTTTTCCGGAAAAGGCATTACTGCCGGTTTGTGTTTGATTAAGGTGGACTGTTTCCGGATTAATAAAACCAATGATATAAAACAGCCAATTGTCGTAGGTCCGCTGCCAGTTTAACAACACATAATTGTCATGATTGGTCCAGTCATAATAATAAATTCCAGATACCTGGTCGAGTAAACCAATCGGATAATTTATTGCTGATCCGGTAAATTGAATCCCGTCACCAGCCTCAAAAATTTTAGCTGAATTTTCCGAATTAAAAAATTCGGTCAGAACATTTAAGCCATTCCCAATGCCAAATGTATAATCGGCGCCAATCGTCCACATTCTCTGGTATTTAAATAATGGCATATCCGTATCTCTCTGAATAATACTTCCTTCAAACCATAGTCCGATTTCAACATCCCATTTACCGTCTAATGCAAAGCGGTTTTCATCAACTATCTTTTTATCTACAACAGAAGCGAGAGAGGGAAGCTGAGAAAAATCGGCTTTACGGTGATGGAAGCTCATACCGGCTTCACCGGTAAGCATCGGCAGTTGCAGCCGGCCGCCGAATTCAAATCCATTATCTTCGGTAGGAGCTGTTTCCCAGCCTTTTATATCATTATTATCATAAAGTCCCCACAACCAGATATTGGCATTGTTGTGAAAATAGTAGCGCAGCAGCATTCCATAAACGCCATCAGTAAGCTTAAGCGGGTCTCGCGGGTCGATGCGGTCAAACCACATTAACGGGCGAAACAGCGTTGCCGAACCAAAATTTATTTTTTGCAATCCTATCCGAGCTTCAAACTGGTTGCCTGCAAAACGTGCCCAAAGCCGATAAGGTTTAAACTTGCCTTTTGTACCAAGACGTTCCCAACCGTTAAAATTTCCTGTAGCAAAGGTGTTGAGCGAGATTTCTGCATCACCAAGTAGATAGCTATTTAGCGTCTTTTCGATAAAAACATCTGGAATATACCGAAATCCTGCCTGTGAAATTAGCGACTTCCCCTGATTTCCAGTCAGCCAGCCGGACAATTGTCCATGCCAAGTAATAGTTTGTGAAAAAACCACATTTTGTCCCAGCATCAGAAGTAAAGAGAAAAAGTATGATACAACTATGGCGCGCACTTCAAACCTCAGAATTTTGTTTTACAGGCAATATACCATAAAAAAAGAAATTGGTGAGTTCCATGGTCAACTCGTTGGGTGAATTATAAAGACTTAACAAGTTCTGGTCTTTAGCCATTTCTATCATATGATTCAAAAAGTAAAGTATAAATTCCGGTTTGAGATTCTGGCGGATATCACTATTTTCCCTTGCGGCTTTAAAATCATTTATAATTTCGTTAAAAGAATCCTCGTTCAATTTTTCAAGTAATTCGGCAATTTCCGGGTTCGGATTTTTCAAAAGATCATGAAAAAATTCCTGGCTCATCATATCTGTCTGTTCATGTTTAAGTTGAATTATCTGCTTAACCTTTTCAGGGAAAGATACCGGCTGCGCTTTAATTTTTCGGTATTCGGTCATCTGTTCTGAAAAAATCTGATTAAGTAGATATTTGGTAAGTTCTATTTTATTCTTAAAATATTTATAGAAGGTCATTTTACTGACATTAGCTTCCGAACATATTTCCTCTACAGATACTCTGCGAATACCAAACCGCATGAATAAATCTTGGGCAGTAGCAACCAATTGCTGAAATTTTTGATTTCTATTGTTCTTATTCATTCTACACTTTCCTAATACGAATCAGTATTTACTTACGTAATATGTCATATCTAACAAATATCGTAAAATTAAATTATAAGTGATACGATGTCAATAAAGATTTTGTTCCATATATATTCAATAATTTTCATTTTATTTTATAAGAGAATTGAATTAAATAAGTCGGTATGGGAAATCTTATGAAGTAGGTACAGGTAATAAGGATTGTTCTTTTAAGTTTTGGAATGAATCCGTCAGTAAGTACCTATCTTCGAACTGATAAATAGACTCTCATAAGGATTAAAATATGTTTGTCTTACAGAGTATTTTGAGTCAGCAATCCATAGTGCCACACTATCCATCTTAAAAGTTTCAAATGAAAATTCTTCCTATAAACTAAGCTTAATAATAAAAAGATAGCAATATTTACAAAAAAGTCAAATCAAATATTTTTCAAAATAAAAATGCGAGAAAGTCATCACCAACCTTCTCCCACCTTTTCTGCTTATTGTTTGCTCCTTAATTAATGACTCTGTTGATTTAGTTTCAATAAATAACAACACGCAGCGCCCATGGCGTTGCACTTTTCACACCATTCCATCTTTTTCCCATTAACTTCATAGCTTTGAACATCGATCAGCATGGCTTTTTCAATTGTCTTGCCCGATACTTTTACCTTTTTCCCGTGTAATTCCTTATCGTTGATCAACTTTTGTGCCTTATCCTTTTCAACAAATGACCAAACCTTGCCATCGTTGCTTTGGAGGTCACCTTTGTGACCGTACTTACTACACTGAAAATTAGCGCCTTCTGATTTATGGAGATCACAGCCAATACAGACTACGGTTCCTTCAACAGGTAATGGCTTTCAGCTTTGGTTTTTGACTCTGATGCCAAACTAACGAGACTCAATGAAAATAGAAACAAACTGACCAGCGTAAATAAAGCGAAAGATTTTATCATAATATCTTCCTCCTGTTTTATTCTCATATTTAAACAATCTATTTATGCATAATCTAATACAGATACTGTTTAAAAACTGTAAACCAGTTTACATCAATAAAAATTTTTCAGATATTTATTTATAACCGGGACAACAAAATCACTTACCCGGAACAACTTATTCTTTAAAGAGTTTGATATGCAAAAATCACAGGGTAAAAAAAATCACTTGTTATTCTAAGGAAAATTTTATATTATCAACAAAATTAAAAACGCTTAAAAAGGGGGCAATTATGTTGACCAAAGAAAAAGTCAATCAATTCTGGATGAAAAAAAATCTGGCACTTTTCGGTTTATCCCGTGATCCGAAAAAGATTAGCCGTCAGGTTTATGATTTACTCGTCAGTAAGGAATACAAAATTTATCCCATCAATCCGAATGTGGAACAAATCGATTCCATCAAATGTTATAAGTCTCTTGATGATATCAATCAAAAGTTAGATGGAGCGGTTATCATTACTAATCCAAAGATTTCACTGGTGGTTATTAAAGAGTGTCATCAACGAGGTATTAACGATTTGTGGTTTCAATTAGATACGATGGATGATGATGTCAAAGCGTATCTGGAAAAAAATGGGATGAATTACATTTATTCATGTGCGCTGTTGCATCATAAAGAAGCGGGATTTCCTCACACCTGGCATCAGTTTTTCTATCGGTTATTCAAGATGCGATAATATTTATCAAATTTTTAAAATTTATACCCGAGATTAAAATAAAAAATTAAACGGTGCTGACTGCCGCCCATCATGGTGAATTCAATCGGCCCGATGGGTGTTGCAGCACCAGCAGTGATACCATATCCCATAATCGCCCGATTTCGAATAAATAAGTTTTTCCATTGATCCGAAGTATTCCCCATATTCCAGCGGATCAAGATAAACCTTTTGGATAAAAATTCATACTGCACTCCCAGTTGTAGCGCCTGCAAATGCTTTCCACATCGTTCCTGAAATTTTAAACCCAAAAATGAATCCACTCCACCGAGAATTAATTTATGGCTGAGCGGGATATTTGAACCTGTTGTCGTCCCGATTTGCAATCGGCTAAGCAGAGATAATTTAGGATCAATTGGATAAGAAACCTGCCAGTCAAAATAGTGGTGGGTAAAATTGGCATTTCTAGCAATCCTTTCAGCGGTAAGAGTGCTTCTGAGAAGCAGAGATTGCCCACTGCCTGGAAATACGGCTCGATTGAAAGTATCCATCCGAATCAAGCCAAATAAAGCCAAAAATTTTGAATCACCAGATGACCATTCTTCAGAGCCGATTCTGGTTTTGATAATATCGAATTCACCTTTCAAGCCAAATCCCATAATTGCTGTGGAAGAAAAAATGGTTCCCAGCAGCACATCGCCCGTCACCGTTCTCAGGCGCATACTTGCTTCACGCTTTTTGTTCTGATAAATATCGACAATTTGAGAAGTATAATTTGCTCGTGCATGCAAACCAAATTGGTACTTAAATCCTGTATGAATAAAGTACTGCAAATCAATTTGCGACTGTTCTCCCAACCTTAAATCCATAACTAAATTAGAACCATGTTCAGCCAGGTTACGAAACGTCGTGTTGAGTAGTAAAGAAGCTTTAAAATCGCTATCATAACGCAAGCCAACTCGAAATAAATCAGTACTTTTTTCAATCACCCGAATGATTAAGTCACTCCCTTTGTCGCTGGGAATCAATTTATACGAAACTCGCTCGAAAAATTGTGAACTGTAAATCCTGGAAATCGCCTGTTCTAACTCTTTAGCAGAAATCCAGGTGGGACATTGAATATTCGATTCAGCCAATACCAGACGACGAGACACATCTCTCAATCCCTGAATTATTAAACTGTTAATATAAATTGAATCGACCTGGGGAGGGATAAATTCAAAACTCTGAACTGAATTCGGTTCAAGAGAATCGACCAACGCCTGCAATTGAGGCAACATCTGCCGAGCTGCCTCTTCCCCACGTTTAATGATATCTTCGGCTTCCATGAAACTAAACATGGTCAAACCGCTGATGTCAGGCTGAATGAGAATATCACAGAGTTCATGCTGTTTGAGGCGTGATTGCGCTTCAACAAAACTCAAGGACTGGGTAATAATGTCGAGGAAAGAAGTGATATTTTCCACTGGTAGCAGGGTGAAACTAACATCAATCCCAATAATAATATCTGCACCTAACCGCTGGACATCTTCGGCAGGCAAGTTTCTAACCAAACCACCATCGACCAATAAACGATTTTGAAGTTTAACGGGAGTAAAAACAGTGGGAATTGCCATGCTGGCTCGAATCGCATCAGGTAAAAAGCCACTATCGATTGGGACAGCTTCTCCTGTTCCGATATCAGTGGCAAGACAGGTAAAAGGGATCGGCAGTTGTTTAAAATCGCTGATGTGGTGAACTGACCAGGTTAACTTTGAGAGGAAGTTAGAAATCTTTTGACCTGCTATTAATCCTGAAGGTAATTGAACGCCTTTCTTACTAATGGGGAACGATCCCATGTAACGACCATCCCAGATCTTTTCTTCCATAGCCACGTAACGTCTCGATACTTCATCTGTCAACAAATCCACCCAATCTGTGCTTAGAGCCAGCCTTTCTATCTCATCAGATCGATAACCAATGGCATAAAGTGCCCCAACAATGCTGCCTATACTGGTGCCAGCAATACAATCGATTTGAACTCCAGCTTCTTCAAGCACTTTTAAAGCTCCAATGTGAGCTAATCCCTTGGCACCCCCGCCGCTCAGAGCGATACCGACTTTGGGTCTTGCCTGTCTCGCTTGTGGATATAAATTGATAGTGATGATAATAGTGAAAATTAAGAGAAGGATGCCAGTTTTAATAATAGTTCGACACATTATCTCGATTCCCTTCCACAACTGAATTAGTTAATTGGGTGATTGTGCAATTGGGTAAATTACTTAATGGGTTATTCGTGCATGTCCAAAAATGCAGTATGTCTGGAGCGTAAGTCATTCTTCAGCCATTCCAGTTGCTTTTCCCCAAGTTTGCCGTGATAGTGAGGATTCCCCTTTTCGTTTCTGCCCAGATACGCCACATTATCCAGCACGATAAAACATACCTTATCGAAATCGAACAAATAATAATTTGGCCCAAAATGTCTTTTGAAAGTCTCCAGGGCATAATGATCATCGGGCGAATCTTAATTTTTGTCATGATTGCCTGGGACATTGTAAAAAGGAATTCCAATTTGAGAGGCTACTGAATTATATCGATTATTGTTAATTTGCATTGGATTTTCAAATGTTGTATTAAGACAAGGAAATTTTGTTCCTTTTAAGTAAAAAATTTTACAATAAATTAATAATATCAATCAAAAAGATTTGTTAACTGATAAATTTTTCTTGCGCTTTTAAGTCGAAATTGTTATATTAATTCTGTTAAATAAGTTGTTCATAACAGATAAGTTGAAAATAACTAAATTAAGAGGGAGGCGCAGATTCTCACTCGATGAATCTTTGTGCCTTTTTTTTTGTTTTCTCGATTGCTGAATTAGCCCATAAAAATAATGCCAACGAATAACAAAAGGAATTAACAGATGTTCGGATTCTATATTCTGATAGCACTTATCGTTATAATTGTAATCTGGTTGATTGCCATATACAACAAACTGATACGCAATAAAAATCTGGTTGCCGAAAGCTGGAGCGGCATCGAGGTTCAGCTTAAAAGACGCACCGATCTCATACCTAATCTTCTCGAATCTGTAAAAGGATACATGAAGCATGAACGAAAACTGTTGTCCGAAGTCACCAGGCTGCGGACAGAAAGCCTTCAGGCAAAAGAAATTGACGCCAAAAGTCAGATCGAAAATGCCCTGTCGCGATCACTGGCTAACCTGTTCGCTGTGGCGGAGAATTATCCTGATTTGAAAGCCAATCAGAATTTTCTTGAGCTGCAGCGGCAACTGGCAGAAATCGAAGATCAGCTTCAGATGGCTCGCCGTTACTACAACGGAACCGTGAGAAATTTCAACATTTTGATCGAATCCTTTCCCAGTAATGTTATTGCTAAGAAATTTAATTTCAGTCAAGCGAGCTTTTTTGAGCTTGAGAACGAATCGGATCGGGTTGTTCCGCAAGTTAAGTTTTAGCAAGACCTTGCCTTATACAGATAAATGAAAAATTTCTGTTCAGAAATAGGTTATTCAATATCTGAAAAAGTGAATAGAGAATGGTTAGAGGTGATTGTGTAAATAGTGCTCGAACGAAAACTCCACAAATTGTCATTCTGAGGCGTTTTTTGCTGAAGAATCTATGACCACTAAATCTAAAGAGAAACAATGGCTTGGTGGTCACAGATTCTTCGTCGCTTTGCTCCTCAGAATGACAAAAAAATGAGTTTTCGTTCAGACACTAAATAGGTAATTGGACAAATCGGAATAAACAGTTTTAATGATTGGAGAGATTATGCAACCTGCTCATCGAATTATCTTCGCTGTGATCATCAACATCGTATTCCTTCTTTCATTCACTAGAATGGTACATGCTGATGATGTAGAAAGAATTATAACTTACCAGAGTTACATCACCATACACAAAGATCGCACACTGACGGTAACCGAAACCATTAAAGTTATCTGCGCCAATCAACAAATTCAGCATGGTATCTTCCGAACCTTTCCTACCAGATACAAAGATCGATTCCTCAATACGGTGCGGATCAAATTTCAAATTATTGAGGTCATGAAAAATGGACTGCCAGAACCTTATCATACAGAAAAGGTGAGTAATGGGATTAAACTTTACATTGGCAGCAAGGATGTTTTTCTACGACCGGGCGAATATACTTATACCATCGTTTACCAGACAGATCGTCAGATCGGTTTTTTCGAGGATTTTGATGAGCTGTATTGGAACGTGACGGGCAACGAGTGGGAGTTCGCCATTGAACAGGCAGAGGCTGTTATTGAATTGCCTCCCGAAGCCACCGTATTGAACAAAATCGCCTACACTGGCAGGCAAGGAAGTCAGGGGAGAGATTATACAATTGGACATGATGCCAAAGGTAATGTCAAATTCACCACAACCTATCCGCTGATGTCTGGTGAAGGATTAACTGTTGCCGTATCTTGGCAGAAAGGCGTTATTCCCGAACCGTCTACAGAACAGAAAATGGGTGACCTCTTTTCCGACAATCAAAATGCACTGGCTGCCTTGCTGGGCTTGATTATCCTATTCATTTATTATTTTGTTGTATGGTCAAAGGTTGGTAAAGATCCCGAAAAAGGAGTGATATATCCACAGTTTGCACCTCCCCCAGGATTTACACCTTCAGCAACTCGTTATGTGATGCGGATGGGGTACAGTGATCGAGTATTTGCCGCTGCCATTGTTAACATGGCTGTCAAGGGGTATTTAAGGATCGCAGAAGAAAAGGGGGAATTCACCTTGAGTAGAAAAAGTGGTGATGACTCAATTTTATCTTCAGGTGAGAAAAAGATTGCACGAAAGCTATTCGGCAGTCGATACAGCATTGTGCTCAAACAAAAAAATCACCGAACAATTGGAGCTGCCATTTCCGAATTGAAGAAAAGTCTCAAGCGAGACTTTGAGAAGCTCCACTTCCTGCGCAACTCAAATTATTTAGTTCCAGGGATTCTCATTACAATTTTAACATTCGTAGCCGTCATATTCACCTCTTCAGAGCGAGCGGGTGCCGCCATGATGACCTTGTGGCTTTCGGGGTGGACAGCCGGCACCGGCTTCTTGGTTTATAACGCCATTAAAGCATGGAAAAATGCTTTTACCGATCCCGGTTCTGGTATATCCAAAAAAGCTGGTGCTTTGGGAGGGACTTTGTTTACCCTGCCTTTTGTCGGCGGTGAGTTATTCGGTTTGTACGCATTTACTGCAATGACCTCTCTATTAACTGTACTATTAATTTTAATATTTATTTTGCTCAATATCATCTTCTACCGCTTGCTTAAAGCCCCAACGATTTTAGGTCGCCGCATGATGGATCAGATCGAGGGATTTAAGATGTACCTCGAGACGGCTGAAGAAGACCGACTAAACATGTTGAATTCACCTCATAAAACACCCGAATTATTTGAAAAATTTTTACCCTATGCTTTAGCACTGGATGTGGAAAATGCCTGGGCTGAAAAATTCGCTAACATATTAGCCAGTTCCAGTCAAGATACCAGTTATTCTCCTGCCTGGTATTCTGGTAGAAACTGGAGATCGATGGGTACCTCAGGATTTGCATCAGGCCTGGGTTCATCCCTATCCAGTGCGATTTCATCTTCATCAACAGCGCCGGGGTCCAGATCAGGCAGTGGTGGCGGCGGTTCCTCTGGCGGAGGTGGCGGTGGAGGCGGTGGAGGTGGATGGTAAGCTGCTTATTAGCCGGTCTCCACTTCAAAAGTGGAGACCAGCTATTTCCAACAATCCAAACGATTTTTAATAAAATTTTTTATTTTAAAACCATCTTTTATCTTGCAAAATTCAATTAAAGGTGGTATATTAGGCGTGTGACAAAGCAATTCACAATTTTGATTTAAATTTAAATAAAATAGAGAGGGAGGCGCAGGTATTCATCCGTGGAATATGAATCTTGTGCCTTTTTTTGTTTTAAGCAGATGGCTCAGATGGGCTCCACTTCCAATGTGGAGACCATCTGAATGCTGTAGGATCTCACGCAATTGCACAGCCTTCTTCTAACAACCTACAGCT
>JABAOH010004932.1_pt1 | contig 20163 bp, 15 predicted proteins | sample 7062181 | NCBI WGS metagenome assembly JABAOH01 (sample SAMN14538630, study PRJNA623070) | marine sediment metagenome | biome: marine biome [ENVO:00000428]; feature: marine pelagic biome [ENVO:01000023]; material: deep marine sediment [ENVO:00002113]; isolation source: pool of 5 deep marine... | reverse complement strand
TTGTTAAGAGCATCAGAGGATAAGTTCCTCGTACTTTGACCTCTCCTCCAAAGCCTTGGAATTCTAGGTTTCAAGTAAGTTTTAACTGGAACACCATATACCTGTATGTATGAAACTGGTTTTACTTGCGCGTAAGAAAAACAAAGATATACAGAATTCTCAGTTTGCATGCCGCACAGCTTGCACTGTTCCCCGTTTTCCGAATTCAACCTCTCCATTCCGCATACCAGGCATTCCCCCTGCTTGGCTTCATAGCATCCGTCCATCCGTTCACCGCATCATTCCCATCATGTTGTAGCCCGCCATTCCGGACCCTTCATTGCAGGGCATGTCTTCATAATGTTCCGTCATCTCCCCATTCATTTCCTCATTAAATTCCTCGAAACTTATCTCGTTATTGAAATACTGCTTGTGCAGGTCCAGCATTTCCCTGTAGTGATCCTCTGATCCGAAGTTCCCGATTTCCTCGTAGTCCGAATGCGCGTACGCGATCCTGGCAAACGAAACCGCTATGACCGACGTCAAAACGATTGCCACGAAAAGGGCCATTACCAACTTGCCGTTCATTTTCTCCACCTCCGGATAATGCTTCCCTGATTCTATTTATATGGCTATCCCGAGATTCTTGCCAAGAAATTCCAGATTGTTCCCAGATTCGTTTTCAATCTTGCCTTTTCTCCATGAAAACAGAATAAAGGTATCTTTTCTCCCTCACGGGCCTGACGAGGTTCCTGTCGGGCTGCCTCATGTGCCAGGGGATATCCTCGAGCCTGTAATTACGATAAACGTCGTCCCATCCATTTTCCGGCATAATACCACCTTTCCGCCCGGGCTCATTTCCAGGTTATGCGCAGAAGCGCGAGCAGGCCGAGCAGCTGTATGGCGTTTATCACGACCATGTGCAGTATTATCGGATCGGCCTCGAAACCTGGCCAGGAGAAAATCGCCAGGTGCGCTGCTATTGCGTTTTCTATGATAAAGAGCAGGGAAAATATGAGCAGCCCTAGGTTGTAATCCGATCTTATGTACCTGTAATTCCTCACGTAAACCCGCATAAGCAGTGCAAGTATGATGATGTTTACCAGGTTCACTCCCAGCGATACGTAGTGTATCTCATGCATTCAATCACCTTTATTTTTACCTCCCTTATTTATCTGCCTTTCCCCAGTTTTTTCCAAGATTTCATCGAAAAAATGAACGTTCTTTTCGAACGCGGGGGAAAGGAAGCACATGGAACCGTACTTCTTACCTTCCTCCGTTGTGATGACATTACCCCTGGCAAGGACTTTCACGTGGTGCTGCACGGTCTTGTAGTCCAGGCCGAGCTTATCGTGCAGCTGGTTCACGTTGTAGGGCCTTTCCCTCAGCAGCTCCACTATCCGGATCCTTGTGACCCCGCCTTTCGTCCCAGCGAATATGTGCCAGAGCGAATGCTTCAGAGAGAGCATATATCCCGAATCTTCCATGCAAATTAAATGGAAACCTTAAATAAATAACTAAAGTCCCCAAAACCCCTTTCACTGTGAGCCCGGGGGGCTCAGGGAAAGCCTACCAATTTCCGGAAAATCTTAAATCCCTGCTTCTAAAAGTTACCTGGAAGTGAATCTGGGTATAAGCTGTATTTTCTTGGAATTAATCTCGGAATATTGATTTATATAGTCACCTCAAAGCGTAATTCGAGGTGAATGAATGGTGTTGCTTCGCTGGTCTTTAACCGGGGAATGTTCGCAGCGGTAGTAATATTTTTAACATACATTGTTGTCTGTAAGTAAAATTGTACAAAAAGGGGATCAAAGAGGTTTGAACTATGCACGAAAATGAAAAAGGACATGAAGTGCATGAAAGGCGAGAAAAAGCCAGCCATAAGGGTAATTCACAAATTAATAAAATCGAGCCGCAACATTCAGCTCATGCAGTATCAGCTACAAAAAGGGGGTTGCTGTTTTCCTTTGTTTTGACCGGCCTGTTTTTTGCCGTGGAATTGGTGGTTGGCCTTCAAATAAATTCGGTTGCGGTGTTGGCTGATGCGGCCCATAACTTTTCAGCTGCTGCGGGAGTAGGGGTTGCTTTGTTCGCAATCCTGATCGCTAATAAACCACCCACTCCTAAAAGAACTTTCGGTTTTTTAAAAGCGGAGATATTTGCCGCGTGGATTAATGGTATACTTCTTCTGGTTATGGCTTACATGATTTTTTCAAAAGGGATACATAATTTTCTGAATCCCGTCGCCGTCCAAACCCTCCCGATGATTGTTTTAGCACTTATCGGATTAGCAGTAGGGGGAATACCTGCGATAATGCTTTACAAAAAACAGAAAACTGACACGAATGTTAGGGGTGCATTCTGGCATGTAATGGAAACCTTGTTTGGTTCTGCAGCAGTATTGATGGCGGCTGTTACTGTGAATCTTACCGGCTGGGTGCAGGCTGATGCGGTTTTCGGCATGCTTCTGGCTCCTGTTTTGTTCCTGGCCGCTTACGGAATCATTAAAGAGTCCACAAGAAGCCTGCTTGATTTGACACCCAAAGACCTTGATTTGACTGAAATCAAAAGAGAAATCGAAAAAGTCGTTGGAGTTATTAATGCACATCATATCCATGCATGGGCATTGACCGACGGCAGAAGAATTTTTTCAGCCCACGTTAAGGTTCAACCGGAAGCAGAAAAACAAAGCATTTTAAAAACTATCAATTCAATGCTCAAGGAAAAATATAGCATCTATTTCGCAACGATACAGCAAGAAACAGAATGTACAGATCTGGATGCAAAGGAAATAGACTTCATTTAATACAGATTTTTCAATTAAAATCGATATCAATCGGACTTGAAAAATAAAAATACCCTAAATACCATGAGGTCGGGGGGCTTTGCCCCTGCCAAGAATCAGGATTTAGATTCATTTTCCTTTTTTTTGGACCTGATGTATCTTTCGAGCGCTTCCTTCTTTATGAACCAGTTCCTGCCTATCTTGGATGCCCCGATTTTCCCCCTTCTCGCCAAAAGGCTAAGGTATTCCTGCGAATACGGCGAACCCTTTGCCGCCTCCCTGAGGCTCATGTAACCGGAACCCTTTTCAAAAGCATCGAGATACAAATCAAGGCCCCTTTCAACATTCCTTGCCATGAAGTCGAAAAAGGGCTTCATGTCGCCCTTGTCTGCCTTTTTGAGCCTGTCATAATATTTTTTCCTGTCGACTTTCAGGACCATTGTCACGGGATATCCGCGGCTCATCAGGAACAAATTCACAAGAAGCCTCGCTGCCCTCCCGTTCCCGTCCGTGAACGGGTGTATCTCAACGAGCCTGTAATGGATGAATGCGGAAAGCTCTATGTCATTCAGCCTTCTGGGGTTCTCATCAAATTCTTTCAGGAACGCAGCCATTTCTCCCGGGACTTTCTCGAATCTTGGCGGGCTCTTGACCGCCCCTAGGATCCTCACGTTAACCTTCCTGTATTTTCCCGCATGCTTGTCATCTATCCCCGAAAGTATTATCTTATGTATTTCCTTGATGACATCCTCCGTTATTTTTGTTTTCCTCCTGGCGAGACCTTCAAGAAAATCAAACGCCTTGTCGTGGTTTATTGCCTCGAAATGCTCCCTCAGCGGCTTGCCTTTGATCGTGATGCCTTCCTCTATGACGAGCCTCGTCTCCTTGAGGGTAAGGCTGTTGCCCTCTATGGCGTTGGAGTTGTATGCAAGCTCTATCGCAAACTGCTCCTTCATCTTCCCGAGAGCGGTCTTGGGGAGCGGCCTGAGCGAATCCAGCTTCCTCTTCTTCTCCTTTATCCTCTCGTAAATCTCTTTCTCCACGATCATGTTATCAAGTTTATATTGTATCGGATAGCTTATAAATGTATCTATCCGATATTACGGCCCTATTTAACGCCCCAATCCCTACGAAGTTCACGCGAGCCCGGGGGGGCTTTGCGCTTTCAATGAAATATACAATTTAAATAACTTAACGGCTAATTTTTAATCGAGGGTATGGGCTACAAGAATAAAGTATTCTCGGAGATGGCAAAAGAATTGGGAAAGGATATAGGAAAGGCTGCACGCGTAAGCGGGAAATTTATGTGGGATGCTCTACGGACAGAGTTCGTTCCTCGCGAAAAGAAAACGAAACTGAAAAATTACGATCCCCCGGAATTTTACCTGAAGGCAGCAAGACCTTTTTTAAAAATGTTTGGCGGTTTCTTGGCTGGTTCAGCATCAATTGTATTGACGAATAGCCCGGATTTAACGAATGCTGCTCTTAAAGCAAATCCATTTTATGTTTATGGATTGGCAGACGGAATGTATGAGGCAGTTGAAGCCAAAGACAATAACGTTTCTTTGCCTCCAGCCACGTTACTTATAGAATTGCCTTATTCTTGTTTTTCAAATTTACGTAAGAGAATACAAAAAAATTATAGCACATAATTCTGGTTTCCCGTTGACACTTATGAGCAAAGGGGTTATCGTGAGGCCGGGGGCCATTTTGAAAGCGGGAAGGTTTAATGCTCAAGCACAAGGGGCTGTCCGGAATTATCGAGACAATGTTTTGTTATGTTTTCATCAATTTCATCAGACGCGTAGATTATGGCTTCAGTTATACTGGTTCCTTTTTTCGGGGCATCCAGTTTTTTTTGTAACAGCCGTTCATAGAATTCATGAAAGAATTCCTCATCTGAATTATAAATAACATACGCTTGTGCACTTGGACAATCCTTAACTTCGAAATCATCATCTGAATCGTTCATTATCTGAAGATGATATAATGTATGAAGATTATGGGGATATTCAAAATCCGGACACAGTCTTTTTTCTACCCTCCCTCCCGCAACCGTCATAAGTTCTCTGTGTTCAGCCGTTGAAACACATTTATCGAATATATGATGCAGTTCATGGCTGTCCATTTTGCATTCGTAATTTATTATGAGAAAGGGCGAGTACTTTATGTAAGCTATACCTGCGCTTTTGTTTTGACTGGCGCAGGCACCGGCCCTTTCAGAACAAACCTTCTTTAATTCTTCGCGCGGGTATACGGTCATGTTTACCGTATGAAAACACCACCTGAGGTCGATCCCTGTCATTTTTTCCATTTCAGGGTAAAGCACGCTCTCCTGGTTGTAAAGGAATTCCCGGCAGTCGTCCTGGGATTCGTTGTCCATGCGGGAGCAGTCAATCGTAAAATTAAGGGCGGGATAAGGATTTCCTCTCCTCTTGTCCCCCCAAACTTCATCATCTACTTTATCATCCAAAAACTGATAAACATAAGGGTCCTCCGTCCTGATATTCGATATAAGGTAAATGGAGACCATCCCGGCTGCAACCACGACCACAAAGACCAATAAAACGAACAATCCCCTAATCACCCATCACCAATTAATATTTCCCTCTTCCAAAATAAAAACCCAAAACCCCCTCCTTTGAGGGAGATGGCTTTAAACCAAATCAGGACTAAATAATAAACATGAGGAAACTGATTCTCATACTGTTCCTGATAATTTTCTTGAGCGGGTGCGTTCAGGAGCCCGTGGCATGCACGCAAGACGCTAAGTTATGCCCTGACGGGACTTATGTAGGCAGGGTTCCCCCTGACTGCGAGTTCGCTCCGTGCCCGAAATGTTCCGAAGGCGAAACCCTTAACGGGACCTGCCCTGACGGAACGCCATACCTTAAATACAGTTGTGGTGAGAACGGTGAATGGCATGAGGTTATTTATGTTAGGAATCCCTGCGAGAGCCTTCCCGGAGATGCCCAGGAAGAATCGGTTGCGCCGGATTCTGAAAAGGTGGTGGTCGGGCTCCCGGAAGACATCGAAAACAACTGCATCGGTTTTCTCATCGGTGCCCCGGATGAATCAAAAGAGATAGCTGACATAGGCGGGGCATGGACAAGGCCTCATCACGGGCCCTTTGCATGGGAATGGATCGAGAAAAGCAAGGGAAATTTTGATTTCGAGGAAACCGATATGTGGGTAAAGGAAATCCAGAGAAACGACATAGCGATACTCGCAACCATATGGCCTTTTGCGGGATGGGACCAGGAATCATGTCACGGAACAGAATGCGAAGTGGGCCCTGAGGATCAGTTTTACCCGGAGATAGAGAAAGGAAAGGAAGCAGGCATACCCGTGTCAAGATGTTCGCCTTGTAACCTTGACGATTACAAGAACTTCCTCACGAAGCTTGTTGACAGATACGACGGTGATGGGATTGATGACATGCCCGGCCTGACAATCCCGATAAAATACTGGGAAATCCTGAACGAACCGAGCATGGACGATGACGAGCTGACCTTCTACAAGGGAACGCAGGAGGAATACGTGGGAATCCTGAAAGCGAGCAACGAAGCGATAAAAGCAACCTGCCCGGACTGCAAGATCGTCCAGGGCGGCGCGTCGGGCATAGGATCGGATACGCTCGCTTACTGGGGGAAAATCTTTGACCTGGGAGGTTCGGATTACTTTGACATAGCCAATATCCATTTCATAAATTTCGGGGATCCGGAAACCCTGAACGTGAAGGATTTCAAGGAACTCATGGACGGGAAGGGGATAAGCAAGCCGATATGGGTCACAGAGGCGCAGTACAAATCGGAGAACGAGGTTGAACCGTCCGTTGACGGCGCTCTGAACGCGGGCGCATCGAAGATATTTTTCGTGAGCTTCACTGCCGGGCAGATGGGTCCCCCGATGCCCGGCCGGCACTCAGAGGTTTACGAGCGGATGCCGGCAAAATGTGCTTGACATAATGAATATGAGAGGCCAGATGGCCAAGAAAGAAATTGCACGCGTCCCGGATTTTGAAAAAATTTATTACACCTTAAATTCAATATAAAATATGGGGGGCAAAAAGAGTAATTTTGCAATGTGTATTCTTTTACTTGCAATCGGAATCTCCTTCTCTGCGCAGAAAAACCTTGCCCAGGTGGAACCACTCTGGATCCCTACAAACGGCCCGCCCGGAGGGGATTTTGACGTTATCGAAATCAACCCGCACAACCCGGATATCTTATACGCGGGTTCCACCCACAGTTTTTTCAGATCCGGCAATGCCGGAGAATCCTGGCAGAGAATGGACCAGATCCACATAATGAGCGAGAACGAAGAACTGAGGGTCAGTGCGGTCGTGTTCGACCCCAGAGACCCGGATGTGGTGTACGTGGCAAGCAGCGGAGGTCTTTTCAGATCAACTGATAACGGATTTACCTGGAACCTGTTGGGGGACGAGATCGAAAGCAGAAATATTGAAGCGGTATCCATAGACCCTTCCGAACCGGAAATAATTTACGTAACCGTGCGCTTAGGCGAAGGCAGAAGCAAAATTTACAAGAGCACCCATGGCGGTAAAATCTGGAATGATATTACCGGTAATATCCCCGGTACCATGGTACTGAACACCATGGCCGTGGTCAAGCATGATGAGATATACCTCGGTGGCGGTCATATCGGCGGGAAAGATGGGTATTTGTATCACTCGGTTGACGGGGGCAAAACCTGGAAAACCGTTGATATGGGGCAGGGTGAAAATACCTTTCTCAAAATCATCAGGGTTGACCCGCTTGACGAAGACCACATTTTTGCCGGCTTCATGAACTATTTCTACGGGGGCAGGGAACTGGGAGAAATTTTTCGCGAGACGCATGACGGCGGGAAAACGTGGCATCCCGTAACAAGAGAAAATAGCGGTTCGATGATATCGGACATAGAAATCTCATCAAGAGACAACAACGTGATATATTACTTGCCCCCGTTGCAACGGTCCCTGGACGGCGGGAAAACGTGGCAACCGGTGGAAAACCGGAATCGCGTTGAGGACTTCGGGAATGTGGAACAGAGTACTATCGCAATAGACCCGAGAGACGACAATGTACTGTACGCAACCCTGGGGGGGCAGGGTCTTGCAAAGAGTACCGACGGCGGGAAAACCTGGTGGCTTTCAAACAAAGGGCTTGTTAGCACCGTAATAACCAACATTGCCGCGGACCCGAAAAACCCCGGCGTGGTCTATGCTGCCAGCGGGGACGGGGCCGGAACCTGGAAAACAAGCGACGGGGGCGAAACCTGGGTTATCATGAACAAGGGAGGCATCACCCACCCATGGGTTGACGAACTGGTCATCAGTCCCGCTGACTCCCGCGTGGTGTTCAATACCGCTGACGTGGGAATGATATTCAAAACAGAAGACGCCGGGGAGACCTGGAAAGTTTACAACAACGAGTTCGTCTTTGAACCGATATACGTGATAGCCATAGACCCCACCAATCCCCGAAACATCTATGCCATGAACAACGGTTTCGGGATGTTCAAATCAGGCGATGAGATGCACTTTAATTATCTAACGGACTCCCCTGACTATTCCTATTCAATCGCGATTGATCCTTCCGACCCGAACATAATATACAGCGGGTATAACAGAAAGGTGTTCGAGGATGCCTCCAGGGTTTACAGATCAACCGGTGCAGGTGACGGATGGGAGATTGTCTTTGAAATCCCGGGTTCCGAGGCCGTGACTTCCGTGGTGGTTGACCCGCAAAACACCAACCGGGTTTACGCAGGGGCAACCGGGGAGGAGGGCGAGATATACGCGAGCGACAACAAGGGAGGAACATGGAGGAAGCTGAACGATGATCTCACTTTCACAACCATATGGGGCCACTCCCAGCTCCAGGCCCACCCTGCGGACAAGAACACGGTTTACGCAGGGACATGGGGAGGGGGAACGTACAAGACAGCGGACGGGGGAAACAGCTGGACGAAACTTGAAGGCGCTCCCGAATCCCCGACCTGCCTTGCAATCTCCGGGAAGAACCCGGACGTGGTATACGCCTGCGACAGGGTCTACCCGAAGATCCACAAATCAAGAGACGCGGGAAAGACCTGGGAGGAATACTACGATTTCGGGAAGGGCAACATGATGACCTCTGCGGTCGCGATAGACCCTGAGGACCCAGACACGATATACGCCTCGTCCTTCACCCCCCCGGTCGCTCACCTCGGGGGTTTTGTCAAGATAACGGGCGGGGAGGCAACCCCGATAGGGACAGAACTGCCCAGGGCTGTCCTGGAGATCGAGATTGACCCCAACGACAAGAACATAATGTACGCAACCACACACATACACGGGGTGTACAAGTCAACTGATGGCGGAATTACCTGGCAGAAACTGGATGACCGGAACAACGGCCTGCCCAGGATAGGGGTTTACGACATAAAAGTCGACCCCTCGAAAAGCGAAGTTGTGTACGCAGCCGCCCTGTGCGGGGAGCTCCCTGATTACATGATAAACTCACCCATTATACTGAGAACCGCAGGGGCGACCCAGAACCTCGACCCTGAAGGGAAATGCGGTATCTACAAGTCAACGGACGGGGGAGAGAACTGGGAGCTGAAGCTCGAAACAGTGAGCGAGGCAAGGGGGATAGACATAGACCTCAACAATCCGGATAACCTCTTCGTGGCTGACATGATGGGCGGCGTGTGGGTCAGCACGGACAGGGGAGAGACATGGAACCAGCAAAACGACGGTCTGGGCTCGACAAGCATGACCTCTGTCAAGGTAAAAGACGGTTACGTATACGCCTCCACCCAGGGGTCAGGGGTTTATTCCGGGACAATAAATGCAGATGGCTCTGTATCCTGGGACAGATCAAGGAGCAACAAGCCGAAGGCCGAGGTTTCCAAGATTCAGATCGCGGTCGACCCGAAAGATTCGAACAGAATCTACGCCAGCGCTTACCCGGGAGGGATGCTGAGGAGCGATGACGGGGGGAAGACGTGGAACGACAAGAACTTCCTGACACCGAGCATCCTTGTGGATGACCCGACCAAGCAGGGATACTACAGCTTCGCGATAGACCAGAACGACCCGGCAAAGGTATGGATGGGAGTTTACGGGAAGGGGATGTTCGTGTCTTATGATTACATGGACTTCGACATGTTCGCCAACGGGGACAACAACGAAATGTTCGGGAAAAACATAACCTCGGTGATTATCGATCCCAGGGATTCTAACACGGTTTACGCTGCGGGCGAGGAAGGGGTTTTCGTCACAAGGGACAACGGCAGGAGCTGGAAGGAAATGAATGACGGCCTGATCGTTGAGGACATAGTAACCCTGGCCTCTGACAGAGACGGCAGACTCTATGCGGGTAGCAGGGGGTACGGAATCTACCCGTACGATGAAAACGCGGGGCACTGGATGAGACCTATAAAGGTTGAAAATTTCGGGGTAAACTGGCACATGTGGGACAGGCCGCTCTACATGTACAACGCCCTGCTCATCAATCCCTTCAACCCGGACATCATGTATTTCGGTACCTTCCCCACGGGCTTCTTCAAGACAACCAACGGCGGCCTTACCTGGAGAGAAAGCAACCTGAAATTCACCATTGACGGCGCGTTCTCCATGACCTTCCACCCCTACAACAAGAACGTGATTTACGCGGGAACCTACAACGGGGTTTCCAAATCGGAAGATGCCGGGAGAACCTGGAGAAAGATAGAAGAGGGAATGCCCCCCGAACAGTGGGTTTTTTCGATTGCGATAAACCCCAGGAACCCGAAAATAATGTACGCTGCCTCCAAGAACGGCATGGACAAGGGCTTCTGTGAGAGGCATGCTCCTCCCTATAATTTCTGCGGGGTCATGATGAAATCGGTTGACGGGGGCGAAACCTGGTTCGAGATCATGAACGGTCTGCACAGGGGCAATGAATTCTACCAGCTCATAATGTATCCCTACAACTACGACATACTTTTCGTGAGCAGCACGGCCGGGGTTTACATGACGAAGGACGCGGGCGAAAGCTGGGAGTGGATAGGCTGGGGCCTCAGGAGCGGGAGCGGCGGCGTGAACAACGTGGCCAACAACCTCAAGATGGACGCCTCGGGAAGGTATCTGTATCTCGGGACCCAGGCGCGCGGGGTCTACAAGGCCGACCTGAACAAGCTGAACCTGGAAAAGGATGAAAACGCGATCCCGGTCCACTGTTTCAATTACGTGAAGGATGGGGACGAGGAAGGCAAAGACTGCGGCGGGAGCTGCGCGGTCTCCTGCGCGGACTACGTTTACGGAGACGAAACTGAAGAAGAGGACTACACCCTCGTGAAGGAATTGATAGAAAAATACGTCCACGCAAAAGAGACGGCAGAAGAATGGGATAAGATCCTCCGAGAGGGGAGAAGGGAAGAGGCCCCTCCTCCGGAAGAGGAACGCGAGCCGGACATTTCAGAATACGTGCCCCTGGAAGAAATCGTAATCCCGGTAATCATAATCTCGGTAGTGGTTGCCGTTATCCTCGCCGCCGCGATACTCCATTTCAGGAAGAAGCAACCAACCCCTCCCATGAGACCGGGGGAATGAAAGTTTTAAACCAAAACAAGACCAAATATTAAAAATGAGGAAACTGATTCTCTTCTTGCTCATCATAATTTTCTTGAGCGGCTGTGTACAGGAAGCGCCGGAAATCCCGGGTGAGAAAACAGATAAGCAAATACCGGAAATCGTGGAAGATGAAGGACGAGAGCCAGTGGGGTTCCAGATACCGGACCAGTTCTGGGAATCCATGAACGGGCCTCCGGGAGGGAGAATGATTTCCTTTTTCCAGGACACTTCAAACCCGAATGAAATGTACGTATCAACACAGTCCGGTATTTACAAAACAGAGGACCACGCAGAACAATGGTACCTCTTTGACAGGGCGGATGATGTTGGTGCAGTGGAATCCATGGTAATGTATGATAATAAGCTATTCGTTTGTGCAGGAGATGGCGTTTTTTATTACGAGAACAAGGGACAATCAGTCAATATACACTCAGGTTACGGGGCATGCAGAAGCATGGCATTGAGGGGTAACAACCTTCTCGTCTCTCATCGATTCTACGAGCTGGAAGAGCCGGGAAAGGTATGGGTAGCGGATCTTAGTGCTGATAGAATTACTTTTCATGACATATCGCCCTCAATATCTGAACTGAATGAAGTGCAGATACCCTCTGAAGACCATGGCATGGGTTTTCACATGGAAATAACAGACATACTGCCTGTGGGAGAGAATGAAATACTGATAAATGTCCTTGGAAACATAGGCGGCGATAAAAACACTATCGGTTGGATATACAGGGAAGAGAATGCGCATCTGTATCTTTCTGAAGACCTGGGCCAGTCCTGGCGCAGGATCAGTGTGGATGTCCCTGAGGACTGCATAATACACAGGATATTCCAGGATCCGGAAAACATGAAGCATGTTGTGCTGGTTTTCAAACCGTATACCGGTGTGGGCGCACTTCAAATACGTGACATGCTCATGGAATCATTTGACGGGGGAAGAACATGGCAAAGGGTTCCACTGACCTCTGATAGAATGATATGGACCATAGAGAATGTTGAGTTCAAGGATTCGGCAATATACCTGATGGGAGACCCGGGTATTTATAAAATAGACGGGACCGGGATTGAAGAAGTTCCATTACCAAGCCCGTCAGGTTCGCTTCACTATCAGGTATGGAAGCTCCTGTTCGAGCCGGACACCAGCGCTGAGGATCTGGCCTTTGCCCTGAGCGAGGCCGGTATTTTCAAATCCACTGACGGGATGAAAACCTGGGAAATGACTTCGCATGGCTTGAGCCTTTCCTCCCTGAGTATTGTCATGCCTCACCCCACTGACCCGAAAGCAATATACACTTCAGGAAACACCAACAACATACCCTATTTCACAAAAGACCTTGGAAAAACATGGACACCGATATTCAGGCAGGTGTTCGGAGAGCAGGACATGGGGGCGATTCCTTACGGGGATGAGCTGAAGTTCGACCCGCACAACCAAAACCACATGATTTTTATCACCGAGAACACCGAGGTACTGGATTCTTTTGATGCGGGGGAAACATGGACCAGGGTAGATAAGACGTTCTCCTCCTTCAATATCATAGACATGGAAGTATCTGATAGTACATCTAGAGTTTATGTAAGCAATCTTGGCGTTGGCCTGTCTTTCGAGGAGTATGAAAATTTTGAAGACCCCAGAGAATTTTCCTACATACCCAATTCCTCTGACTACTCGTATGATTTCGAGCTTGATCCTGAGGACAACGCGGTCGTATACGCCTCTTATTCACCCAAAATATTCGAGAGCCATTCAAGCATATTGAAATACTCTCCGGGTAAGGAAGAGGGCTTTGGATGGGAAGAGATGTTCAGGGTTGAAGACAGCATGGGCATAACCTCCCTTGAGTTCGACCCGTCTGATCCCAGAACCATTTACGCGGGCGTGATAGGGGAGGAGGGCGAGATATACGTAAGCAATGACAAGGGAGTAACCTGGGAGAAGCTCAACGACGACCTGACCTTCACCACAATATGGGGTCATTCCCAATTACAAATACACCCCGGGGACAAGGACATCGTTTACGCAGGGACCTGGGGAGGGGGAACTTACAAGACGGTGAACAGCGGCAGGGAATGGACAAAGCTGGATGAAGACCACACGTTCTCGCCCACATGCCTGGCCGTTTCAAACGAGAATAACCCGGACGTGGTATACGCCTGCGACAGGACCGCCGCGAAGATCCACAAATCAAGAGACGCGGGGGAGACCTGGGAGGAATACTACGATTTCGGGAAGGGCAACATGATGACCTCAGCGGTCGCGATAGACCCTGATGACCCCGACATGATATACGCTTCTGCTTTCATGCCCCCGGTCGCTCACCTCGGGGGCTTTGTCAGGATAACGGGCGGGGAGGCAACCCCGATAGGGACAGAACTGCCCAGGGCTGTCCTGGAGATAGAGATAGACCCCAACGAAAAGGATACCATTTACGTGACCACACACATACACGGGGTGTACAAGTCAACTGATGGCGGAATTACCTGGCATAAGCTGGACGACCGGAACAACGGCCTGCCCAGGATAGGGGTTTACGACATCAAGGTCGACCCCACGGACAGCGAAATCGTGTATGCAACAGCCCTGTGCGGGGAGCTACCGGATTACATGATAAACTCGCCCATTATACTGAGAACCGCGGGAGCGACCCAGAACCTCGACCCTGAAGGGAAATGCGGTGTGTACAAGTCAACAGACGGGGGGAGTAACTGGGAACTCAAGCTCGAAACAGTGAGCGAGGCAAGAGGGATAGACATCGACCCCGAAAACCATGATAATCTTTACGTTGCTGACATGATGGGAGGGGTATGGGTCAGTAACGATGGTGGTGAGAACTGGAGGCAGGAGAATACTGGGCTCGGCTCTACGAGCATGACCTCCGTGAAGGTCAGGGGCGATTACGTTTATGCATCAACCCAGGGAAGCGGGGTTTATACTGGTGTTATAAAAGAAGACGGATCGATAACATGGGAAAGGGAAAGGAGCAACAAGCCGAAGGCCGAGGTTTATAAAATTCAGATAAGGATAGACCCCAAGGACTCCAGCCGCATTTTCGCAAGTGCCTACCCCGGAGGCATGTTAAGAAGTGATGATGGGGGGAAGACGTGGAACGACAAGAACTTCCTGACACCGAGCATAAAGGTTTTCGACCCCTTCAGGCAGGGATATTACAATTTTGATATAAACCCCAAGAACACGGATATTGTCTGGATGGGTGTATTTGGCAAGGGGATGTTCATTTCTTATGACGGGATGGATTTCGATATGTTCGCCAACGGGGAAAATAATGAAATGAGGGGCAAGTCCATAACCTCTGTTAAGGCTAATCCCGCGAATCCTGATGAAGTTTACGTGGGAACCCAGAAAGGTGTTTTCATGACCAGGGATGATGGGGATACATGGGAACAGATTAACAGTGGTTTGGGAACCACTGACATAAGGTCACTGGAAATCTCAAGAAACGGGGACGTCTATGCAGGGACAGCCGGTTATGGTGTATACATACTCAAGAGAGGGACAAAGGAATGGCAGCATACCGGAAGGCCTGTCCCAAGGGGATTCTGGTGGCCTGTCTGGGACAGGAGAATATACCAGTTCAGTTCAATATTATTTGATCCTGATGTACCGGGCAAAATATATTACGGCCACTTCCCTTCAGGTTTCTTCATAAGCGAGGATAATGGCAAGACATGGAAGGATTCAAGCCTCGGCCTGGGGAATGATGGAATATTTTCCCTGTTCGTACATCCCTATAACCACAGCATCATATGGGCCGGAACTTACAATGGTGTGGCGAAATCAATAGATAAGGGAAAAACATGGGAACTGAAGAGCAAAGGAATGCCTGCAGAGCAGTGGCCTTATGTTGTTGTATTTGATGAGGATAATCCAGACATAATGTATACTACAACCAAGAACGGCATGAACAAGGCTGCCTGTGAAAAGAACGATTTCTGCGGGGTCGTGATGAAGTCAACGGACGGTGGAGAGAACTGGTTCGATATCAAGGAAGGTCTTAGAAGCAGCAGCGAGTTCTACAACATAATAATATACCCGGAAAATCATGACGTTCTGTTCCTGAGCAGCAGTCATGGTGTTTATTTAAGCACTGACGCTGGTGACAGCTGGACACCAATTAACAATGGTTTGCCTGCTTCAAAAAACCAAGTCAGGGACAATGTTGCTGACAACTTGGCACTGACGCCGGATCATAAATATCTTATCCTGGGCCTCATGGGGTATGGTCTCTGGAAGGCAGATTTATCTAGACTTGTGATTAAATAGATAATATGAACTCTGTTTATCTGATAAACAGGCTGTGCAGGTGGATTCTGCTAATCCTTCTGCTGGTTTTCATCTCGACCGGCCTTTCAATGACCGGGTATTTCGGCATGAACAGGATAATCCCGGTCGCGACCGCGATCAGCATACACAACAACCTGGCTTTCCTCTCCCTGCTCGTGATATTCCTGTTTCTCCACTGCTGCTTCAACAGGATTTATATTCTGATTAGAAAGCTAAGAAAAACTAAATGAGAATTCAAACACCGTGAACATCGCACCTCCCAAGGCTCCGTTACTTTTGCCCTAGCAGGTCACGAGTTCGCTTGCCTGGTTTTTCGGGCCCATCACCGTGATGTTGTGCTCCCCGCTTTNNTGCTTCTGCACATAAAAAACATGCATTCTTCATAACCGTCTGGCTGGGCAAGAAAGCCGTCAACAAACCACAACAAATCACGCATATCCTCATCACCCTCGTTCATAACTTCAACCCTGATAATATTATCCTGGCAATAAGCCGATACTATCGACACGTTTCCCTGCGTTTCTGACCAGCCCATACAGTGTTTCTTGATATCGTTAAGATAGGAATCATTCTCATAATTGTATGCATAGATTATCGCATCGCTCAGTTCTTTCTCCCCCTTTGGATTCCTCAGATAATCCTGCAGCACCCATTCGTAAAACTTCTGCATGAATTCCTCATCTGAATTATAAATGACATCGGCCTGCGTTCTTAAACAATCGGTGATCTTAAACATTCCCCATTCCGGATCCTCTCTCAATCGCTTGTATAACAACACATCAAGACCTCTTGGGTCTTGATATTCAGGGCAAACTCTTTTCCCCGCCATGTTTCCCCAGATTGTCGTGGCTTCACGGAGGGGGCTGGGGATACCAGCACAAAAATCAAATACGTGCTGTAATTCATGGCTATCCATTTTACACGGGTTATATATCACGTCATAGGTAGAATATGCTATGTGCGCTATGTCGTCCGTTTCGTCCTCACGGGCGCAACCGAGGGCTTTGGGGTTGCTGCAGGGCATGTCGCCTTCATACACGATCATATTTACCGTATGAAAACACCATCTGAGGTCGATCCCGGTCATTTTTTTCATTTCAGAATAAAGCACGTTCTCCTGGTTGTAAAGGAATTCCCGGCAGTCGTCCTGGGATTCGTTGTCCAGGCGGGAACAGTCAATCGTAAAATTAAGGGCGGGATAGGGATCTCTTCTCCTCTTATCCCCCCAAACTTCATTCTCCAAAAACTGATAAACATAAGGGTCCTCCGTCCTTATATTTGATATAAGGTAAATTGAGACCATCCCGGCTGCAACCACGACCACCAAAATCAATAAAACGAACAACCCCCTAATCACCCATCACCAATTAATATTTCTCTCCCCAAAAATAAAAACCCCTAAATACTATGAAGCCGGGGGCCATTTTGAAAGCGGGAAGGTTTAATGCTCAAGCACAAGGGGCTGTCCTGAATCATCGAGGCAATGCCTCGTCACGTTCTCATCAATTTCATCGGACGCGTAGAGTATGGCCTCGGTTATGAGATAACCATCTTTGTTTAGTCCAAGGGGTTCCTGCAAAAGACGCTCGTAGAACTTATGTAAGAATTCCTCATCTGAGTTATAAATTACGGATGCCTGCGCTGCCATGCAGTCGTAATAAAGAAACTCGTTAATAAAACTGGGGGGCCGGTCTCTGGTGAGTACCCTTCGCGGTATTATATGCTGCAGGATTCTGGAAAGATTGTACGGGATTTTCCAGCCGGGGCATAAGTTTTTTTCCGCGGCCCCTCCCGTCACAACCGCCGTGAGTTCACTGAGACCCCCCATATTAATGCAGTTATCGAACGCGTGGGTCAGTTCATGCGACGCCATCTTGCACCTGGAATGGACTGATACTTTGGAGACGTATCCCATGTTGGCCGAGCTCCCTCTAGATGAAAACGCGCCCTTGGGCGGTTCCACACCCGAACCATATTCCGGGATGTTTTCGCCGGTGTATATGGTGTAGTTGATGGTGTCATAACACCACATGAGGTCGATTCCCGTTATCCTTTCCAGCTCGGGGTAAACCAGGGTTTCCTGATTGCGGATGAATTCCCGGCAGTCGTCCTGGGATTCGTTTTCTAAACGGGAACAGTCAATCGTGAAATTAAGGGACGGGTAAGGATTTTCCCTCCCCCTTGTCTCATAGTCAAGCGGAATCCGTTCCTCTCTCACCCCCGTGTATATTAATTCATTTACGCAGCCGGATGTGATCACAACGGCCACCAAGACCAATAAAACGAACAATCCCCTAATCACCCATCACCAATTAATATTTCCCTCCCCCAAAATAAAAATCCCCTAAATACTGCGAGCCCGGGGGCTTTGCATGAGAACTCAACATTTACTTTTTGACGGAGAGGAATCTCGCGTTCACCGCCACTATCACCGTGCTCAAGGACATCAGAACCGCTCCTATCGCCGGGCTCAGGAGAATGCCGAAATTATAAAGAACCCCCGCTGCTAACGGGATCGCAATTACGTTATAACCGGTGGCCCATGCGAGGTTCTGCTTCATCTTCCCGTAGGTTCCCTTCGCCAGACCGATTATGGATACAACATCCCTCGGGTCGTTTCTCACCAGAATGATATCTGCCGATTCAATTGCAACGTCCGTTCCTGCCCCTATCGCTATCCCCACATCAGCCTGAACCAGGGCAGGGGCATCATTGACACCGTCACCGACCATTGCCACCCTCAGACCTTCCCCTTGTACTTTCTTCACAACCTCGGATTTCTCATGGGGCAGGACCCCGGCAAAGTATTCATCAAGCCCCAGTTCTTCTGAGACCCATTTCGCGACCTGTTCGTTATCCCCCGTGAGCATAATGGTCTTTATGCCCATTGTTTTGATTCCTCTTATCGCCTCCATTGATTCCTCCCTTATCAGGTCAGCAAGCGCGATCGCTCCTATTACCTTATCCTTCAAGAGCACGAACACGACAGTTTTCCCCTGTTTTACCAGCTCTTTAATTTTCGGGTTGCCAACACCCATGTTCTTCTCTCTCAGGTAATTCAGACCCACGGCTTTCACTCGTTTTTTATCAACAATCCCAAGGACACCTTTACCGGGAATCGCCCTGAATTGCCTGACGGCGCCCGTCTTGATTTTTTCCTGCTTGGCCTTATTCACGATGCCCTTTGCAATCGGGTGCTCCGAGTTGGCTTCAAGGGAAGCTGCGTAATAAAGGATTTCTTTTTGCCTGAATTTACCTTCAGGGATTATGTCGGTCACTCCGAACTCGCCCTTCGTGAGAGTTCCGGTCTTGTCAAAAATCAGGGCATCTATTTTCCTTGCGTTCTCGAAAGCCGACCTGTTCCTGATCAAAAAGCCATTTTTCGCTGAAATCGAGGTCGAAACCGCGATGACGAGGGGCACGGCGAGCCCCAGCGCGTGGGGACATGCTATAACCATTACGGTTACCATCCTTTCAAGAGAAAACACGAAATCCATGCCTAAAAACAGCCATGAAAAAAGGGTGACTATCCCGACCGAAACCGCAATTGAAGTCAGCCAGAATGCGGCCCTGTTTGCAATATCCTGGGTCCTCGATTTCGACTCCTGCGCCTGCTTGACCAGATTTATCACCTGGGAAAGGTATGTCTCTTCTCCCGTATTCGTTATTCTTATGTGCAGCGACCCCTCCCCGTTAATCGAACCGCCTATAACTTTGTCCCCCCTCGTTTTCCCGACCGGTTTCGATTCGCCCGTAAGCATGGATTCGTTCAAGCTCGATTCCCCCTTAACAACCACGCCATCCGAGGGTATCTTCTCGCCCGGCTTCACAAGGACAACATCTCCCGATTTAAGTTCGGAGACGGGAACGTCCTCTGTTTCCCCGTCCTCCCCGATCAGGTGCGCCTCGGAAGGTATAAGTTTCGCAAGGGCCTCCAACGCCCGGGAAGCGCCCATCACCGAACGCATTTCTACCCAGTGGCCTAGGAGCATTATGTCAATAAGCGTTACAAGCTCCCAGAAAAATAACTTCCCTGCCAGGCCAAAAACCACGGCAGAGCTGTAAAAGAATGCCGTTGAGATCGCAGTGGCGATCAGCGTCATCATCCCCGGCTGCCTTTCCCTGAGCTCCCTGACTATGCCTTTCAGGAAAGGCCAGCCGCCGTAGAAGAACACTATGCTTGACAGTATAAACAGCAAATACCTGTCCCCCGCAAAAGTGACCGAGAAGCCGAAAAATTCCTGGATCATTGGTGACAAAGCAAGGACAGGAACGGTCAGTACCAGGGAAATGTAAAACCTCTTTTTGAAATCCCTGACCATCATCTCGTGGTGGTTCTCATGGCTTTGGTGATCTTCATGGTTTCCCGTCCCGTGATCCGGGTGTTCACCCCCGTGATCACATTCGTGCCCTGTTTCATCGTGGCCTGCATGTTCCGTTTCATGATGGTCATGGCACTCTGCGTGTTTTTCGTTATTCTTACGGCTG